>SMVB01325193.1_pt1 | contig 12476 bp, 13 predicted proteins | sample 2456461 | NCBI WGS metagenome assembly SMVB01 (sample SAMN11095934, study PRJNA526329) | marine sediment metagenome | biome: Marine sediment; feature: Surficial sediment; material: Deep marine sediment; isolation source: Hadal surficial sediment | place: Pacific Ocean | collected 2014-05 | depth...
AAGCTTAAAAGGCTTAAATATTACCGCCATGGGATTCCATTCCCTATCTCCCGCAAAGTAGTTGAAAATCAAGTTCGGGAAAGAATACCAAGGTATTTTCTTTCTGTTACTCCAATTCAAAATAACCGCGTGATTTAGTAATTTGGGAAGGATCTCTTCTTCAATGTGGATTTTCCAGTTGGGACTTTCTGAGTAAACAAACAGAACATACCGTCCCCTCGTACACCAAAATAGCCACACCCCAAGAGTTAGAACAAACCCATAAAAAAAGTCACAAAAAAAATATATGACTAGATAGAGCAGGAGAAAAGGGGAGATTAGTATTAGGAAAATAATGAGGAGGATGTTAGAACCATTTTGATATTTTGCCTTGAATCCTATTACTAGTTGTAGCATTGAATCTAGTCCCTCTTGCCTGTAACAAATCTTCGCTACTCGCCTTGGGCGTGGCTGGGCCGCAGGATCGAATTCGACATTTTGGCGAGCATTGTTTGAGCGGAGCGAGTTGCGCAGCCATTTAATTCGATTCTGTGGACCAGGAACCCGCAGGGCCACGCACGGGCAAACATGGTTTTGGGTCCTTTTGCCGAAACAAAAGGGACTCGTCGGTGGGGACGAAACCCGGCATAAATTATTTATTAAACAACCCTTTTAATAGTTCCTTCCCCACCTTCTCCGCCGACTTTCCCAATTCCTCGGCTGATTGCCCGAATTGTTCTAGACCTTTGGGAATGAGCTTGCCAGACGTCATGACGGCTTTAATGATGGAGGCGTAAATCGCATCGAAAATTTTGGCTGATGCTTTTTGGAAGCTGGTGCCGCCGGAATCTTTGCCAATATCATGTAGTTCAAAATCTGGCAAGGTCAATTGAATGGCTTTGAATTTCCCGCCGAAGAGGCTCAGGTTGATTGTGGCGTTTTTTATGGTCACTTTTTTAATGTGAACTTTTTTTTCTGGTTCTTCCCCTTCTTCATGCTTTTCACTCTTCTTTTCCTCTTCCGCTTCGTCATTCGAACCAGATCGGGCGTTGCGTTTGACGTTGTCTTGAATATCGCCGAGGTTACTGCCTAATAAGGACCCTTCAAAAGTGATGGCTGGGCCTTCGATTAATATTTCTTCGATGATGATGGTATCAGTCAATACGGAGTTGCGATTCACCCTGACACGAATGCTGGGTAGGAAAAACGCATAGTCGGTCTCATACCCTTCCGGGTTTTTAATGATAAGTTCGTTGAGACTGGCCCGCATGTCTGTACCGCCAGATAGAAGGGAGATGTCCACCTCGTCCACGGTAACTGGGACCCCCAACACTTTCGGGCCCATAGTCTCGACGCCGGATTTGACGAGGGCATTTAACGACATACCCACAACGATGATCGCGATAATGCCAAGTCCTACGATCAAAAGCAGAAATTTTACCAAGTATTTCATGTGCAAGGGCCCTTACGTTTTAGATTTATAGATTCTGGTTCGTCCCCTTCGCCAAAGCTCAGGTCCTTAGCACATCTAGTATTTGTTGATGTATTAACTCGTTACTGGCGATCATTTTTTTGCCGTAGATGGAGTAGGAGCCGCCGTCGTAGTTCGTGAGTTTGCCTCCGGCTTCTTCGAGGATCACGACTCCAGCGGCGGTGTCCCAGGGGTTGAGCTTGTGTTCCCAAAATCCGTCAAATCGCCCACTGGCCACGTAGCATAGGTCTATGGCCGCAGAGCCAGTTCGCCGGACGCCTTGGGTTCTGAGGGTGAATCGGCAAAACTCATCGAGATTGTTGTCGGCTGTCTCACGAATATCGTACCCAAACCCTGTGACGAGTAACGATGTATCAAGCTCGGAAACTTGGGATACCCGAATCGGTTGCCCATTGCACGTGGCTCCGTCGTTTCGTACTCCCACAAACAGTTCGGGGCGAGTCGGGTCTAACACCACCCCCACAATACATGTTCCCTCATATTCCAACCCTATCGAGACGTTATACAACGGGAAGCCATGGGTGAAATTGGTGGTGCCATCCAGGGGATCAATAACCCATTTATACGGCGACTGCTGATCGGAATGTATCCCCTCTTCCTCGGCCAAAATTTGATGGGTGGGACAGGCCTGCTTGAGCAAGGCGACTATGGTTTGTTCCGATTCTTTGTCGGCATCGGTCACCAAACTCAACCGAGTTTTGTGTTCGATAGTAAAGCCTGCCTTGGCATATTTTTGCAGAATCTCGCCGCCAACCTGGGCTGCTTCAATGGCGATTTTCTTGAACGCTTGCAGCTCGGAAGGTGAGGGGAGGTTGATCATTGACATGCCGGGCATCCTACCATACCGCGACAAAAAGGCCACTCGATGTTATTCTTGCTCCACCATTAGCAAAGGGCTATATTCCCTGACCGGATTATTTTTCTTTGATCACCCATCGACTGCTATCATAGAGAGGAATCACTTATGGCCACGAAAAAGAAACCCAGCAAATCTTCTGGCAAAGCCAACGCCTCAAAGGTCGTTGCTAAAAGCCGGCCTTCGGCCAAGAAAAAATCCAGCATCTCAAAAGGCACCGCCAAAGCTAAAACAGCTCAGAGTAAAAAGGCTGCCACACAGAAAAATTCCGTGGCCCGGTCTACGAAATCTTCCTCGTTTGCCAAGAAGGCTCAACCAGCTCCTCCTTCGAAAAAGAAAAAAGTTGCGTCGTCCTCTCAAAGTAAGAAAATGAAAACCACTGACTCAAAACAAAAAACCGCACAGAAAGTGGCTCCATCAAGAACTCCGACTGCAAAGAAAACGGTCAAGCTGAAGCGTGCACAGCCGGAAAAAACGAAAATGTCTTCGAAAGGGCTGAGCCAATTGTCATCTTCGGAATGCTATAACGTCGGTGGCTTGTGTGCTTGCGTGATTGAGACCTTTACGAAAGAGGGGCAAGGTCGTCTGCGACGTGTGGTGACGCATCTTGGTCTTTCGAAATTGGAGCAAGCTAATTTGTTCCGTGTCTCACAAGGGTTGCGAATCCCGAAACTGTTTGCTGATGGGTTGGTAGGCGAGGAGACTCGACGAAGTGTCCTTCAAGGACTTTCCCAATTTGCTAAAGCCGATGATCCATCAGGTAAGCGCTGGAAAACTGATTTGGAAGATTTCGCGAGGTTATTGGGGACTTAAGAGGGGGCACGTCATGCGTGAAGCGTAATCCGTGAAGTGAAGGGAAAAGACCGTAATGGAGTTTCTTACCACGCATTACGAAATTCAGCGCACCCGGAGTAGATCCGTCTAATCTTGGACAGGCTCCTAGAGCTCTCGGCGGCCTTCGATGGATTTGGTCAGCGTGACTTCGTCGGCGTATTCGATATCCATGCCAACGGGAATGCCATAGGCAATCCGAGACACTTTGACCCCGTAAGGCTTGAGCACTTTGGTGAGATAGATGGCTGTGGCTTCACCTTCAATGGTGGGGTTGGTGGCTACGATGATTTCCTCTACCCCCCCACCTTGAACACGCAGTTCCAACTCTTTTAGGCGAATATCGGATGGTCCCACGCCGTCCAGCGGTGAGAGTGATCCCATCAATACGTGATACAAGCCTTTGTATCCTCGGCTTTGCTCAATGGCATAGAGTGTGCTGGGTTCTTCGACAACCAGAATTTTGGTGCGGTCCCGTTTCGGATCTAGGCAGATTTCGCACAACTCGCTTTCCGCAATGTTGCGGCATTGCACGCAAAAGGTCACAAATTCTTTGACATCGCGAATGGCGTTGGCTAATCGCAGTGCGTCGTCTGTATTCGCTTTCATCATATGAAACGCCAACCGCTGAGCGGTCTTTTGCCCGATACCCGGCAAGCGCACAAACTCTTTCACCAGTTTCCCCAGAAGGCCCTGTTGCTGTTGCTGAATACTCATGCGGCTTCACTCAACCCTTCTTTGATTTAAGGCCTCATGCCGGAGGTTCAAAATGGCTGTCCAGCAAGGCCGCAGGGGTTTTGGCGAGCGGAGCGTATACCAGTACGTGAGCACGACAAAGTCCCGAGAACGCAGCTGGTGGACATTTTCAACATCCTGCCTAGAACATGCCGGGGATGCCCATACCGCCGGTCAACCCTTTTACCTCTTCAGCCATGAGTTCTTTGGCTTTGCGAAGGGCTTCGTTCGTGGCCGCCACCAATAAATCCTGAAGCATCTCGGGATCCTCAGCTTTTAAGACCTCAGGATCGATGGTGATTTTGGTAATCTTCATGCCACCATTGGCCGTGATCGTGACCATGCCGCCGCCAGCTGAAGCCTCCACCGATTTGGTCTCGGCCTCTTCTTGAATCTTGCCTAACCGTTCCTGCATGGCCTGCGCCTGTTTCATCATATTGGCCATATTTCCAAATGGATTCTTCGACATGCTTATGCCTCCTTGTTCTCCACCATGCGGCTGGCTTTGATCACCTCTCCACCAAACAGCTCCATCGTTTGTTTTACTAATGGGTTGGCTTTTGCTTCTTCAATCAACGCGTCATCATCGTGTTTCTGCCGTTGAATCCGAATCTGCTTGATGGTCAGGCCACCTTCCTGATTTTCTGCTAACTCGACCACGCGAAGCTGGATCGTGGCTCCGATCACCTCTTGGCAAATTTTCGAGACCAGCACCCGGTTCTCTTCTTTTTGAATGCGAGAGCATGCCACGGACGCAGTTTTCGGAAAGCCAATGATGACTTGGTTCCCTTCGACCTTGACCAACATGCCCATCTCCAGAAACGTGCCGATGTTCGGATATTTCTTAATCATCGCCTCGACGACTTTTTGCCAATCGTCCGGTTGAATGGCTGGGGTTATGGCTGGTGAGGGTTTGTCTTTGGGCGGAGCGGGACTTGGCGATGGCCCTTTGAACACCGCTTGCGGTCGTTCGGTTGTTCGAGGGGGCACTGAAGTTTGCGGCTCGTTCGATTTTGGTGGGGGCCCTGGAGCCGGGCTCGGTTCTTTTCGGGCGAGAGTGGCTGTTGGTTCAGTTCTGTGTTCTGGCTGGGTTGGCAGAGGCTTTGGCGCCGGGGCTGTTGCCGGAATCGGCTTCCTTGGCACTTCTGCGTGAGGCCTGCCAGCGCTTTGGACCATAGGTTTGGGAGGCGCGTTTTTAGGTTGGCTGCTAGAGGCAGCTGGCTTGCTTTGAAACAACCGAGCTGCTCGAACTGCTGCAACTTCAAAGGCAAAACGTGGATGGGCTGTGGTGCGAAGCCGATCTTCTGCTTGGGCAAACAACTGAAACAGCTCCTGTAATTGTTCAACGGAAAAGGCTTTGGCTTCCGTCATCAGGTGTTGAACATCTTCACTCGGTAAATCCATCAACCGTTCGGCTTGCGCTGCTCCAGGCACCACGGCAGCGATCATGAGGTTGCGCATTCTTTCCACTACGGCTCCGCAATACGCGCGAAGATCATACCCGTGGTCGATGACTTCGCCGACTAACTCTACCGCTGCTGCCGCGTCTTGGCCGACAACGGTTTCCACTAACCGGCGAACCAATTCATCCGGTACCGAGCCGAGCATGTCTTCAATGTCCTTATCGCCGATCGACTTTCCACCAAAAGCCACGGCTTGATCGAGTAAGCTTAATGCGTCGCGCATGCTGCCTTCGCTGGCTTGGGCAATCGCACTCAAGCTGCGCTCCTCGATGGTCACGTCATTCCGTGTGGCTACCTCTTGAAGGCGTGCGATAATTTCCCGTCGGGGAATACGGCGAAAATTAAAATGCTGGCACCGTGACGTGATGGTGGCGGGAATTTTATGAATCTCGGTGGTGGCGAAGATAAAGATGGCATGAGCCGGCGGTTCTTCAAGTGTTTTCAGTAAAGCGTTAAACGCGGAATTTGAAAGCATGTGGACTTCGTCGATGATGTAAATCCGGTAGGTGCCGCGAAACGGGGCATATTTCACATTTTCTCGAAGTTCGCGGATATCATCGACGCCAGTATTCGACGCGCCATCTATCTCAATAACATCAACGGAATTACCACGACTGATTTCCTTGCAACTTTCGCATTGTTCGCACGGATCGGCGGTCGGACCATTTTCACAATTAAGAGCTTTGGCAAGAATGCGGGCCACTGTTGTCTTTCCCACGCCACGCATCCCTGAGAACAAATAGGCATGGGCCACTTGTTTGCGAAGAATCGCATTCCGCAACGTTTGGACGACGTGGGGCTGACCAATCAGTTCGCCAAATGTACCAGGACGAAATTTTCTAGCGGAGACTTGGTATTCCATGATTCGTTATACGTGAAGCGTGAAGCGTGAAGCGTAAGATGTAAAAACTTCTTGTTCTTTACACATTACAGACCACACTTCACGCATGACGATTAAGGACTGTTGAATACTTTACTCCAATGGCCAATCAATGCCCAAGAAGAGACGGACATCAACAACTGGAGGGAATGTTCAAAAAAGCATGCCCTGAGTCTTTCCGAAGGGTCCGTCCAGCAAGGCCGCAGCCCTTTTGACGAGCGGAGCGTACTGGGAGTACGTGAGTACGGCAAAATGGCGAGAACGTCGCTGGCGGTTTTTTTCAACATTCCCATTCAAAAAACCGGGGCCAGGTGATCCTGCGGCACACAGACTCGTCTGCTTACCGTTGCTTCCTTCCGGACCTGGCGGGGTTCACAAGATTCTGCTGCACAGGGCCCAGCCCCTTTTCTGTGCCATTTCTTCAACGCGGATTCAGTAGGCGAATACGCTTCTGTTTCGTCTTTCGCATTTTTTTTTACGAGATACGAGCGACGAGATACAAGGGATGGTCTTCTATGTGGCGGAGAGGATGGGATTCGAACCCATGGTACCGTTGCCGGTACACGTGCTTTCCAAGCACGCCGAATCGGCCACTCTCGCACCTCTCCGAACCATTTTTTTAGTAGCGTTTTTACCTGTTCGAGCCAACTTTCAGACTGCGCAAGCAGGCCTTTCTCTCATTTTCAGCAAGGTTCAATATTTTATCACGGGCCCTTCTGGTCCACAAGGATAGCTCTTTCGGGCCTGTTCAAGCCCTGTTCTGATCCTTCGACACACTCAGGACAAGATGTCGAATGAAGACCTGATTCGTGAAGTGTCATGGGTGAAGCGTGGAAGAAATTCCATCGCGTTTTTCTCCTACGTATCACGCTTTACACATGACGCTTCACGTCTACTAGGACCCCAGCGACCGGGCACGAAATTGCCGTTGTCGTCTCGACGACCCATGCAATGCCGAAAAGAGGAACCCGCGAAATAACATCATTGCCACCACGCCTATCGGTGTAAGGATGAGGACGACCACTGTGGTAAGAAATGAGGAAAAGCCGAGAAGTTGGAATAGCTGAGCCAGTACAGCAAACGACAGCTGCAACAATTGCAAAAAGTCCAAGCCGATGAGCCGGCCTCCTTGGGCTGAAATCAGAAAGAAGAACGACAGCCCAAACGGCGTGAGAATCACCGCTAAAGGCAAAAACCATTCAATCCAGTTTTCTAGAACGAACTCGTAGCTTTCTTTTAGGCTGTCGAGGGGCGAACCAAGGCGGACTTGATAGATGATTTCCGGGACGGGATTCAGCAAAAGAAAAAGCAGGAAAAGCACCGCCGAGACGATGGCAGGCCCGTTGGGATTGGCGTGCATTCCGATTTCCAAAAACTGCAATGGTACCCAGACAATAAACCCAATGGAAATGACATCCCAAAAATATTGACCGGCTGCCTTCCACAAATTTTCCCAGGTCATTCGGCGTGTAGTCATCACGGCTTGCTCTACCAGACTCAAGAGCGTTCCCACGGCGAAGGCATTGGCGGCTCCCAACAAAAATCCGCCGAGCATACCTAGTGACATGGCCACGCCCGTGATGAGGAACATCAAGATGGCGAGTACGACAACGGCTGCAATAAGGATCCAATTCCTGGTCAATGAGGAAAAGGTGGCACGCAGGGCCTGTCGATATAACTCAAGGGTCGCTCGGACGAGCTCGGACATGTGTGGTCGTATAGAGAATCAGGCTTGAGGATTTTGAGGCGTGGACTTTGGTTGCAGCTTGATTGCAAGGATTTCCTGTTGCTGTCGGTCCCGTTCTTGCCTGATCATGGTCAATCGCTTAGGGCGATTGAGGGTCCACCATTTGACCCGGTCTTTGAAGGTGACCATTTTGGGCCGCGTACTACCTTGACTGCTTTCCTGAAAGTTGTAGCCCTTCGCGGTTCCTTGTTTTTGGGAAAACTGTTCGTAAATATCGAGGTAGAGTTTCTTGAGTCCCATAACTCTTTATCTTAGCTCAGTTGGCGCGATTCTGGCAAGAAGAGAATGGAAATTCGTCGTTCGTATCTCGTGCCTGCGCGCTGTAGCGCTCCGGCGCGTAAGCGTGAAAGAACGGAATAGGAACCACGAAATACGAATCCCGAAATACGAACCACGGAATCGGGGTTATAGTCGTTGACACTGTACGCAAGGTGTGGGTAAATAGGAAAAACAGCTTAACAAACAAGGGTCTGTGACGCATGATAAGGCCCTTGTTTCGCTCGATTTACCTGGGTCACGATTCAATTCATCCTCCTAAGATAGCTGGCCATCGAGGCGAGAGTGGCGGAACTGGCAGACGCGCGAGATTTAGGATCTCGTGGGAGACCGTGGGGGTTCAAGTCCCTCCTCTCGCACCACGTTTCGGTGGGGTTCTTCGCATCGACTCATTAATACATTAATACATTATTAAAAGGCAGAGACGTATCATGAAATTGGAAGTGACAGAACTGGGTCCGGTGAAACGGGCGATCAAAATTGAGGTTCCTGAAGATGCTGTCAACCAAGAATTTGATCGGGTGTACACGAACCTGAAACGGCAAGTCCGTATCCCTGGATTTCGTCCAGGTAAAGCCCCCATGGCCATGCTGGTAAAGCGGTATGCGAAAGCCGTAGAGCAAGATGTCATCCAAAGCCTGGTGCCGAATTACTACCAACGGGCGATGAAAGAGGCCGGTGTCTCTCCGGTCTTGGTAGAAATTCCCCCGCTCGACCGGATGAAAGTCCAACGCGATACCTCGTTGACATTTACCGCCACGGTCGAGATCAAGCCAACATTCGAATTGCGCGATTACCGTCCGCCCAATCCTATTTCCTTAAAGCCTGACACACGATCGATTTCTGATGAAGATGTGGACAAGGCCTTGGAAAAGCTACGGGAGTCACAATCACAGATTGATGCGGCGCCGAAGGATACACCGCTCGATGAAGGTCTGTTTGCCGTGGTGAATATCGAAGGCCTCCTTGATGGTGAACCGGTTGAGGGATCGAAAAAAGATGGCCATCTCCACACAGTCGGATCGAACGAACTAGTCCTGGGCATCAAGATTGACGAAGCGCTGATGGGAAAAACTGAAGGGCAAATCGCAGAAGTGGTTCAAGAATATCCGGCGACTCACCCCGACGAACGATTGGCAGGAAAGTCCGTCACGTTTCGGATTGCTATCGTGGGGGTGAAGCAAAAAAACGTTCCAGCGTTGGATGACGAATTCGCCAAAGACTGCGGCCCCTATGAATCCCTGGATGCACTCAAAGACAAAGTGCGCACGGAGTTGGAGAATGCACTGAAACGAGAGGTGGAAGAGGCGTACAAAGATCAAATCATTGAGCGGCTTGTGACAATGCATCACTTTGATCTCCCTGAAGTGCTAGTGGAACGGGAAGTCAAAGCCATGGTTCGTCAACGCTTAATGAGCGAGCAGCGTAAAAAAGGTGGCGGGCCTTCCCCTGATGATCAAACGTATTGGGAAGCGGAAGTGAAACGCTTGCAACAAGACCTCGCACCCGATGCCAAAAAACGCGTCAAACTCTCGCTGATCCTTGAGGCAATTGCCGACAAAGAAGGGGTATCTGTTTCCGATCAAGACATTCAAGAGGAAATCACCAAATTGGCGCACAGCCTTCGAATTCCGGTTGAGAATATCCAGGATATGATCACATCAGGTGGGGATCCGTCCCGTCAAGAGTTTGAAGACCGGATTCGTTCAGAACGAGCGTTGCAGCAGGTGTATCAATTTGCGGTGATTCAAGGATAAGCTTTGGAGAAGTTGGCTACATCGTTGCAGCGAGAACCGTCTGAAGTTTCCTTCTCTCTGGGTGGCCTGGTTTACTGACAATCTGAATTGTTTACCGAACAGAAAGGGCAGACCTGTATGTTAGTTCCAATGGTCATTGAAACGACGAACCGCGGTGAGCGGGCCTATGATATCTACTCCCGCCTGTTGAAAGATCGGATTATCTTCCTTGGGACTCCGATTGACGATGTCTTTTCGAACCTCATCATTGCTCAGTTGCTGTTTTTAGAAGCGGAAGATCCTGAAAAAGACATTAATCTCTATATCAATACCCCTGGTGGGAGCGTGACGGCAGGGCTTGGAATTTATGATACCATGCAATATGTCAAAGCTCCGATTACCACTATTTGCATGGGACAGGCCGCCAGCATGGGAGCCTTTCTGCTTGGCGGGGGAACGAAGGGTAAACGGTATGCTCTCCCGAATGCCCGTGTGATGATTCATCAACCGATGGGGGGCTTCCAAGGCCAGGCCACCGAAATTGATATTCATGCCAGGGAAATATTAAAAATCCGTGAACGGCTGAACCAGATTTTATCTCATCACACCGGTCAGCCCTTAGAAAAAATTGCCCAGGATACGGAACGGGATTATTTTATGTCCGCTGATGAGGCCAAAGAATATGGGCTGATTGATGAAGTGATTAGTCGAGTGCCAGAAAAGGATAAAGCGACAAACGGAAAGTCGTCGTGACACTATGTCTTAGGAGAAAGTCTTAAGGGACGTATGGCCAAACAAGTCAAAACTGAGGCGAATCTTCGGTGCTCCTTTTGCGGGAAAAACCGCGACCAGGTCCGGAAGCTCATTGCGGGCCCCACCGTCTATATTTGTGACGAATGTGTGGGGTTGTGCAATGAGATTATGGCCGAGGAGTGGCAAGAGACCAAGGAAGAGATTTCGTCAAAACTTCGGAAGCCTGTCGAGATTAACCGCCACCTCGATCAATATATCATTGGGCAGGATCGCGCAAAAAAAATTCTCTCCGTCGCTGTTCACAACCACTACAAGCGAATTGCCGCAACTGATACCGGAGATGTTGAGCTCCAAAAGGGAAACATCCTTATGGTCGGGTCGACGGGAACCGGCAAGACACTCCTTGCCCAAACGTTGGCCGATTATTTAGACGTGCCATTTACACTGGCTGATGCCACCACTCTCACCGAAGCAGGATATGTCGGTGAAGATGTCGAAAACATTATCTTGAAATTGTTACAAGCGGCTGATTATGAGGTTGAGCGGGCAGAGCGTGGGATTATCTATATCGATGAAATCGACAAGATTACCCGGAAGTCCGATAGCCCCTCGATTACGCGGGATGTATCCGGAGAAGGCGTCCAGCAGGCGTTATTGAAATTGATTGAGGGAACTGTGGCCAATGTGCCGCCTCAGGGTGGGCGCAAGCATCCTCATCAAGAATTCATTCAAGTCGATACGAAGAATATTTTAGTGATTTGTGGCGGGGCCTTTGTTGGATTGGAAGATATCATTGAGCGTCGCTTGAATCAGAAGCGGATGGGTTTCCGGTCTGATGGTAAAAAGGCGCAGAAGGAAAGATCGGGTTCATTGTTGGCCCACGTCCAACCAGAAGATTTCCTTCAATATGGGCTGATTCCGGAGTTTATCGGGCGATTGCCCGTCGTGACGACTCTGGATGAACTTGATGAGAAAGCTCTGGTACAGATTTTAACAGAACCACGAAATGCCTTATCGAAGCAGTACCAAAAATTGCTCTCTTTCGACAAAGTCAAACTGAAGTTTACCGATGGGGCACTTGCTGCGATTGCCCATAAGGCCCATGCTCAAAAAACAGGAGCTCGTGGCCTTCGCGCCATACTCGAAGAAGTCATGCTCGATATCATGTACGAAATTCCTTCTCAGAGTGAAATCAGAGAAGTGCTCATTACGGAAGATGTGATTCTGAAGAAGAGCGAAGCCCTGAAAATATTCGAGCCCTCCAAAGTCATGAAACCGGCTGTTGGCTCTTAAAAAAACTCGTGAAGCGTAATCCGTTTTAAAAATAAGAGAGGGAAATCCTAGTTTTTTCGCTTCACGGATTACGGATCATATTTTACGGTTTCTGCAATCCTACCCCGCTTCTTGATAATCGCAGCTCTCCTGGTGGCACTGAATACTCTTTCCACTCTGCTTGCTAAATTTCTCGATAAGGAATGGGGCCTGACATTGTGGACAAGCACGATTAACCGGCTTGCTCCAAATGGCAAAGGAACATTTTGGGTACTGACTGCAGGAATAAAACACGCGGCCTTTTTTCGTTCGGCGTTGCACCAGATCGCCGCTGCACCCTTCAGCGGCACACTTCACTCCAAGGGATAACGGTTTGGTCGTTTTGCAATCGGGGTAATTGGAGCATGCCAGGAACCCACCAAATCGTCCCTGTTTGACCAACATGGGATTTCCACA
>SMVB01347639.1_pt1 | contig 12474 bp, 8 predicted proteins | sample 2456461 | NCBI WGS metagenome assembly SMVB01 (sample SAMN11095934, study PRJNA526329) | marine sediment metagenome | biome: Marine sediment; feature: Surficial sediment; material: Deep marine sediment; isolation source: Hadal surficial sediment | place: Pacific Ocean | collected 2014-05 | depth 0-1...
TCCTCGTACTTTTGATGCACAAGATGTTCCACATTTTTGAAGTAGGTCGATGCGCTCAATTCTTTTTTTATTAGCTTTGAAAGCTGATTTTGAAGTTTACTTTCATCAGTACTGGAAACATATTCCTCTTCTACATCATACATTTTAAGCCGATAATGTAGCACCTGGAATGATGTCAACAATTTTGACCACAAATCTTCGTCTGGGATATATTTTGACACTTCCTCTTTGTTTATTGAGGAATGTAATGCCCTTTGATTTTTATAAATTCGCTCTATTTGGCGAGGGCTTACATGGGAGAAAATTACGATTTGTTTGCCTTCTTTTTTAAGCCGTTCTATTAAGATTAAATTGTTCCGCAATTTGGAAAGCTCATTACATGCATACTCAAAATGATCAAGAATTATTATCTCTTTATCCACCAGATATATTTCTTCGAGATCTATGTCTTCCCGATGTTGAAGATCAATCCGATGTGTTTTAAATTTTAAAGACGTTTTATCTGAACCTTCAGTTTTTGGTTGTTTAGCATGTTCTATTTCATCAATAGAATCCTTTAATTCTTCAAAACTTGGAGAAGGGAGACCGATCACAAAGATATCACCTCGATTTTGTACAGATTTTTGAATTTGCTCCTCTGTTGATGCGATGAGTGTTTTGCTAATAAGAAATTCAAACCCAAATATCTTTTTAAGCAGATAGTATAACATAAAGTAGATGAGCATAACCATTAGAATGATAAACGAGGTATTAATGATTATTTTGATCGTAATTATTGCTCTTCTGCTTGGAGATTTTGATTCAGCAACTTGGTCATCAGACAGATTTTGTGGTTTTTGCACCAGTACGGTATTACTATCACCTAAGTAGGTATAGTTTATGGTTATAGTGTTATCATTGTTTTTATCTTCTATTTGCCAGCTCCAGTCTCGTTGCCCTGTTTGAATATCTGACACCAGGCTTTTAGAGAGTGACGATAACTCTACGATCGGCAATCTTAGATTATAAAAAATAGCGTTAATTAAGCCCGACTCGTCTTTCCACATATTTGATGATGTATCCTGGGCGAAGCTATGTTTATCGTAAACTAAATAGATTCCTTTGTCAACCTTCTTATTATCAAACTTCCCATTTTCCATATTTTGCAATTCTCGCTCATGCAGATTCCTAATCATCAGCAATTGATCATACTTAAGCCAAATATTCTTTTCATTTGTCCTTACAATGTTATAGTAGAAAATTGTCGGTATAATGGATACCAGGACGATCCAGGAAACCGTAAACGAAGTATAAGAATGTGATAGGCTGAAATCTTCCAGTTTACCATATATCCAGCTAAGGACTTCATATTTATCTAAATAAAATGGAAAGAACAATAGGGTGAGCAATGCTGCCTGATATATAAGTAAATTCAGCCAATAGTTATAACCACTTACCACAATGATCAAATTGAAGACAGACAATAGAAGGATAAAAACCACAGTTACATGGCCTTTGAAAATCAGTTGATAAATATCCTTCAGACCTAATTTTTTAGCTTCAATCCGGGGGCATTTTTCAAGTAAAAAGTAATTGATTGGAAAAATGAAATTGCACGCAAGAAAAATCATTAAAAAACTATGCGTGAGAGTTTCACTAAAAATCAATACTGACAGACTTATAATGAGTGAGGCAATTAAATTGACCATTGTAGCTTTCCAGTACCATTTATTTTTTTTGTTATCAGGAAACGCCCAGTTTAGAATTAAACTCTTGTATTTGAGTTTTGATCCTCTGTAGTTGAATATGAAAAGGAAAATGACCCAAAAGGCAACGGCTAAAAGTCCGATAAGTGAAAATAAAATCGTGTAGTAAAAAATTAATACACCAGGCAAACGGAAATACTCCCGATCGTGATAGGTGATCAGGAAAAGTGGCATTTGAGGGATAGCCTTGAGATAAATACGGTATTTTTTATTGTGGTAATTAATGGAGTTTCGAGATGCTGTCCTTGATAAAATCGCGGATTTGACTTCATCTACTTCTGAGCATTCTTGTAAAAAATTCTCGCTCAAACTTAACCGCTCATCATCATGAAAGAGTACTTTTCCTGTTTCATCGATCAATAGGAATCCAAAACCATTGGGCAGAATGCAATTTTGTAAGGATCTGAATTGTGTCGCCATGGCAGCAACAACAGGTGTAAAGTTGTTGGGTTTCTTAATGGTATCTCCGATACTATTGATAGAAGTTACCACAATTTTTTTACCTGTCACCCAGGACTTGAGCGGCTGAAAGTAAAACTTTATGGCTGACTCTCCTTTTTTATATTCGAAATTATACCCATTCCCTTTCTGTAATTCACTGAAATAGGCCCTCTGGCTTACATTCATCAATGAAAGTGGTTTGGTTTTTTCGTAAACCCTGAGAATCTCTTCACCTTTGGCGTTTATCCAAAACGTGTTATCAAACGCACCATCGTATTCACCCAGAGGATGAATCTTTTTCTCAAACTCTCCCCTGGATATTTTCATGGGTGGCGAATACCAGCCTGAATCCGCAAGGACTTTATCACCTGATTTGAGGTAATGAATAACTTCTGATAATTCATTGGAAAATGCTCTACTGATATCTTCATTGAGGTTTTTAAGATCCTGATCTTTTACTTGTCGATCTTCCACCCAATATGATATCCCACTCAATAAGGAGATTACCAGTATGCTGGAACCTACGGTGATAGAGATAACAGAAAAAATCATATTGTGGATGTAGTATTGCTCTACCTGACTTGACACAAATAATTTTATCAATTGACTGGCTAATAAAATAATGAAAAGTACAGTAATGATGATCAATAGAAAACTTGGCTCAACAGCTCTTTTCTGCTGGTTGAATTCACTTGAATTAATAAACCCACAAAGCACCCAAAATTTCCCTTCGACTATAAATTGGTTCAGGAATAATTTATACTCCGTTTCAGAAATGTTAATATCATAGAAATTTTTGACAGAAACTGCTTTCCCTACAAGTGACTCATCGGTAACAACATCTCCGGAACTCCCGTTTTTCTTAAAATTCTCTACAATATTCCTTATGTAATTGACTTCACGGTTTAGTTTTCGGAGGGTATCATAATCAATGGTCTCGAACTTATAATCCAGGGTCTGATACATGATATTTTCGTCGGAAATCAAGATAAAATCATCAAAAATCCTGTTATTGAAGGTTTGAGAGATGAATTTGTTTAGATCTGTATAGAAAAGTAATGTAAACTTTAAATAGTCATCTTTGACCTTGCCGCTTATTATAGAAGTAAATATAATGCTATCACCTTCAATTGTGATATTTACCATTACGGAAGGTTTATAATCTTCGATATAATTGTCTTCGTCAGAATTAGTTATGCTTTCTTTTTTAATATTTACCAGTTTGAAAGCAGCCGATTTTGGTATCGTATCCTGTAGCTTTTCAAGCGTTTTTTGTTCGATTTCAAATTCAGAAAATGAGTATTCATAATCATAATATTTTTGCAGGTTTTCGGTAGTGGGGTTATCGCTATAGGTTTGCAAGAGTATATCTAAATTATAATTAAAATCATTTAGTTCCTTGTTATACATTGAATCGGACAACGTATAATAAGTGTTAAATATCAAAGCTCTACTGCCTTCTAAAAGTTTTTCAATAGCAATTTTGTGACTTTCAAGATTTTCTTTAAATCCTTTTGAGAGCGTGATCAATTGATTAAAGGCCTGTTTTTTTAGTCTATTTTCCTGGACCTTGGTGTGGACCAGGAAGTAGTAAGCAAATAAAAGGCCTACGACAAATATGGTCGAAAGCGCTACGGTGGTTTGGCGACTTGTGCTAAATGAAAGGAATTTCATGATGATGCTACTAAAAGGTTGTTCGCCTCTTTGAAAATAATTGGCTTACCGGTACGAATGATTATTTTGTATTTACAGTTAAGGTAACATTTTTTTTTATTATATGTAAATACCCAACCTTGGGCACTTTCGGGAAGGAACAAATTACGAATGGGTCGATATTAGTGAGTTAAGCTTTTGCATAAACTTGACATTCCCAATAACTCACTGTCATCCTCCCAGCCGGGTCTGTGGCTCACAGACCCTATAAACCCCTAAAAACGGTCCATATAATGTGTTAATAGATCAACGCCTTCATTTTCTGATTCATAAAATTTGGCTGATGACCATTGATAATGTTCCGGACTGGAAACAAGATTCCATTTTTCCTGTAATGGATTCAAATGGATGTAATCCAACTTTTGTTCTACCTTCTTCTTATTATCTATTAAAATTGCCATTGGGTCTCGTTGCCATACCCGGTATTGTCGCTCCTTCTCATCAACTTTATATAATTGTAAATTAGGATGATCATTTAGTTTCAAGTCCTTAATGATCAAATGTCCAATAGCTTTATTAAAACTGGCATGTGGCATTTCTCGTCCATTTTTAGCAATCATTTCCCAAATGAAATGTACATGGTTTGGCATAATTACAAATCCATAAACACGAATCAATTTTTTAGCAACCATTTGCATTAAAGTATTTATGATCAGCTGTTTGTATTTTATTGGTTCCAGTAAATTATTCCAGTCCTTGATTGTGTTAGTCCAGAAATATACTTCATTCAATATCATAGATGATTTACGATGACCCATATAATAGCAAGATTATTGTTCCCAAATTTAGCAAGATTATTGATTTTAAGTGATTTAGAACAATTGTGCAGGTCTGTGAGTCACAGACCAGGGAGGTAGCTTAGCCGAATACCAGTACCACTAGTTTTTAGCTTTTAATTAGATTGCATCTTTTTAAAGCTTCGATCTCATTTTAAAACCGTCATTGTGAAGGGCTGGACATATAATAAAAAATCCAGAAGGAATTATACATCAAAATAAAGAAACACGGTCTGCTCTTCCAACTTACCACCCACCAAAATATGTTGGTTTTAATTGTTGTAGCTTAATGTAAAAGGCAAGCTGGTGCCTGCCTTTTAAAAATTCAGATTAACAAAGCCTTTCCTTAAAAAACGACTTTTTCAGCTTGGGTCACGGTTGGATTCCATACTCCGGTGGCAGCCGCCTCTTGTACATATGCTGAGAAATCTTTTGGCTTTCTCCCAAGTATCTTTTCGATATCGTTTGTTACGAATGAATTTTGCTCTTCACCTAACACCTCTGTAAACAGGTAGTTGATCAACCAGATATAATCTGCAGGTACTCCAAAATCTTCCAACATCTTTGTGTAAGCATTTAAAGAGATAGAGGTAAACGATATGTGTCTTGCTGTTGCAATTGATATTTCCTTAATGACGTCTTCAAAAGTCAAGAGCCTGGGGCCAGTCAGCTGATAGATCTGACCATCATGCTCGTCATTTAATAGAGCTGCTACTGCAACATCTGCAATATCACCGGTATCCACATAGGGTACTTTGGCCTGCGCCTGAGGCAATGCCACATGTCCTTCAAGAATTGGATCCAGGAAAAAGCTTTCACTGAAATTTTGATTAAACCAGCTGGCTCTAACGATTGTAAAGTCGATTCCTGAATGAATGACGACTTGTTCGCACAATTCAGCTTCCCGCTCTCCTTTACCGGAAAGTAGTACCAATTTATTGATTCCACTTTTTTTTGCTTCTTTCGTCAGTTCTTCAATAGCTTCTAAAGCGCCGGGCACCGCCAGGTCTGGTTGGAATGTGATGTAAAGTTTGTCCATACCTTTCAATGCCGCCGGCCATGTCAACGGATCTTGCCAATCGAATGAAGGGCTTTCACTCCTGGATCCAATTCGTACGATCTGATCAAGTTTGGTCAAACGGTCAGCCACCTTGCGGCCGGTTTTTCCTTTTCCTCCGAGTACTAAAACCTTGTTTTTCATAATGTTCATAGTTTAAATTTTCAACGTATTTAGCTGTGTTTAGTGAATTATAAAATTGATGTTATTGTTGCTTTTATCAATGAATGCAGCAAGTATGGAGAGTATAAATGCCAGTACTGAGAAAACCGTTCGTACACTATGCCATTGATTCCACTTTCCTTCATAAGCCATTCTGGTGTGGTGGAGCTCAACACTTTTCAAATCATTTAGATTTACCGCATCCAATGCTTCATTCATTGGCACATTTCCCATGACAGTGACACCTAAAGTTCCAATTAGATAAGTAATTGTTGCGCCTGCTATAATCCAGAAAGATAGGTTGACTGCTTCTTTGTATTGCAGGTAGCTATTGCCCAACAGGAATAAAAGGCTACCAAAGAAGACGACAAAGAATGCTGGATTCAAGATAGCCCGGTTAATGGACTGCATCGTTTCCAGATAACTTCTATCCGGGATGCGTCTGGTTCCGGGGATGACGGAAACTTCCCATGCATAAAATAATCCTGCTGATAAACCCGTTAATAAAATGGCCAAAAACAGGGAGGTGTTTTTAAATGATAGTTCCATAATTTTAGTTTTTTGCTGTGATAATTTCTAAGACTGGATGAAAGAAGGTTTTACTTTGAGTCGCCAATAGAGAATGATGACAATCAGGTACTCGAAAACGATCATCCAAAAACCGGGGGAGATAAAGAAGCTGGAATAGCTTCCGCCGTCAGGGATGATCATGAATGGAACCGTGATGAGGCCATCGAGAATTATAGCGCTCATTACCATAACGAAACCTACCTTGAACCCATGGGCCTTATTGTCTTTTCTGTAGTAGATACTTGCTCCTATCCATGCAAAAGGGATGAGAGATATGGACAATGCAATGTTTGATTGCAAATCCAAGTCATCCATCACTGGCATAAAATAAGACATTGTGAATACGCCAACACCCAGAACCCAGACCAGGACTCCAGCTAAAATTGCTCTCTTTGTTTTCATTTCATTTTAGTTTAAATGATTAATGAAACAAAGCTGCAACCTATTCTACAGAGCCATTGGTCTGAAAAGGATCAATATTTGTTCGAAAGGGATTACCCTTTTATTTCGCTTGGTCGGTATCCATACTTCTTGGCAAAAGCATTAGAAAAGGAGCTTAAACTGTCATATCCAACATGCCAGGCTGCTTCCTGAATCGATACGTCTTGATTTCTCAAAAGCTTGTGAGCTTTGCTTAGGCGTTCATTTTGGAGATATTTGAAAACAGGGATGCCAAAAATCTCTTTAAAGTTCTTTTTTAGCTTGAAGTTATTTAATCCAATTTGTTTGGATAGTTCGGTAAGGGAAGGGGGTGTTTCCAGATTGTTGGAAAGGATTTCTTTAGCTTCATACAATTTTTTCCGCTCTGCATCTTTGATCACGACTTCTTTCATGTCGGAAAGCTGCCCAAAGAAATGTGACAATAAAGTAGTCATTTGGCTCCTGAAGTACATCATTTTGGTTTTTCCCTGGTATTGGATATTAAATACCTGATCTACCACCACCTGCATTTCAGGTGTCATATAAAATCGAGGGCCTTCTACATAGTGATCGCCAGGGTTGACCAGCTGATGCAGCAATTGCGAAAATAATTCACCTTCCTGATTGGGTAGTTTTTGCAGGTTTCTTACGGCTGTGGCAATAACGATACATTCGAGTGGTTTTGTGGCAGATACGGTATGCACGAATTCCACGTGTTCATTAGCATAAAAGGAGAGTACCATGCCTTTGGTGTGACTAAAATCTTTTTGTTTCTTGCCATACTTCACAGACAAGTCTACATTCCCTGATCCGTAAAACGCAATAGCAATGACCGGTTCATCAAATGTACAGGTATCAATAGTGGTTTCTTTGGTAGTAGATTCCTCTACTAAAATCGTGAAATCATTGATATCTATTATATCTCGGGTCATAAATAGTGATTGCAATTTACGTAATTATTATAATCCTTCACACGCTACTTTACTTATCTGAGATCTAAATTACCGATTTGCGCCTTTGTTGGTATTGTCACCAACAACCCAAAACAGGCTTGATAAGCTTGTTGGTCACTAGACGCAACAAGGAAGTCTATTAAAATTACTAAAGGTATTCTCAAATTCCCCAGCATAAATATTTCATTTCCAAATAATCGTCCATTCCATATTTAGAACCCTCCCTTCCAACTCCGCTTTCCTTAACTCCTCCAAACGGAGCTACTGTTGTGGAAATCATTCCCGTATTGATGCCGACAATTCCATATTCCAATGCCTCAGCTACTCGCCATATCCGGGCATGATTCTGTCCATAGAAGTAGGAAGCCAGTCCAAAAGGTGTGTCATTTGCCAATTCAATTACCTCTTCTTCTGTTTTGAATTTGAATACCGGCGCTACAGGCCCGAATATCTCTTCTGAAAAGACCTGCATATCTGGGTTTACATTAGTCAAAACGGTAGGTTCGTAGATTAACGTTTCTTTTTCCGCCCCAAACCTTTTCCCTCCGGTAAGAATTTCAGCGCCTTTTCCAATCGCATCTTCTACAATTTCCTCTACGAACTTTATAGCACTTTCTTCAATAAGCGGGCCTACAGTGACATTTTCTTTCATCCCATCTCCCATCTTTTGTGCTTTCACCGCCTTAGTAAATTTTAGTATGAATGTTTCATAAATTCCCTCCTGGGCAAAAATTCGGTTTGCGCAAACACAAGTTTGCCCTGCATTTCTATATTTGGATGCGATGGCTCCATCTACAGCTGCATCGATATCTGCATCATCGAAAACGATGAAGGGCGCATTACCTCCCAGTTCCATAGATACTTGCTTTACGGTATCAGTACATTGTTTCATAAGTATTTTTCCGGTTGAAGTAGAACCGGTGAAGGATAACTTGCGAACAATGGGATTGGCAGTTAGTTCCCCTCCAACAACAGCAGCATGGCTTGAGGGAATGACATTAAATACCCCAGCTGGAATCCCTGCTTCTTCAGCTAATACAGCAAGGGCTAAAGCCGATAGTGGGGTGAGTTTGGGAGGCTTAATAACCACTGAGCATCCAGCGGCCAATGCCGGGGCCACCTTTCGGGTAATCATGGCATTGGGAAAATTCCAAGGTGTAATTGCGGCCACCACGCCAATAGGTTGTTTGATGACAATAATCCGTTTGTCTCGCTGATGTCCGGGAATAGTATCACCGTAAACTCGTCTGGCTTCTTCTGCAAACCACTCCACAAAAGAAGCGCCGTAGCGAATTTCTCCCCTGGATTCATTCAGAGGTTTTCCTTGTTCAAGGGTTAAAATTTTTGCCAGATCATCTAAATTCTCTATTTGCAATTCATACCACTTTCGAAGAATTTGTCCTCTTTCCGTGCCAGTCAATTGTCTCCAGGATTTAAAAGCTCTTTCGGCATCTTCTATAGCCTGCCGTGTTTCATTGACTCCGCAATCAGCAACATCTGCAAGCTTATCGCCATTGTATGGATTGAAAACCGGAAATGTCCGTTGGCCTTCAGCATCTGAAAAATGACCGTTTATATATGCCTTTTGCTGGAAGAGTATTGAGTTTGAGAGTTTCATAATTATTTGTTTTCAAAGAAAAACTTCTGTAAGTGAGGATTCAAAAATGGACAGACTTTCTGTAATCTGTTCTTCGGTTACCACTAATGGCGGAATCCAGCGAATCACATTTTTATAGCTACCGCAAGTTAAGAGTAGCAAGTTTTTTTCAATACAAGCCTTTACTACTTTAGATGCAAGCTCTGAATTAGGAGAACCATCAGTATTTGAAAACTCTGTTGCCAGCATCAATCCAAGTCCCCTTACGTCTCCAATTATGGGAAATCGCTGTTGAAGTTTGATCAATCCGTCATGGAGCTGCTTTCCGCGGACCTCAGCATTTTCAACCAATCCTTCTTCTTTTATCACATCGATGGTGACACATGCTGCAGCGCTGGCAATGGCACTTCCTCCTCCATAGGTTCCACCGTGGGTTCCGGGGATCCATTTATTCATTAATTTTTCTGTGGAAGCAATCGCCGAGATTGGCAATCCGCTTCCCAATCCTTTTGCCATCACAATAATATCGGGTTTTACACCAGCATGTTCAAAGCAGAATAATTTTCCCGTTCTTCCAAAGCCACTTTGAACTTCATCCATAATCAATAGAATTCCGTGCTCATCGCAAATTTCTCTGAGGTGATGCAAAAATGCCGCAGGTGCAGGAACGTATCCACCTTCGCCTAATATGGGTTCAATGATAATGGCGGCTGTTTCATCAGGAGCAGTTTGAGCGCACAGCAAAAGGTCCAGTTGTTTTTTGCAAAACTCAATAGTCGTCTCTTCATCCCAACCATAATAATAAGTATATGGAAATGGAGCAACAAAAATACCTGAAGGTAATGGATGATATTTATGTCTATAGGCTGTCTTGGAGGTAGTCATTGCCATAGTTAAATGTGTCCTGCCATGAAAACTTCCCTGAAATACAATAATATTTTGTCTTCCCGTTGCGGATTTTGCCAACTTCACACTGCCCTCTGTGGCCTCTGCTCCACTATTGGCAAAAAAGAATCGATTGATATGCTCAGGAGTCAATTCATTTAATTTCTCAGCCAATTGTACAGTTGTGGGTGGAATAACGCAATTGATTTGTCCAAACAATAGGTGTTTAGCTTGCTCCTGAATAGCTGCTACCACCTTAGGGTGACAATGTCCTGTATTGATTACTCCGATACCAGAAGTAAAATCCATATATTGTTTGCCTTCTGAATCATATAAATAGATACCTTCTCCCTTTACAGGTTGGATGTTTGTCAAATGTGTCCAAACGGGAGAGAGCAGTTCTGTTGATGTTGTAGATTCTATGGTCATATGTTTAATTCATTAGTTGTTTTCACGTATCAATTCACGCTAAATTATATATTTCCTCACTGAGATTTTAAATCAAAGTTGAATCAATACTCATAGAAAAATTAACCTGCATTTTCACGTCATTGCTTGTGGTGTGATCAATAAACTAAAAATAAGGAGCAAAAGCTTGTTATGGTAAGAACTGCTTTGAAATGTGCACACAATAAGTTAAACAGCTATATTATTCTACCTCTCCCGTTACCCTGTCGCAAGAGAGAAAAATGGACATTTAACTAGTGTCTGAACGGAAAATTAAATTACCTCCTTGAGCCTTTGGTAGTAACTGACTGCTGTATGCAAGTTATTAACAACAAACTAATATTTGATTCAGGAGATTGGTGGTCACAACAAGGACTGTTTATAAAAACCTGAAATTCTTTTTTCTGAACAAGTATGCCTTTGGTTAATTTATCACTTCATTCCAAACTGGAGATTTTTAGATTCCGATTATCCCAAATGCTATCTTTTAGAAAAGCAAACCGGGTTGGCTCATAGACGCCTACTAAATCTACATTCGCTTTTGCAGGAACATCCAGGTCCAGACACCAAAAAACGGCATTTATTATCATTCTTCGTGTACCTTCCGACAATAAATCAGTGGAAGCGCCAGCCGTTGTTGCAAAGGATTTACCCTGTTGTCCTCCCGGAAGTTGATAGGTTTTGGTCCAGGCAATTGGCATCATTGGGTCATTTTGATCCATTTCTATTTCTTCACCTTTTTTATTTTTTTTTGTGATTGATCCGGGCAACTTACTATCCGAAGGTCGCATACCCAACAAAGGATCGTTCTCATCAAAATCAGCGGTTCGATCAACAACCTGACCAAGTACAATATGTTGAGCATCACCGGGAAGTGGCAACCTGACCCCATACACATCAGAAGGGCCCCATATCTCACCTTCCTCAATACCATTTAGTATAGGATGACCCTCAGCGCCGGTAGCAGTAATTCCCCTCGTGCTTTGATTGCCATGTCGCCCATGGTGAGATATCCACTTTTCTCCCAGGACTAACCGGCCAAAACCATCTTTCCATTCATCCTCACCTTGGTAGAAATTTCCGTAACGTTTATATTTTGAATCAAAATCTATTTTTTGAAAATTGAACGCATGTGTCGACGTTCTCATTCCGATCACCGGTTTACCGCTTTTCAAATAATCGTCAATGAATTTCATCTGGCTATCCGGCAAAGCCCTGAACCTGGTGAATATAATCATCATATCTGCAGATTGGAGTTGATCAAGGCCTGGAATATTATTCGTATAGTTGGGATCAACTATGCCAGGCTTCTGGGGATCTTGCGCGAAAAGTACCGTACATTTGAAGCCATGTCTTTGCGATAGAATTTTGGCCAGCTGAGGAAGAGCTTCTTCTGATCTGTATTCCTCATCGCCGGAAACAAGTACCACATGGGGCATACTACCATCACCTTTCATGGATAGCCATTTTTTGACTGATTCCGAAGGTGTACTGTCAGAGGTCGAATCCTCAGACTTTTTACTATTGTTGCATCCAATAAATAAAGCTATAATGAAAAGCAATTTGATTAATTTCATATTTGATTTGGGTTTATGGTATTGCAAATAAAAGTTATGATTTAACCTGCATAATGCAGGGAATAATTATTGATACTTGTAAAGAGTTAGAAATCACGGTACCTGCCTGCGGCAGGCAGGTTGACACTGAA
>SMVB01145004.1_pt1 | contig 12472 bp, 11 predicted proteins | sample 2456461 | NCBI WGS metagenome assembly SMVB01 (sample SAMN11095934, study PRJNA526329) | marine sediment metagenome | biome: Marine sediment; feature: Surficial sediment; material: Deep marine sediment; isolation source: Hadal surficial sediment | place: Pacific Ocean | collected 2014-05 | depth...
GTCTTTATAATAATAATGTCCAAATTATCCAGGGTAGGGATACGGCTGTGATCATGACCGAAATGATTCATGACGCCCGTATAGTACCGCTGGGCAACAAACCTGATTTGCCTGACGATATTCGATTGTGGTCAGGAGATTCCAGGGGCTGGTATGAAGGTGACACTCTGGTTGTGGAAACTAAAAATTTCAATGGTCTGCGTCAAACAATAAGCTTCAGTGGTCAGGGTACAAACTACGATACTTTGTTAACAGAGAGATTCACTCGTATTAGTTACGACACGTTGGAGTATGAATTTACTGTCAATGATCCTGGCACCTATTCCGATAAAATCACCGTCATAGTCCCAATGACAAAAGTTGCCGGGCAGCTATATGAGTATGCTTGTCATGAAGGCAACTATGGCATGCAAAACATTTTGCGCGGCGCACGAATCGAAGATAGCCGCGCAGCAGAAGAGGGCTCAGCATCAAGTCGTTAACAATTTGACAAGCAGGGATTGGAGGGAATAAGCAATAATCTCTCTGTCACCTTTCACAAAACAAAGATCAGGAACAATGTTTTCTTACATGCCGCTTAGTGGAAGTTGCAGGATCTATTTTCCTCGATCCCGCCTACTTTTATCGTTAGTAGCCTTAATCGGGCTTCTCTCCTGTTCAGCGGAAGACTCACAAATGACCGATGCTACGGAATCCCTGGCTGCAAAATTCGGCGCTCAAGTTCGCGTTATTGAGAGCAATAATATCCAACTAAGAATCGTTGAAGCCGGGGATGGCCCTCTTGTGGTACTCGTTCACGGTTGGCCCGAGTCCTGGTACTCCTGGCGACATCAATTGCAACCGTTAGCGGATGCAGGCTATCACGTTGTGGCTCCGGACATGCGTGGTTACGGTGGGTCGGCAGCTCCTGCTGATATTGCTGATTATGATATCACCCAACTTACCGCCGATGTGGCTGGTATTGTCACTGCACTCGGAGAAGAGACGGCGGTGGTTGTTGGTCATGACTGGGGGGCTCCAATCGCGTGGCAAAGTGCTTTGCTTTATCCCGAAACTTTTACCGCAGTAGTAGGTATGAGTGTCCCCTTTGGTGGTCGTTCGCAATCCCGTCCTGTTCGTCGATTAAGACAAGACCCGGAAGACGACTTTTTTTACACGGCCTATTTTCAAGAACCTGGTGTGGCTGAAGCGGAGTTTGATGCAGATCCTCGAGCGCTTATCGCCAGGCTTTATACTTCCCGCTCTCCTGGCACTCCAACAGAAGAACCAGAAGTTACTGATCCAAGAGCTTCTGCTGGTGGATGGATAAAGCGCCTTGGCGAACCTGTTCGGTTACCAGATTGGCTGAGCGAAGAAGATCTTGATTACTATGTGAGTGAGTTTGAAAAAGCAGGTTTTCGCGGAGGAATAAATTACTACCGAAACTCGACTCGCAATTGGGATCTAACACCACAACTGGCAGGACAAAAAATTCAACAGCCCGCACTCTTCCTGGCAGGGGATCTTGATATCGTCAACAGGGGCGCTAGCCGGGAACAAATAGCTGAGAGAATGCAGCCCAACTTTACCAATCTCGTAGACGTCATCCTCTTACCGGGAATTGGCCACCGTGTTCAGCAACAAGCACCACAAGAATCAAATCGAATTCTGCTTGATTTTCTGAACTCGCTAAACTAAAAATTGCGTAGACCTGTTTTCTCTTACAACATAATTACTAGTCTAGCGGCACATTAAACCGCACTTCCAGATAAGTAATTGAACCTTCAACCGCGGTGTATTGGTGTGGCGTACCTTCGGGAATCAGTATCGCGTCACCCTTGACCACGTTCCTTGCTAATCCGCCTTCGATGTTTCCCTGCCCGCCGCCAGCCGGTCTGACTACTATACCGCCGGTGACCAATGTGCCGGCTCCGTCAGTAATATAGTGTAACTCCGTGCCTGGCCGATGGACAATAGCGCCAGCGGCTTCGGTGCGTCGAATCAGGTTGATGCGGTAATGATCGCTGACCTCGATTCGTGAAGCGGCCATGCTTGGACGATCATTGATTGCCCTAGCCATCGCCGAGGCGATATCGGCTCCCGGCGTATAAAGCGCGGGTGGCATAGGGTCTTGTCCGATTGCGTTAGTGGCGAATGCAAACAGTATAAAACCGATAATTTTTATTTTTGACATGGCAGTTTTCCTTTGAAGTAATTTTGCTTTTAGTATTGGCCTTAATATAGAGCGCTTGTACTTTGAAGTCTATTAAGTAAACGGGCCAAGGAGTTTTAAAATACGGCCTGAAATACAATTTTGGTTTTACCAGCTCCAGTTTTCCAAATCCAAATTTACCGAATAATTCAGCGACCTGGGTCAAGTTGCGCACGAGACGCTTTAGCCACTTCCGCAATATAGAACCTGTGAAAGCGTGCCGCTCTCTCAAGCCCATTGGTTGAAATACTCTCGGCTATATCACCTGATGTATGGTAAAGCTGGGCTGCATGGATGCCCTGAACACGGGGAATTCCCAATGATGCATAACGGCCTAAATCACCGGGAACAGAAGTAGAGTATTGAGGGCGTAACTGAAACCCGTAGCGTTCAACCCCGCGGTCGGTCAGTTCGATTAGAAAGGGAGCCAGGTTGGTGATTCCCCATCCCAGTGGTTGCTCGGTCCTTGCAATTTCGAATGTGTCCGGATTCACTAGATATTGAGAAGGGTGTTCTAGATTCAATACCAATACAGCGCGACTTGTAAGTTCTGGATTCATACGGACAAAATTTTGTGGACCATTGAGACCGGTACTGTGGTGTCCGCCACTGCCTACAAAGACCAATGTGCGGGCCGGTCGATTTTCAAGTTTGGCAAAATGTTGTGCCAATGCAATCTGTACTGCCAGTCCATCAGCGTTGTCTCCCGCGCCACCATACCAACCATCATAATGGGCATTGACGATCACAATTTCCTCACTTTCACCAGGAACTATACCAACGACATTTTGTGCCCTAAGCCCGGTTCTCATGTCGGCATCGAGATAAAGCCTGACTTGCAGTTCATCTTCAACACCAGCCGCAAGCGATTTCTGGAAAAGTTCGCTCAGAAACCTGCCATCAGCACCACCAATATTGAAGCAGCGCTCGCAACCGCTGAAATCCCGCACATGCATGTTGCCAGGTTGGTCAATGAAATTGAGGACGGCTACCGCGCCTCGCTCAAATAGCGCCGCTGCTCCTTCCCTGATCGGGGTGCGCTGTGATGCTGCACCGCTAGGAGGTTTACGTCGCTGAATAGCGATCTTGCCTCTTACGTCTACATCATTGAAGTCGCCTATGTCACCAACGAATACCAGCGGGGCAGCAAGTAACCCCGATGGAATTGCCGTGCCTCGGGCAGGAACAGCCGAGGCAAGAATTACATCGCCACTTTCTGCCCCAAATTCAGGGCTCCCCAACAGCCTTACTTCCCAGTGGTTCGGCCACCACATGTCGGCATCAGCACTATAGCGTTGAACTTCTACATTTTGCAGGCCAGCCTCCCGGTATCGTTCGGCAACCCATTCGGCGGTTGCGGCCGCTGTTGGAAACCCGGATACACGCCCCCACATAAGATCTCCAGCCGCATGACTCTGTAATGAGAAATCGACTATTTCCCTGACCAGGGAATGAATTTTTTCGCCTTCTAACTCAGTAAATGACTCTTCACCGGAAGGTACCTCCGGCGGGTTAGCTGAAAATCTGCCATCCTCCAACATACCAAGCTGTGGTGGTAGTGCCAGTCCACCAGGAAGGGGAACGCCCAGCCAGGATTGGGTATTTGAGTTGGATTGGGCGCTTGTCAGTGGGATGTTGAAAAAGAATAGTCCACAGCTCAACAAGGTAATTACAGTAACAAGAAGGTTTTTTATTGTTTTCATTGTCTTTTATACTCCAAAGTAAAAAGGGAACAGATTCGGCCGTTGATAACTTATTCTGTTTCCAATTTTCTTGTCTCCTGATTATTTGGCTCTCAATCTGAATTAACGACAGAGTGTTCCAATATTGCGCTTCCAATTCATTCGGGTCAATGTTTTTACTTCAACAGTTTTCTTACTTCAGCACTGTTAGCCATCTGTGTTAACCAACTGAATCTCCCCGGTTCTAACATCTCTTTGCCAGCCACTAGCAGGGGATTTACAGCCGCATAATTCAGTGCGCCGCCAACGCTGATACGGTTTGCACCTGCCTGGGAATATTGTTCTACTGTAGCTCCCGGCATAAAAGATGCCAGCACGTTAAACGGTTTGTTCAACTCACTCGTAAATTGTTGCAAAAGTTCCAGGGTTTTGATCCCAGGGGCATACAACACATCGGCGCCAGCATCACTATAGGCTTGAAGGCGACTTAGAGTGTCTTGGGGGTCATCGACACCGCGCAACAGATTTTCAGCACGAGCTGTCAGTAAAATAGGAATTCCTGTATCAGCGATTGCTTCCGCCGCTGCCTGAACTCTCTCTACTGCCTCGGAAAACTCATAAAGGCGGTGAAGATCGCGACTGTAATCCTCAATAGAACAACCGGCGATACCGGTTTCAACCAGACGAATGATATTGGCGGCCATATCCTTGATGTCGTCGGAGAAACCGTTTTCAAAATCGGCATTGACTGGAATACCGGTGGCGCTAGAGATTGCGCGACAGTGCTGCAATTTTTCTTCCAGGCTGACTTCACCGTCCACGCGACCCAAGGTATAGGCAAAGCCGGAACTCGTGGTAGCAAGTGCCTCGAACCCAAGCCCTTCCAATATTTTCGCCGAACCCACGTCCCAGGGATTAGGAATTACCCAGGCATCTTGTGCCTGATGCAGCTCGGCAAATTTTGCGCATTTAGTCAGTTGGTCTGTCATTGATTGATCTCTTCATAGATTCGTGTCGTTAAAATATCAAGTTAGCACCGGGGCTGGAGAGATTATTTCCTAATTCCACCGACTACTTTATCAAGTCGATGGGCTCAGAGGTATTACTAAGAACGTTGGACAATCAGCTGGAATTTCCCGGTCTTCTCATTTACCGATAAATCATCGACTTCCAGTACTTCAAATTTTACATTTTCCATTAATTTTTGATCCAGAATTTCCTGTAATTTTTGCCTGCTTGCACTAATTGCGGCGGCCCGACCGCTTTCGTCCAGTCCTGGCTCGGGGCAAACCGCAAATTCAAAACTGGTTTTGTCAATAAGACGCATTTGAAAACGACTTATCCCAGGAATAAATAATTCGATAATGGTAAAAGCGCTGATAAAGTCTTCGGAGCCATCACGATTAATAAAAGATGGCACTATTTCGCTTCGACCCACAAGGCTGTGTATCAACAAATAGGGTTCTGCAGATTGATCGTTCTCAACCAGTCGTATAACGTCAGACATCTGATAACGAATGAGAGGGAGGGTGTAGTTGAACAGGTTGGTGACAATGGAATGATCATCATAAAACTCATAGATCAATTCATCATCATACAGTTCCATAGTGTTGCCATCAGGCCGAGAAAAACCCATCATCAAGTGCTCGGTACAACCATAGGTATTTCCTACCACACAGTTCCATGCTTTGACAAATAATGCTCGATCAGCGGCAGACTGAGATTCACCTCCTGTAGAGGCTACTTTAGGAGCAATTTTTAATTCACCGCTTAACTGTTTTTCCGCCAATATCTTAAGTGCTGTAGTGTATCCAACAAGAAAATCAGGTTTAAATTCATTCAGGTGTGCAATGACTTTTGGCAGCGGGTCGTTAACTTCCAGTAGTGAGATCTTAATGAGGTATTTGAATATTCCCCGATTGGCGGCGCTGACCATGGAAACACCTGCAAAGTGCCCACCAATGGCACCAAAGTAGGCCAGGCGTGGGCGTCGGAAACCGGTCTTGGGAGCGGGTTGCTGACGTTGCCTCGGGTGCGGAACAAGACCGGAACCCCAGTCTGCCTCGGAAAACACAAAATAACCGATCTGGCCGGATGAACCTGAGGTATGCAAAACATGGTATTCATTAAAAAGCAGGTCATTCGGATCAGTTGAGTGGCTGAGGAACTTTGAGATGATCTGTCGGGTAATTCGGCGATCAGTAACAATCTCATCAAAATGTTCGATTAAAGTGGGTTTGGTCAGCACCGGAAAGTCGGCCGGTGTGCAAGTGGCGGGGTCAATTCCCTGCTCGCTGATTATACGTTGGTAATAGGGTGAGTTGGCCTGAGCATGCTGGACCAGATGGCGGAATTTTTCTAATTTCTGTGTTTCAAGCTGGGACCGTGTCATCTTTTCGTTAAGTCGAAACTCACGATGCTTGCGTATCACAGTTTTATAAAAACCTGCCATTTCCAGCCTCCGGTCTTAAATTTCGAGCGGGTTAGTATAGTCAGTTCAAAAATCGTTGGCTATCGTGGATTGCCAGCTGAAAGAGGCTGAAGTCAGTTCTTTCGCCCTCACTTTTTTTCTCAATCGGTGTTATTCTTACGCCGCTTCCGAATTGACCAATTCCTACTTTAATCAATCAGTGTGGTTTATCTGGGCCGCTAGCGCTCAGTTGGATTTGTTTATTCCTCCTTCCCCGGTGAAATATGCCAGGAAAATTTCTATATGAAAGACCTCACACAGGGATCTACCAGCAAAATTATCATTGCCATGGCACTACCGGTTGCCGCGGGGATGCTTTTTCAAATGATGTATCTGCTGGTGGATCTATATTTCGTGGCTGCTCTTGGTGAGGATTCGGTAGCCGGGGTCGGAACTGCCGGCACTTTGCTGTTTATGATCATGGCACTGACCCAGGTACTGGGAGTAAGTACTGTAGCGCTTATATCTCAGGCGGTTGGCCGAAAAGATCAGGAGGAAGCTAATCTGGTTTTTAATCAGTCGCTGGTGTTGTCGGGTATCTGTGCAGTAATCACCCTGGTCGGGGGTTATCTACTGGCTAGCGCCTATCTGGGTAGCATCACCTCAGATGCAAAAACATTGAGTGAAGGGATAATCTTTCTACATTGGTTTTTGCCCGGCATGGCACTGCAGTTTGCCATGATGGCAATGGGCTCATCTTTGCGCGCTACAGGAATAGTCAAGCCTACAATGATGATCCAGGTTTTAACTGTCGTTTTAAATACGATTCTTGCACCTATATTGATTGCCGGCTGGGGACCAGGACCGGCACTCGGTGTTATGGGCGCAGGACTTGCCAGCACAATTTCAATTTCGGTGGGTGTTATCCTGCTTACCCTTTACTTTTTCAAGTTGGAGAAATACGTATCCTTCAACAGTAAACTATGGCGACCTCGGTTTGATATCTGGTGGCGCATGTTTGACATAGGACTTCCTGCCGGGGGTGAAATGCTGGTGCTTTTCGCCTATTTTTCAATTGTGTATTGGCTTATTCAAGACTTCGGTGCTTCCGCCCAGGCTGGTTTCAGTATTGGCGGGCGAATCATGCAATCGATTTTCATGCCGACTATGGCAATCGCCTTTGCTGTTGGTCCGATTGTAGGCCAGAACTTTGGCGCAGGTCTCGGTAACCGGGTCAGGGCAACCTGTTACAACGGGATTATACTTAGCAGTGTAGTGATGTTAATTACTACTATTTTGCTCCAATGGCGACCAGAACTGTTGGTAGGGTTTTTTACTGACGACAGTGAGGTGGTGGCTGTTGGTGCTGGCTTCCTGCAGCTAATATCGTGGAACTTCGTGGCTCAGGGAATCATCTTTACCTGTTCCGGCGCTTTTCAAGGATTGGGGAACACCAGGCCGGCCCTTTTGAGTTCACTGATCAGACTGCTGATCTTTATTCCCCTGGCTGTATTCCTGAGGTACCAGGACGGTTTTACCATCAATCAGGTGTGGTATGTCTCTATCTTATCCGTAACCATACAGGCCATTGTAAGTTTTCTACTGCTGCGCCGGGAATTTCGCTTGAAGCTTGAGATAAATGATAAGGCTGCTGAGGAGAAAGCCGACTCTGTCATAAGCGACACAGGTAACATAACAACTTAATACAAAACAAAGTTCGAGCCATAGACTTATGGGGATAATCACTTTATATTTTCGAAATGTTTGGATTTTCGTTTTTGAGTAATATGAACGCACCTGCAATTTCTTCGTTACTTATTCGTGCTCTGCTACTTTGCGCTGCACCTGTAGTGAGTGCCCAACCCACGCCATTCGATCGTTTACCTTCAGACGTATTGGATATCCTGGCACCTTCTGCACGGGTAATCGGTACGCCCGGAAGTATGCGCATCCAAAACACATCATGTCGGTCGTTCCCAACCACAGAAGTTCGTTCTCGAATTGTAAACAGTGCAGTACAGGAATGGGCGTATTTTGGTTTTGGTATTCAGGATCAGACCGTTACTGCCCAAAGTGGACAAACCACAAGACGTCGCCGTTCCCGCATGAGTGCTGAGGAAGCAGAGCGAGTGGCAGGCTCAATCGGTGGCTATTGGGCAACAACGCCCGACAGTAACTGGATTCTACAGCGGCAGAACGACTCCTGGAATTCCCGTGGTTTGAGTTCAAGATGGCGTAATCCCTGGTCAGCGGCATTTATATCCTGGGTGATGTGTGAAAGCGGGCTTAAGGAGAAGAGTCGCTTCGAGCGCGCGATTGCCCATCACACCTACATAGATCAGGCAATTCGGGCCCGTGACCAGGTAAATTCCAAAAGTGCTTTTGTGGCGTACAACCCCGGTGAAATGCCAATCACCCCTGGAGACATGTTATGCCGAGGTAGTCGTCCTGCTTATAAGTCCATTGCAGAACGTCGACAACACCTAGGTGTTGGGGCAAGAACCCATTGCGACATCGTGGTGAAGCTGGATGAATCAGAAAACCGAATTATGGTTATCGGTGGAAATGTGCGGGGCTCAGTAACCATGAAGTTGTTACCAGCAACCATTGAAGATAACGGACTGCTAAAACCTGCACCCTATAACGGACGTATGATTTTTGCCCACCTGAAATTAAGTGCTGATCCTGTTTCGACTAATGCTCTTGACCTTACTCCGACATTCAAGGCAATGGGCTGTAGCGGGATTCAGACACCGGTTTCTTTGCTTACGGCAAACCTAATTGTGACGTCGCCAACCAGCTGTTAAAATATCAATACTCCCCCTCTTAAGGGTTTTCTATTTAAAACGTAGCGATCGGGTTCAACGGTGAACCCATGCCTTTTTCTATTCGCAAGGGCGAGGCCATGAAGAGAAATTCATATCGGTTCAATTCTTTCGCAACCTCGGCAACGCGCTCGAAGTCAAGGTTATCAAAAATGCCCACGCCAAGGGAAACCAGTGAAAGGCTATGTAATGGCAAACGCGCTTCCGGAACGCCACTTGGTGATACATCGTTCCACATATCGTGGCCAATGAATGACACACCCCGTTCCTTCATGAAATAAGCGACGTCAGCATGATAGCCCGCTACGCCTTCCGAAGTCGGCCAGGGGCCCAATGCTTCACGGCGCTTCCAGCGGCCTGTATACAGCAAGATAACATCGCCGGGCTCCACCTTGACTCCCTGTATGCGTTTCTCAGGAGTGATAAGATTAGAAGCGCCTTTCTCGTCGGTATCGCCCCAGCGTCCCCAGTTGGACAGCTCCTCCATAGCGCGCTCAAAGTCGGCCTGGGTAGTAATGGAATGATTACTCTGGGCTATTGCAAACTGAGTTGCAAATCCTACAGTCGCCACCAGGCAAAGGCGGCTCATAAAAATCGAGAATCTGATGAGTGATTCAAGTGATAAGTCTACTATTATTGTCATGGTGCCTCCTGAGTTACGGTTCCACGCTAAGCTCGCAGCATAGGAGGAAATCCTAGGGGCAGTCAACTGATCACGAGATATTGACGCAATTTGCTTTCAATGAGCTGGTCCCTCGATAAATCTGCGTTTGAACGATTTCACTGGGTCTGTCATATTGGTTGTTCCGATCTCAGCTCAGTTACTGAAACACATGCCGAGTAAATCTAACATTCATTCGCCACTTGATGGGCGCACTGTCGCACTGCCCGAATCACGGCAGCTTGATCTGCTGGCGGATATGTTTGAAAAGCGCGGTGCGTCAGTCATCAGAATGCCACTGGTTACTATTCTCGACAGCCCGAATAAAGCGCTTATCGAAAAATGGATACGAAAATTTATCGCCAATGAACCTGATTATTTCGTTGTGCTCACCGGCGAGGGTATAAGGCGTCTGGTACGCTTCGCTTCCGGTACCGGATGTCGTGATGAGTTTGTTGATTCGCTTTCCCGCGTAGTCAAAATCTGTCGTGGCCCCAAACCCGGTAGAGCATTGAAGGAAATAGGTTTGAAAGCAGACTTAAACGGCAAGTCACCAACGTCGGCTGGAATTATAGAAACACTCAATGGATTGCCATTGGAGAGCAAGCAAGTAGCCGTACAATTGTATGGCGAAGATCCCAATCGACTAATTATAGATTATCTGGCTTCTCGTCAAGTCGAAGTGTCAACCGTGGCACCCTATGTGTATGCAGAAGAGACAGACACCCAAAAGGTTCTGCAATTAATTTCACAACTGGTATCAGCCGAGGTGGATATCATTGCCTTTACCAGTAAGGCGCAATTTGTTCGACTGTTAAGCGTAGCCAAGGCAAATGGTCAAGAAGCACAACTCCTGGCCGGATTGAAGCAAACCCTGGTTGCTGCAGTAGGCCCGGTTGTGGCCGACCAGTTACAAGTAAACGACATAAAAGTGGACGTTTGCCCGAAGGATTTATTTTTTATGAAACCTATGCTAAGGGAGATTGAAAAGCACCTTTCCAGAGGAACTGTCCAGGATTTTTAAAACCACAAAAACCACAAGTCTCTGTTCTGCTACGTTTTGCCGTGTCCTGATTAGATTTGGTACTATTTAATAATCAAGTATGCTAAAAGCTTCCTCCAGACAAATAATTTCAGTAATACTCGCATTAATGCCGACAGAGCAAGAGTTACAAATTAGTCAAAAAAAGACGCGTAGATTACCGATTTCAGTGACCGTATTCACGTTAAAATTGACGACAAGGAGATTTACAATGAAACAACTATTTTTGATACTTTCCTTAAGTCTCTTCGTTACCGCTTGCGCTGCACCTTCTGGTAGCAATAACAGACTTCCCACTGATGAAGAAGTTGAATTGTTCAACCAGACAGCTGCCTATGATGATCAAATCGTTTGTAACTATGAAGTGGTTTTAGGTAGCGTAATGCGCCGTCGCCTCTGTTATAGCAGAATTCAAATCGCGGAAAGAGATGAACGATTGGCAATTTACCAAGATCAAGCACGGGATGATCTGGATTTTTAGGTAGATGAGAACGAGTTGAAAGGATTAAAAACAACCTATCCATGTCTGTTATCGGGCCGCATTTCTAAATCGTGCGATTCTTTCTTGTGTGGCTGGGTGAGTTGAAAAGTATTCCAGAATACCGGATTCCTCACTATCGTCGGTTATAGTTAATCGAGCATCACCTTCAGTAGGGTCCCTTGGCTGTGTCATTTTTTGCATTATGTCAGCGAAATGCCCGGTATCTATCCCTCGAGCAAGCATTTGCTCTAAAGCATAAGTATCAGCGGACCATTCCAAATTTCTAGAATATTGTGATTGAATTAGAAAGCTGGGAAACAACACCAATAACGTCGTTGCAGCGGTATTTACATCACCAGTGAGTGCAACTATAAGCAAAGACAGTCCCGCTTGGCGTACAACAGCCTGCATAGCGTGTCTTTCTTTCACATGCCCGATTTCATGCAGCATGATCCCAGCAATCATATTGTCATCTTCAGATAAATTAATAAGCTGATCTGTAAATACAATCTGCGCATCAGGCAGAGCAATTGCATTTGCTCCCAGAATTCGGCTAGAACGAAAACGCAATTGATAGTTGCGCTGGTCATCTGGCGTCAGAGACACAAAAAGTTCTTCCAGTTCCCGTTGGCGACTGATATCAAGCTGAGTTTCAGCAAACACCAATTGATCGAGTTGTTCTAATATCTCGCCTCCCAATCGCTCATCAACCGAAATCGGAAGGCTGCTGGTAATTACAAAAGCTAAGGCGGGGATGCCTTTTGTTACAAAAAAGTAGCTTCCAACTACAAGTATAAGAATTGCAATGAAGGCAATTTTAGTACTTCGTTCTAACAAATGTAGATAGGTGGAATCGGTTAACCCCCAGTTTCGAGACGCTTCATCAACTTCGTCATTGCAAGAAGTTTCCAGGCAGGCACCATCTGGAAGTGTTAAATAGCGCATACTATTGCCAACTCTCGCGTTGATTACTATGTTCTTCATGTGAGTTGACGGTATGTCGCAATCTAATAAGTGAAGCCAACCATCGTCATCGATAGCGACCTGCAAATCTTGATTCGCTGATTTTTGCCCATTGTAATATTTTGCTTTGAAAGTAATCGTCACAAGCCAATATCCAGGTCAAATATATCGGAAAAAGCGTCCGCACCGGCATTTATATCCTCAATGTGGACGGCGA
>SMVB01408058.1_pt1 | contig 12468 bp, 11 predicted proteins | sample 2456461 | NCBI WGS metagenome assembly SMVB01 (sample SAMN11095934, study PRJNA526329) | marine sediment metagenome | biome: Marine sediment; feature: Surficial sediment; material: Deep marine sediment; isolation source: Hadal surficial sediment | place: Pacific Ocean | collected 2014-05 | depth...
CACCGCAAGCAATACGATGATCAAGCCGCCGCGCGCGAGGCCGAAAAAACCGCCCAGACCGCGATCGAAGAAACCCCGACCGGTCAACTCCACGCGTTCCCGGTCCCACGCCACCAGGATGTCGGCAAGCGAACTGACGACGAGCCAGACCACGACGAAACCGATCGTCCCCGCGATCGCCGGTGCGACCAGCGTCGAGACGACGAGGGTCTTGGCGACCCAGGCCGAGCCGTTCGTGGCGGCCAGGATTCCGCCGCAATAGCCCGCGATCAACGTCAACAGGCCAGACCCGCTCACGACGGCCCCGCGCCAGGCGCCCAGGCTAAACATCGCGAGCAGGATCATTGTAAAGATCAGATCGAGAACCATGCTCTTCCTTCGTCGCCCCGCCGCCTACCCTGAATGGAGGGCGCGAGCCGATAGCGCAAATGGCCCAGGAGCTTGCGAGGCAGAAGGCGCAGACTCCTAGCCGAGTTTGGGCGCCTTTTCCGCGAGCACCCGGCAGACCTCGCTTTCGACTTCGAAGACATGGTCGTCCGTGACGCCCATTTCGCGCAGGCTCCGCGCCAGCTCGAAGACGTACTCGGGGTTGGCGCCGCTCGGACCCGATGCGTTGGCAACCTGCATCGCTATCTCACGAATGGGCGCGGCACCGAGGTAGTTCACGTTCTCGGGACCCGCGATATAGACGACCCCCAGCGTGCGGACCGATTCGCCGCCTCGCTCTCCGACTCGACCGGCGGACCGCAAAGCGAGTGTGATCTCGACTTCGACTCGCTCGTAGCCGCCACGTTCCCTGTGATCGAGAGCGCCGAGAACATTCTCCGGATCACTCGAGGGGATCTCATAGGCCGTGCCCCAACACGCTTCCGTGAGAAGCGAGCCGTTTCGCGCGAGCGCTTCATGATCTTCGGAGAGCAACGTCACCACTCGACCCGGCCGACCGGGTCGCCCGCGATGATCGGTCGAACCCTGCCAGAAGCGTCTCACATAGCCCCGAATGAAGGCCGGGCAGGCTCGAAGATGCGGAAATTCGGGACGCCATACGAGCGAGCCATAGCCGAAGATCCAAACGCCGGAGTCGTTCACGCCCGCGAGCGTACCCCAACAACAGAGCCGCGATCAATTCTCCGCGTCGTCGTATTCGATCCGGAGCACTCGGTAGAGCGTGTCGCCCTTCGGCCGACGAACGAGAACCTCGTCCTCCAGTCGTCGGCCGATCAGGGCTCGACCGACCGGAGAATCGACACTGATTCGACCTGCGGCGGCATCGAATTCGTCAGGGCCGACCAGCTGATAACGTTGCAACTCGCCCTGCTCGTCTTCGAGACTCACCCACGCGCCGAAATAGACGCGGTCGGCGTGTTTGCGCGGGCCACCCTCGACGACGGTCAGGTCGTCGATCCGTTTGGTCAGGAAGCGGATCCTGCGGTCGATCTCTCGCAGCCTCTTCTTGCCGTAGATGTAGTCGGCGTTCTCACTCCGATCGCCGAGCGCGGCGGCGATCGACACCGCCTCCGTGACGCGCGGGCGCTCCTCCTTCCAAAGCCAGGTCAACTCGGATTGGAGTTTCAGAAATCCTGCGCGCGTGATGTAGTTGCTCTGATTTGCCATCGAACGATTCACTCCGACCCCGGCGCGCCCTGTCGGTCGCACGTCGCACCGAGATTTGCATGATGGCGGGTTTCCTTCAAGCGTCGCGACCAGATCATGCTTCCGAGCGTGGGCTCTCACGCTATGCTCCCGGCATGAACGAAGAGCGAGATCTCGACCGGAAAGCGGATTCTGCATCGGGCGAGGTGAACCCGTCGCAGGACGCCTCGACACTGTCCCCTGAAGCACAGGCCGCCCCCAAAGCCAAGCGTCGAGGCCCCCCACCGAACCCCCTCTATCACCCGCTCTTTCTCCCCGTCCTCTTGATCGCATTCGCTCTCTGGTTCGGCTACGACGGGTTCCTGACGAGCGACCCGGATATGCTGGAGCACCAGAATTTCAATCGCATCATGTTCGCCATCATGCTGCCGATCTGCATCTGGAGGGTGCCCAAGGGAATCCGGGAGTTTCGAGAGGATCAGGCGAAGGCAGCCAGTCAGCATTCCGGCGGCAACTCGACTTGAAGTGACGCCACGTCCTGCCTCGATCGCGCCGCGTCGGAGGGATAGCGCTGAGGCGGAGGCACCACCCAACCGATAAGGGATCTCGAATCATCGGAGAGACCCTTGGGCGTTCCCGCAAATCCCAACCCTGCTATGAGGCGCAATGCGAGGTCTTCCGCGACCCCCCGTATGGGGACTCGCGGCCGACCTGCCCGGCCACTCGACCGTACGTCGACGGTGGGCCTACCGGATTCGACCACGCCCTCCTGCGCACCGCAGCCCGGCGATGTACTCCAGGCGCGCTACCGCTATCGCATCCTTCGAAGGCTGGGGCGTGGCGGTTTTGGCTCGGTGTTCCTCGCCCGCTGTTTGGATGCCGAGGACTCCGCCGACTCCGCGACGCCGCCCAAACTCGTCGCCCTCAAAGTGATGGAGCGGCCGGACGAGCCTCAGGCCCGGAACTCGCTCAAACGGGAGCTGTCGGCGCTGCTCGCCGTTCGACACGACCGGATCCCCAAGCTCTACGACTGGAACATCGATGGCGAGACCTGCTTCGCTGCGATCCAGTATTTCCCGGCCGGCAGCCTGGCGGATGCGTGGCCCTTCCTGGGACGACTGTCGACCGAACAGACCTGGCGCCTGCTGACTGACCTGACTCAAGCGCTCGGCGCCGCTCATCTGGCTTCGGTCCTGCATCTCGATGTCAAACCGTCCAACGTCCTGCTCGACGGGAACGGCGGCTATGTGCTCACGGATTTCGGAGTCTCCCACTCGTCCCGGATGTCTCGCGGATTGCTGCACCAGGGCCATCTCTCGATCGGTCTGGGGACACATGGCTACCGCGCGCCCGAACAGGCTTCTGCCAAGGTTCAGTCCTTCGACATTCGCACCGATCTGTGGGGCATCGGGGCCACCGCCTGGGCCCTCTTCACAGGCATCGATCTCAACCGTCGACAGGATGTCCTGCGCACCCTCGAACAGGGCAACATCTACGGACTGAAATCCCTCTCCGATGTGGCGCTCGATTGTCCGCCACCCCTCGAAGAGATCGTGATGGGGTTGCTCTGCATCGACCCGGCTCGTCGGCCGGGTGGAACGGCCGAAGTCCTGGCACGGATCCAAGCGGTCGCCAGCGGATTCGGGCTCGATACGGATATGGTCGCGGCGTCCCGGCGCGACCGGGCCGATCCAGAGGAGATCCACAGAATCATCGAGACGCTGGTCGATCCACTGTGGGCCTCGATCTGTCGCGGTCCGGGCTTTGATCGTTATTTCGTCCGCTTCGAAGATGGTGAAATGATCGCGGGGGTTTCCAACCCTGCTCAACACACCGTGCTGCTTTTGCGAGGTCAGGTTTCGGTCGTCGTCAACGACGTCGAAGTCGCGATCGAATCAAGAGAGGGCACGTTCCTGGGCGCCATCTCGACGCTCACCGGCGCACGGCGAGAGGCCGATCTTCGCGCCAAGGGACCGACCTGGTGTTGTCTTTTCAACGAGGCCGAACTCGAACAACTGGTCACCTGCAATCCGGCCGTCGCCGTTCGAATGATCCGCAACTTGTCCGGTCGAATCGCCAACGGCCCGCCTCGCGATCGCCCCTGAGCGAATCCCTTTGTGCGCAGTCGACCGCGCGGCAAAGATTCTGCTCGGCTCGCCCGCGCGGTCGCATCTCGGGAAGGGGCGAGATAGCGTCTCAAAACATGGCGCAACAAGGATTCGAGCCTCACGGAACCCTCGGCATCATCGTCAATCCCCATTCGGGCCGCGACGCCCGACGCCTCTTTGCGCGTGCGGGAACCTCGACGATCGAGGACAAACGTAATCAAGTCACGCGCATCGTGGTCGGCGCGGCCGCCGCCGGCGTACGCAAAGTCCTGCTGGCGCGCGACGCCTTCCGAATCGCGTCCTCGGCCACCGATGCCCTCGCGCTTCCCGTCGAAATCGAATTGCTCGAGCTCGAGACGACCGGTCGGGGCATCGACAGCCAGAACGCCGCCCTCGCCATGCAACAGGCCGGCTGCGAGGTCATCGTCGCCCTCGGCGGAGACGGCACCAGCCGTTCGATCACCCAGGCCTGGCAAGATGTCGTTCTATTGCCCCTTTCGACCGGCACGAATAACGTCTTCCCCTTCGAAATCGAAGCCACCGTTGCGGGTGCCGCGGCCGGCTTGATCGCGTCGGGCCGCCTGCCCGTCGAAGAGGGAGCCCGTCGCGCCAAACTCCTCGAGGTCGAATGCGAGAACGGTCGCCGGAGCCTTGCCCTGATCGATGCGGCGTTGCTCCTCGATGACCATCCCGGAAGCCTGCTCCAGGTCGACCCCGAAAAGCTCTCCCGACTTCTACTCACCCGTGCCGATCCCGCGAGTGTCGGGCTCTCCCCGGTCGGCGGACTGCTGATGCCCTGCGACTTCGAGGATGATTTCGCCGTCGAGGTCCATGCCCGTCCGGGACCCGATCCGGCGCGCGCCGGCAAGACGCTGCGCGCACCGCTTTCCCCCGGCCTCTACGAAACGGTGGGCATCGATTCGGTCACTCGGATCGAACTCGACGCCCCCATCCAATGGACGGGCCCGGGTCTGCTCGCGTTCGACGGCGATCGCGAAATCGTGCTCGAGGCGAATGAATCCGTCACGTTATGCGTGCGGAGGGTCGGCCCCTGGGTGGTCGACGCGAAACGAACCCTGCGCGCCGCGGCGAAGCGAGGACTCTTTCTGGATCTCGGACAGTGGCAGGATACGCGGGGCCGATCCGGTCACTCCTGCTGTTAGGCCTATGGAGGACAGGATGGCACAAGAATTTCCGACAGGAGCCGACAACGAAGCGACCGAGCGGGTTCGCGACTGGGTCGTTGGCGCCGAGAAGATCACGCTTCTCACCGGGGCCGGAATTTCAACGGATTCCGGAATTCCCGATTTCCGAGGACCCCAGGGCCTGTGGACGAAGAATCCGGAGGCCGAAAAAATGGCCACGCTCCAGGTCTACATGTCCGACCCCGAAGTTCGAAAACGCTCCTGGCGCTGGCGTCTCGAAACACTCCAGAAAGAACTCGAGCCGAACGCGGGGCACGCGGCGCTGATTCCCCTCGAGCGATCCGGACAGCTTCATACCCTCGTGACCCAGAATGTGGACGGCCTCCATCAGGCCGCGGGAACCGATCCCGCATTATTGGTCGAAATTCACGGAACGCTCCACGAAGTCGAATGCATGGGGTGCGGCGAACGCGCTCCAATGCGAAGGGCCCTCGATCGGGTCGTGGCCGGCGAGCAGGATCCGGCCTGCCGGAGCTGTGGCGGCATCCTTAAATCCGCCACCATTTCCTTCGGCCAGGGACTGGTCGCCGAAGACCTGCAGAGGGCAGACACGGCCGCACGAGAATGCGATCTGCTGCTCGCGATCGGCTCGACACTCTCGGTCTACCCCATCGCATCCATGGTCCCGACCGCAAGCGAATCGGGCGCGCGGATCGTGATCGTAAACGGCAGTCCCACCGAGATGGATTCGATCGCGGATGCCGTACTTGTTGGATCCATAAGCGAGCTGCTGCCCCAGATCATTCCCCAGTGATGACGCGATCACTCGGGCGTCAGGCTTGCTGAACTTCTCGGTCGCTCATGCCAATCAAATAGAGGATGCCATCGAGTCCGAGATTCGAAATCGCCTGGCCGGCCGACCGTCGGACATGGGGTTTCGCATGAAAAGCGATTCCGAGGCCCGCCGCGTCGAGCATGGGGAGATCGTTGGCCCCATCGCCCACCGCGATCGTCTGTTCTAGCCGGATCCCCGCCTCTTCCGCGAGTTGCCGCAGGAGTGTCGCCTTGCGCGCGCCGTCCACGATTTCGCCGCAGACACGACCCGTCAAGCGTCCCTCCCTCACCTCCAATTCGTTGGCGAACACGAAATCGATTCCGAGTCGCCGCTGAAGTTCCCGGCCGAAGAACATGAAGCCGCCCGACAGGATTGCCGTCCGGTAGCCAAGGGATTTGAGGGTTCGAATCAATCGCTCGGCCCCCGGCGTCAAGGGAAGCCGCGCCGCGATCTCTTCGAGGACACTTTCCGGCAAGCCCTTCAACAGCGCGACCCGTGCAACGAGGCTCTCTTCGAAGTCGAGTTCGCCGTTCATGGCCGCTTCGGTGATCGCGGAAACTTCCTCCCCGACGCCCGCAGCGATGGCGAGTTCGTCGATGACCTCGACCTGAATCAGGGTCGAATCCATGTCGAAGGCCACCAATCGCCGATTGCGTCGATAGATGTCATCCACTTGAAACGCGATGTCGACATCGAGCGTCTGCGCCAACTCGAGAAGATCCCCGCGCAGGGCCGAGGCGTCATCGGGTGTTCCCCGAAGCGAGAGTTCGACACAAGCGCGTGGCTGATCTTGCTCGTCACGAAGCGACACTCGTCCCGAGAGCCGTGTGATGTTGTCGATATTCAGCCCGTGCCGCATGGCGATGTCGCCGAGGCCCTCGAGATGACGTGCCGTCAAGCGAGAGCCGATGAGGGTCATGATGTGACGGGGTTGTCCCTGCGCCCGGACCCAACTCTCATACTCGTCGAGACCAATGGGCGTGAAACGCGCCTGCAAACTCCATTCGTGCGCCTTGAACAGAACGTCCTTCAACACGGGGTGGGATTCCGATTCTGTCGGGACCTCGACGAGCATTCCCAGCGTCAACGTCTCATGAATGACGGCCTGGCCAATGTCGAGCACACGCACATCATGCCGCGCCAGGATCGCGCTGAGATCTCGCGTGATCCCGGGCCGATCGGGCCCGGTCAAATTGATCAGAATCACCTCGGACATGACTCGGCTCCGTCGTGTGGATTCCGGCTCGGTCGCGAGCCGGGAAGGTCGTGGAGGATTCGAATTGCGAGCGGAGCAAGCGCCTCAGTCCGCGGCGGGCGACTCCTGGTGCGAACCGGTCGTATTCGACAGGGCAGCCTCTTGTTTGCGGTATCGGGCAAACGCCGCCTGCCAGTCGCTCTGCTCACTCCCGCCGCTCCGAATCGAATAGGACAAGGCATCGACGAGGTGGCAGTAGAGTTCTCTGGGATCATCGATTGGATGATAGGTTCCGCCGGTCGCCCCCGCGATCTGGCCGAGCGGCTCTCGCCGCCACGATCCCGCCTTTGGCGACAATCCGAAAGTATGAATCACGATGTCGTTGCGCCGGGCGATCACCGCCGCACTCATCATGCGCGGATCGAGATCCTCGATCGAACCACTCGGATCCAGCGCGTTCGGCCTCCGCGAATCCGACATGAAGAGCACGATCTTTCTTCGAGTCTCGAGATGAGACGCGGTCAAGGATCGTGTCCCCCTCCGCATACCGGCGGAGAAGATCGTGTGACCGTCGCTGCCTCCGTCCAGGATTTCTGTGAGTTTGTCGTCCAGGCGCCAAAGGTCGGAGGTGAGAGGCGCGCGCAGCTTGGAGTCCCGGACAGAACCACTCAGCTGGGTCCGTCCGACCGTGACGCCGACACTCGGCCCGGAGTAGGTGATCAGCGAGAATCGAATGTCGCGACCGTTCGAGTTCCGTAGCAGGGGTCGGACGGCTGCGATCTGGGCGGCGAGTCTCGAATCGCCCCGATCGAGCGCGCTGTTTCGCTGGAAGGGACGAATCACGCCATCCCCGTCGATGTCGAAGCCGGTCGGGCGTCCGGTCGATTGTGAAGTATCGATCACGATCGCAACGTCCAGGGGTCCGAGGGTGTCTGGAATTTCGTCACTGCAGCGCGCGACATCCAGGTCGACGACGACATTCTGTGCGGGCACGACCGGCGTCGCACAACCGATCAGCCATGCGGCCAGGATCGCCGGCTGGGATGCGTTTCTGAGAACGCTCGAAATGTGCTCTTCCGTTCTGGAATACAAGCGTCGGAGCGAGCGACTACGATCGTGGAGTCGAGTTGGACGGTTCATCGCGCGTCTACCCTTCACCCTTCACTCTTCTCCCTTACTCCTTTTAGCTGGGACCTTGGGAGGGTGCACGAGGGGCGTCACAGGAGGATATGCGAGTTCAGAGGTCCGCGAAAGCGTGGCACCAGAGTTCACGAGTTCCGCGCCGCTTCGCGGTTTTGCCCCTGCCCCAGGGCGAAGAACTGCCGCAGACGAAAGCATCCGGAAGCCCGAGCACGTAGAATCCTCCGATCAATGCTCCTCGGACTCGAGCCTGCGGATCACGACGGGAGATTCGAGCATGATCGAAAAACGGCTTCAGGTTCAGACGACAGACGGGGTGATGGAGACTTTTCTCGCGCAATCCGGAGAAGCCTCAGCGTCGCCCGTCATCGTCCTCTACATGGATGCGCCAGGGATTCGGGAAGAACTCTACGGATTCGCCCGACGAATCGCCGCCGAGGGATATTGTTGCGTCCTCCCCGATCTCTACTATCGCCGCGGCCGCATCCGATTGGATCTGGAAAAGCTCACGCCTGAAGAGGGCCGCGAAATGTTCGCGCATATGCGAAGTCTGAACAACGCGCTCGTGCTTGCCGATACCGGATCGCTCCTCGAGGCCCTGGCGAAGGAGCCCCTGGCCGCCGAAGGACCGATGGGCTGCATCGGCTATTGCATGAGTGGCCAATATGTCATGTCCGTCGCCGGCAGCTATTCCGAGCGATTCCGGGCCTCGGTCTCGTGTTATGGGGTCGGAATCGTGACAAGCAAACCCGACTCTCCGCATCTGCTGGCCTCGGGTGTTCGCGGCGAGATGTTCTTCGCCTTTGCCGAAAAGGACGAATACGTGGCGGAGGATGTCATGCCGACCTTGAAGGAGACATTGGATCAGCACGCCGTCAAGTATGCGATCGAGACCTACCCCGACACGCAGCACGGCTTCTGCTTTCCGGAACGACGCGGGGCCTACAACGAGACGGCCGCCGAAGAGGTTTGGCGACAAAGTTTTGAGTTGTTCGAGAGGCAGCTCAAATAGCCCGATCCTTCGGCGCGACGCAGCCTCAGGGATCCGCCCGCTCGAGTGCGGCGCCGAGATCGGGGGTCGGGATCCAGACGAGCCCGCGCTGCTCGGGATCGAAACTCGCTAGGTAGATCCGTCCTTCGGCAGGAATCGCCACGGACACATCGTGAACCGACGAACCCTCATGCAGGCCCAGGTAGAGTGCACGGGTCATGTCGGGACTCAATGCGAGGATGCCCGTCGCCTCGCGTCTTGGAATCCAATGCGTTGGCAAACGAAGCAAGAGCGGCTTGATCCACGGATGGGCATGGATCCAGTCGGTCGTCGTCGATCGCAGCCCGAGCAGTCCCACCCAGACGTTGCCCAGGGAGTCGCGATCGAGGCCGTCCGGCATACCGGGCAGATTCTGCCACACGACGCTATGGGTCCCCGCCCGGGCGCCGCCCACGAAGAGTCTCTGGATTCGAAATCGCGTCGTTTCGGTGACGAGCAGAGAGTCTTCCCGGCCGCCGTCCGGTCGCGGCTCGATCAACACCCCATCGAGAAAGAAGAAGGCCCGGGCGACGAGGATCGTCACGCCCGAGGAGCGATCATGCATCCAGAGTCGACCGTGATTGCCTAGCGATATCGCCTCGGCGACCGCGCCCCCACCCATCGACGCACCCGCGTAGGCGAAGGGCTCGCTGAAGTAGATCCGTTGTCCATCCGCGGAAACGTCGAGATCGTTGCAGAACGCGAGCGGACGCGTTCCTGCATAGCGAGCCGGACTTTGTTGCGAGAACACCTGCGGCACGGAGGAGCGACCCAATTCGCGAGGCACGTCGAGCACGATGGGATCGATCTTCCCCGTAGACCGCCGCACGGAATAGAGCCCGACGCGTTCTTCGGCCGGATACACCGCGCCGTGTAGATGAGCGGAACAGAAATAGATCAGGTCCGGGTCATCGGGGGCGATCCGCAAGCCCGCCGGCATCAGCGGCGCCTCGACCCATCGCTCGACCCGACCCTCAGCCGGAAGGACCTGCCAGATCCATCCGTCCATCGAACTGACCAGCAGATTGCCATCGGCCAGGACCACGACATCGTCGTACCCCGGCAAGGCCTCGCCCATGCGATGAATCGCCGCGCCCAGATCCTCCCCGGACGTCGCCAGTCGGACCAACACCTCGTCCATCGGCCCGAAATGGACGGGCCCCGCGATCTCGATCTCGGCTTCGGGCGCCGACAACCACCAGCCAAGCGAGATCGCCAACGAGACGCCGACCAGGAGTCCGACGGATTTCGCTCGCAGAATCGCGATCGCCAAGCGAGTCCCCTCCTCTCCGCCTACGCCAGACGCGCGGGGGCTTGGGGAATCGTCTTCCAGAATTCGGGATCATGTCCAAACATGATCCGCGCGCCGGCCGCCTCGAGTTTGCGGAACAGGGCAAAAGCGCGCAGCGCGCCCGCGCGGTCCTCCAATACCCCTGGAAGATGATCGTGATCGAGCGAATGCCGCAGGTAGCAGGCGTCGCCACATAACACGAATTCCCCACGCTCCGTCCGAACCCGCAGCGATTGATGTCCGGGCGTGTGACCGTAGGTCGGGATCGCCACGACCGATCCGTCCCCAAAAAGGTCGTGTTCGCCCTTGATTCGTCGCACCTTCTGACCCGTCTCGAAGTCGATCTTTCGATAGCCGACATCGTCGTCCGGACGTCCGCAGGCATGCTCCCACTCGGGTTCTTGTACCAGGATGTCCGCATTCGGCAGAAGCGCGTTGCCGCCCGCGTGGTCGTAGTGGAGATGGGAGTTGACGATCAGATCGATGTCTCCCGGCGCGATGTCGACCGATTCGAGTCGCGCCGAGATTTCTTCGCCCGACTCGAAAAAGAATCGATTGAAACGCATTCCAACGCTCGTGATATAGGTCTCGGGATCGGATTGCGTCGCAAGATTCAATCCGCTGTCGAAGAGGATGCGACCCTTGGGATGGACGATCAGATAGCTCGGGATCGGAACCTGGATCTTGCCCTTGGCCCCTTCCAACAGGAATGCATGCGGGATTTCGAGGCGTCCGCATTCGAACGCATAGAGTTGAACGCTCAACGGCCTCCGCCCCTCAACCCTTCCGAAGCCACTCGTCCTTGCCGAGCGCAAAAGTCCACCACGGCCTAGACGTCGCTGCGTGCGGAAACGATCAGCTCGATGATGTGGCCATCCGGGTGAGCATAGGCAGTTCAGCGGTCTGGTCCGTCAGTCCAGGGAGAATCGTCGGGAGCACGGCGAGATAGGCGAGATGATCCTCCCAAGGGCGACGATCCGCGCGGCCAGTCGAGACATGGGCCATGCTCCATGGAATACACACGCCGAGGACGCGAATCGGCACCAGATTGCACCGGTCGTGCTAGTGGTATGAGTCATAGTTAACCAGTTTTATTGTGCTACTCTTGTCGCTCCTGAGTGGAGGGCAAGCCATGCGAGTTGCAGCGACGATCAAGCTCACGCAAGCGCAACGGAAAACGTTGACACGCTTGGTGAAGGGACGACGCACGGAAGTGCGCGTTGCGATGCGAGCGAAGATCGTGCTCGCTGCGGCGCGAGGCTTGGAGAATCGAGAGATTGCGGAGAAGCTGGGGGTCACCCGAGAAACCGTCGGTCGATGGCGGTCCCGCTTTGTGGAGAAGAGCGTTGCGGGACTCCTCAAGGACCTGCCACGAGGTGGGCGCAAGCCCACGAATCGGTCGAGGGTCGAAGGCCGCATCATCCAGATGACAACCCAAGAGCAGCCAACGAATGCGACTCACTGGAGCACGCGCTCACTCGCGCAGAAGCTAGGCGTTTCGCAGTCGATGGTTCATCGCGTTTGGAAAGCGAACGGGTTGAAGCCGCATCTTGTGACGACGTTCAAGGTCAGCAACGATCCTCAGTTTGAAGAGAAGTTGCGGGATGTCGTGGGGCTCTATCTCAACCCTCCAGACAACGCGCTCGTTTTCAGCGCAGACGAGAAGACCTCGATCCAAGCACTCGATCGCACTCAGCCGGGCCTGCCGCTCAAGCGGGGTCGGAGCGGTACGATGACCCATGATTACAAGAGGAACGGAACGACGACGTTGTTTGCTGCCATGGAACTCGGCCACGGCCACGTCATCGCTACGTGCATGAAGAAGCATCGGCATCAGGAGTGGATCAAGTTTCTTCGGATGATCGACGAGCAGACACCCAAGGAGCTCGACCTTCACCTCATCGTGGACAACTACGCCACGCACAAACACGAACAAGTCAAACGCTGGCTCAAGCGACATCCGCGGTTCCACGTGCACTTCATCCCGAAGAGCAGCTCATGGTTGAACATCGTCGAAGGGTTCTTTCGCAACCTCGATCAGAAACGTCTCAAGCGCGGTGTATTCCAAAACGTGCCGGGGCTCATCCAAGCCATCATGGACTACATCGAGGGTCACAACCGCGACCCAAAA
>SMVB01417262.1_pt1 | contig 12465 bp, 14 predicted proteins | sample 2456461 | NCBI WGS metagenome assembly SMVB01 (sample SAMN11095934, study PRJNA526329) | marine sediment metagenome | biome: Marine sediment; feature: Surficial sediment; material: Deep marine sediment; isolation source: Hadal surficial sediment | place: Pacific Ocean | collected 2014-05 | depth...
CAACATGGTTCAGAGGGTGCGGTTGAGCAACGCAGCATGACGCTGGGTTTTAGCAACGACCAGTTAACTACCATCGACGGCGACTTCAGTCCTGGTTAACGGCACCGCCGCCTTTTTTCATGCTTAAGCCCCTGGCCGCCCGCTGGCGACGGACTTCTTTCGGGTCAGCTATGAGTGGCCGGTAGATTTCGATGCGGTCACCGCTCAGCAACTCGTAGTCGGCCGCAACAGTCTTGCCGAATACACCAAGATCACAGCTATCGGTATCTATTTCCGGGAAATGCTGCTTGATATCCGATTGCTTGATCGCATCGCGTGGCGAGGTGCCTGCTTCGACTTCGCAATCGACAATTTTTTGTTTATGCGGCGTTGCATAGGCGATTTCGATTAAGATTTTATGGTTCATGCAAGGCCTCTGCCCGACGGCAAAAAGAATCGACCATGGAATTCGCGATCTGGGTAAAAAGCGGCCCGATAAAAATTAACGCCAGACTCTTACCCATTTCAAAATTCAACGCCAGTTCAATTTTACTGCCGCTCTCGGCTATGGGTGTGAAATGCCAATAACCATGCAATTTTTTAAACGGGCCATCGAGCAGCGTCATCTCGATCGACTGGTCGGGCCGCATCAGGTTTCGGGTTTTAAACCAGTGGTTGAGTTTACCCTTCTTCATCAGTATAGAAGCCTCCATCGAGGTCCTGTCCTGATGATGAACTTTGACGTCGCCACACCAGGGTAAAAAATCCGGATAGGCTTCGACATTGTTGACAATCTGGTACATGAAACTCGCGGAGTATGGCATTAAAGCACTGCGGTTAATCTCGGTCACGGGCTAGATTATACCGGGAGGGGCGAAGAAAACGATGAGTAATAATACCGGCGTGATATCAGAAATCGGGTCGTTCCAGATCTCAAACCAGTCGATCCCGGCCGGCGCAGGTGACTTGAAGCTGACTTCCCGTGAAATCACACTGTGACATCGCAGTGTGTCGACACGAGACTGTCGGCTAAGCTGCTGGTCACCATATATCAAACACTAAACTGCGCGTAGAGTGGCAGATGATCCGACAGGCGGCTCCAGGGTTGCTGGGCAAGGCAGCCGGAATCAACCAGCTCGATGCCTCGATAATAAATTCGGTCCATACGCAGTGCCGGCCTGTGGGAGGGAAATGTTTTGGCATATTTTCCGTGCAGCTGCCGAATTGCTTCCTTCATGTGCAACTGCGTTTCCAGAATTTTTCCCTGTCGACCAAACCAGTCGTTAAAGTCCCCGGCCAGGATCAATGGCTCATGCGGCGCGATCGAATCGTCGATATAACGCCTTAAGATCTTTAACTGGCGCCGGCGTTCAAAACCGATCACGTCCAGATGCACACAGATCAGATGTAATGGTTGATTGCTGTCGGGAAGGGCAACCACCCCGTGTAAAAAGCTGCGACTGGCCTGGCGGAAACGAGACAGGTTGAAGTTATTCCACTCGGCTATGTTGAACTTGCTGAGAATAGCGTTGCCGTGGTGACCATGCTGGTAAACCGCGTTTTTACCGTAGGCGTAATGCGGCCAGATGCTGTCGGCGAGATATTCAAATTGCGTTACCTCGGGCCAGGAGCGCATACTCAGCTCATGCTGGAAATGTCTTCCCTGGATTTCCTGGAGTAAAATAATATCAACTTCCACCTCGCTGATATGCTGCTTGATACGATGCAGTATAAAATCGCGATTGTAGCGATTGAACCCCTTGTGGATGTTGTAGGTCAGGACCTTGATCATAGGAGGTTAAGGCGCGGTAGCGGCTAGGATATCTTCCCGCTCTGCATTCGCCTCAAATCCCTGAATACCTTGACTTCCCAGGGGCGCATCGCGATTAACATACTGGTGACAACGCGTTGGTCCCCCGGCAGTGCCTCCGAGTCCTTTATCAGCCCATTTAATTCCTTGGCGAGATGCTTGATCTTGCTGATCATTTCGGCATTGGCGTCGCTGGAAAGCGAACCGGAAGAAAATATGCGAATCTCGCCAGCACTGTCGAAAGAAGAATTAAAAAACTCGGTCTGGACTTTTTGTTCGAAAAAGCGTTGCAGCGGGCCGTTCGGCCGCCATTTGAAATTGGGTGCGATGAGCAATTTAACCCGATTACCCGGTTGCAGCTCGATGATCTTCATACGATCCAGCCTGGCCAACAGCTGTATGCCCTCGGTTTCCGATATTTCATAATTTTCGATAATTTCGTAAAAACCGAATCGATTGACCAGGAAATGCCCCATCATCATAAGCTTGACGTCCGCAGCCAGTTCCCTTTCCTGCTCCAGGGTCAGTTCAGTTGTCAAGTCTACGTTTTTCTCCATTTGCTGTACCAGGTCATTGAAGCCAAAGTTCAACAGTTCGCATACCTTCTCCAGCCGTTCCAGGGTAAAAGAGCATTCGGCAAATAATCGTTTGACGCTGGCCTCGGACAGGTTGAGGGCTGTGGCCACCTGCCGATAATTGACACGCTGTTTACGCAGTTCCTGTTTGAGCGTATCGATCAACTGCCTGGATTGCGACATGGTATTACCTGACAATGCCTTGTGGGATTAATTCAACTACTATGAGGCGTTTTGTTGCGTTTAACAATGCCCGGGGTCAATAAACCCTGCTAGCTACACAGATTTACCTTATTTGGGTGATGCCATCAGCTGTTGTCATGGCCGGGGATTTCCTGTTTTCCCAGAATTTTTCCACGATATTTCCAGGTATCCAGTATGTGACTGCGTGCTTGGTATACAGATAATATTTAGGAGAAGATGCCAGAGTCATCCCGGGTTTGGAAACAGCGTGGCAAAAATAATAGAAATTCTATCAAAACTCCTGGCACTGGTGATGTTACCATTTGTCTTAATATTGGCAATAATCGCAGATATACTGGGAATAACGATTGCCGAAAAATAACGGCAACAGGGATCTCCGGTAACCGTTAGCACTGTTTACAGGCGGGGTTAGCTCAGTTGGTAGAGCGTCAGCTTCCCAAGCTGAATGTCGCGAGTTCGATTCTCGTACCCCGCTCCAAACAGGTTGATATTTTAGCCATCGTTCAAAATTGGAAGATTGGCATTCCGCTGGTAATGTTCAAACAGGGCGTCGGACGCAGGCCCCTGGATCGGGATAACCACCTCGCCATGCGCCTTCTCTTAAGGTAAACCAAATATTTGACGCGACCACCATCCTGGTAGAGAGGGACATTAACCGAGCGATCAAATAGCGGGTGCAGCCGGAGTAAAATCAGTATTTTTTCCGTGTTTATGAATCGTTCGAGTTGGTATAGAAATATTTGTGTGTGTGGAATCGAAAGGATCCGTCCCGGATTTCTAAATTTTCTGATTGATCAGCTCCATGAACTTGATCGGCGTACAGTTTTCATCAATGTGCCGAATCGCCTGCTTGAAGTCTTTCAGACTAAAGTTGTAGCTCCACTGGGACACGGGCTTTTCTAGCTGGAATATCGGGAACCGGGCAACGATATCGATGCTTTCGGAGGTCTCGATTAAATCGGTTTCATTCAAAACATTGACATTAAACTGTCGCAGGTTAATTGGAGAGCCCCCACCCAGGATTTCCCACATCTTCTTAAGCGTATCTCTGTCACCGAGAGTGGCAGTGAACAGACTATCTTCATCAACGGTTAGCAGCGCCTCGGCCTGGATGCCCACGCGTTCATCGGCGGCCAATAGCAAGTCCACACCGGTAAACAAACTGTAGTTTTTGGAGATCAGGATGGGTTTTTGCGCATCAAAAGCAAGGTCGCCTTTATCGGCCTGGTACAGCATCAGTTTACACTGGTAAATCAATTTTCCTAGTTTGCTTAAGCGGCGTTGATCCAGATTTTTTAATCCACGTAGTGAATTGTTGGTTTCAGAAATCAGCGCAACCAGGGTCAGCGTCGCTACCCCCGTATCGGTTGCCTGGTAATTGTAGAATACCTCTGCGGCACCAATGTTAACGATTTTGTCTTCATCGGCGGCAACTACGGATGAAATGGTCAATACCAACAAGGCAGATATCAATGTGTTAGTCAATTTCATAACCTTGTACCTGCGCTGGCCGAACAATCATTAATTGTCATGTGAAATTACCACAGCTTTTATTACTTTAGTAATTGTCGGGACAGTATACCTGTAAATCGATTTTCCTGAAAATTGTTGGCCTACAATTGCAATCAAAGAACAGTTTGATAACGGGTGATCCCGTGTAGTGTACTGCAGCGCGTTCAAAATCGCTCCCGGCGATTTTGTCGAATCAAGGGGGATCACTCCTCAACGGTTTTAAAGGGCTAAGTTGCTGTTTTTAAATGTATTTACATAGTCCCTGAAAGTCCTGAGAATCGCATAAAATAAGGCTTTCCTGTTTCGAGGCGGATTACGAAAATACCGTCCCGAACTCTCTCTCCTCACACTTTTCTCACACTTTCATACCGTAACCGGACATTCAGTTTTAGAATCAAAATGTCCGCTGAGTGCCCAAAAACGACATACAGTAACTGTTGTTTAGCTTTTCTTGTATCGGCTCATTGCTGCTATTTGAGTCCAAAATTTTGTCGTCACGCATACCGACTCGAAGAAATAATATTCATTTCTCCCGACAACGAAAATACCAATTTGAATCTACCTGTAGCGGCATAACAACTCCTAGTAATGCCTGATATCGCGCAATGATATTTTCCTACTAAATATCCGGCGCTGTATAGAATTCCGTAGCAAAACCTTTTCGAACTGATACGATCCTTGGGCTAAATTTCCACGGACGCGGGGGGTCCAGTAATTCATCAATTATCGTGTCTTCGATTTGGATAACAATATCTTTATCCGGGTCCTCGTCAGGCTCGAACGACACAATAATTATGTATGCACCAAGAGTGGGACCAGTCAGCTGAAAAAATGTATCTCGGGGATTCATATCAAACGGAATGAGATACTCAGATTGGGAAACCCGCATTAAGAAAGGCGAGGTAGACGTTGATTCAAGACTCGATTCACTGGAGCCTTCGTTCGGAAAAGTAATTTTTGCATTACTTGTAAACTCGGGTGCCCCCTCAACCCCCGAGCCAAGGGTATACATTCGAATAGCCGCCTTATTGTCGGCAAGCATCTCATGCGTCGAGTTATAGCCAAGGGCATTCGCGACCATCGGCAAAGGCCAAGTGTGTTCGATACCCTCTGCTCGTGGAGAGTAGACTTCGCCAACATCAAATTCACCGCCGCCTTCGGGAACAGTGAAGGGTTGGGTGATTGTCCGAGGAAAGCGGTCACCTTCCACGATCAATCTAAAAGTCGGTTGTGATGTTGTAAGTGTAAACTCGAATTTACCCCCCTCGCCGGTGATGGCGAATACATCAGGACGTCCATCGACCGAGACTCTAGCCCCTATGCGTGCCGCTTTCAGTATTCCCTGCTGCTTGCTTAGGTTTTGATAGGATGCGAAGCCCCAGGAATCGGAGTCCCAGGCTAATCCTTTCACCATAACAGAAACTTCCTGAGCCATGCTAATGGCTGAGAAGCCAAAACTAAATATTGTTACAATTGTTAAAGCGATCAATTTGTTCATGATATTTTCCCGTTTGTTAATATTTAAACTACATGGATATCGGTTCTACACCGGCCCTTCCCTCGGGCATGCCTGATTTACGCAGGCCTTTGAAAAACCTAGTCAATATCTCAGGTGTCCACCGGTAAAAACAGCGTGCGCGCGAATCTGCTATCGATGCGCCCGGAAAAATCCGCAGTACCTCCTTAGTCTGTTCCTTTGCTTCCTTTAGCATCCCATTTTCCGAATAAAGCACGGCGAGGTGTCGGCGCACCGGTAAATAGTTGGGTGCGCGGGTCAGCACACGCTTCATCAATTCGATCGCTTTATCATTATTTTTCTGCAAGTAGTAAGACTGACCCAGGTAAAACAGGTAATAGTAGGGGTAGTGGGGGTTGAGGCGAATTGCTCTATCGATGTATTGTCTCCCCTCTTCAGGCTTACCGGCCCAATTAAGAATGTTACCGAGCTGGGCATTGGCCTCGGCGTCATTGGGCCCAAGAGCAACCGCTCGGCGGGCCGCAGCCACTGCTTTTGCATGCTGGCGGTTGGAGAGGTATGCCCAGGACAATCGAGCGTAGGCGAGCGGCAGCGTACTGTCCAAATCCACCGCGCGTTCAGCGGCTACCAGTGCAGCTTTTACGACCTTCGGATCACGAGTCATGGGCATGATGAAGCTCGAAAAGTAAGTGAATGACTTCTCTGCATAGGCGGCCGCAAATCCCGGGTCGAGTTTGATCGCCTTATCGAAGAGTTCACGGGCTTTTAAATGGGATCTTTTTGTGCCTTTTAAATAAGTTCGTCCACGCAGAAACAGGTCGTAAGCCTCTATAACATCGGTAAGACGAGTAGTACTAAGGTTTTTCTCATCTTCGGTCAAGATCACCTGAAGCGAACTGACCACCGTACTTGTGATTTCATCCTGCACCTTGAAGACATCGTCAAGCGTAAAATCATACCGCTCTGCCCAGAGATGATGATCGGTTGTCGCATCGATAAGCTGCACGTTGATACGCACCTTGTTTCCAACCTTCTGAATAGAGCCTTCCAGGACATAACGAACGCCCAGTTCCTTACCTACTTCCTTGATATTTATCGGTTTACCCTTATAAACAAACACCGAGTGGCTAGCGATGACAAGAAGGTTTGAAAACTTCGAGAGATCCGTAATGATGTCGTTGGTAACGCCATCACTGAAATAATCCTGGCCGCTCTCTTCACTCAGGGTCTGAAATGGGAGTACGGCGATGGACGGTTGTTCGCCAGTCTGGGAGGTTGTTGGCTCGATAGCCTCGGACTCTTCCTGGGTTACCCAGGGCTGCAACAAGACGAGTACGACACCAATCATTGCGAAAAGCACCATGGCTCCGACCATAAGTCTAGTATTCTTCACTCGTTCGTGAATGGCGTCGATAGCCACACTAGTCGGTTCTGGCTCAGGAATCTTTTCACCTGGCTTCATGGTGGTCGCATAGGTTCGCACGGGTTCTTGGAAACCTTTTACCTGCTGTTCCCCGAGATTTCTGTATTCAAAAGGCAACCGCTGCGGTACTGTCTCATAGGCCGCACCCTGGATGCATACTCCCCCGGGTTCGGCCAACTGCTCTAGTCGCTGCGCGAGCACCACACCAGCGCCAGTAATGGTGTTATCGGCAATGATGACCTCACCCATCGCAATACCCACTCGCATCGTTGGACGGATTTTGCCTTTGAGCTGGGCGTTGTAATCGATTTGGTCTGCCTGGAAGGCTAAGGCAGCACTCACCGCATCCGAGGCACGTTCGAACTCGGCCAATAATGCATCACCGCGCAACTCACGGACATGACCATGGTATTTAGTGATGGTGTCGCCGAAGCGATGGAAGGTTTCCTGGATACGCTCGTGGGCTATTTGTTCGTCTTGCTGTACCAGCGCGGTTGAGCCCGCGACATCTGCGTGCAGGATGACAGCAAGTTTGCCCGATAGACGTTCCTTTGCCATTGATAGCCCAAATGGAATCAATATCAGCAAATAATATCACATACTAGTGTTTGCTTTTCGGTTGTTAATCCGGACTACGAATGACTCCAATGTGCCGATTCCGGGCTTTATAACGATTTGTTTGAATGCGCTTTGGTGCGAAAGGAAAGACAACCTAAAAGGGACACACACTAATTACAAATCGCATGAACTCAGTTGCCTGAATGCTCGTATTCAGTCGTAAGGTCCAGTACGAAGCGATTTTCAGGTCTTCAAACATCGCAATGGAATAAATCACCCGGTTTCGACAATGCCTGCCCGTAACCGGCCCGCAGGTGGTCAATTCGCGGCGGTAGACTTGGGGGTTGAACCTAACCCGTATCGATATTCGGCGTGATTCGATTAAAACGCCTGGCATGAATGGCTTCAAACCGGGTGGTATTGAGATGCCATTGTTTAGGAGAGATTTGCAGCCTGCTCAAAATTGGTGGTAATGCATTGTCGATAAAACCCCGTTTATCGTGACGAATCATTCGACCAGTCCAGTCTACTAATGCCAGATAGTCTTGAAACGCAAAGAAAATGCCCGCCTGGGATTGGTTCACCATTCCACCCTCGAACTGCAGTAACGGTTTCAGCAGCGCCTTGAACTCCAGTAAATCGCCAGCTTTGCGCTGACTTTTTATTGCGTGCTGCAGGTTAAAGGCTGGTTGAATACGTTCCCGAATACTGGTGTAGGCCGACGTCTCCGGGCGGGTTGCGATGCCGGCTCGGACCGGATTGAGGTCGACATAGGTCATACAGGAAAAAAAACTTCTTCGGTTTTGAGGGCTTGTGAGGTGAATCTGGATTCCCAGAATTTGCCGGTGCACTTGTCTTCAAGATTGGCCTGTCGGGCAATGGGTTGATTCAGACAACGCATAAACCAACTGATGCTGGAAAGCTTTGTGCGCCAGACCTTGACGATGTCGCCTACGGTTTCGAGTTCGGGGGCTGAAAGCGCTTCTTTGCCGCGATAACGCTGAACCAGCAGTGGTCCCTTGAACAAGGCACACCACCGATCCATGATTTGGTCATCGGAAAGGCAATCTAACTGTTCGGGACAGAGCTTGAGCAGCAGGTGGTGGTTGCTGAGGACGGCGTAGGCGCAGACATCGATTGCAAACAGGGACGAGAGAAGCCGAATACGATCGACGACCCATTGTCGTCGGTGTTCGTAATTCTGGCCTGAGTAATGGTCCACCCCGCAAAGATAGGCACGGCGTACGCAGCGCGAGATGACGTGGTAGTACGGGGTATCAGCGAGCGAGATCAACACCTTCCTGGGTCGGGTCATCAGTCAATTCCTTTGTCTGAGAATGCGCAAATCCTACGCCTTGAGATCGATGGCTGTCAAGGATTGAGTGTGTGTCCTGTTGCTGTTGCCGGGTTGCTGCAAAATTTGCCTTGATTTGTACTGTTTTCCCATCTTGTGTGATTGCATCAAACCCGCTTGAGCCAGAAGGTGCTTTCTCTAGTTTGTAATGATCAATGGCGACAAATGCTCCAAAATCTCCAAGGAGGTTTCCTAGCCCCGACCAATTGAATTCAGGTGCAAGTGACCGGAGAGCTTTTTGCGACGCAAAAATACTCGACAGCATGTGGCGCACTGCTATAACTCGTTCTATTTTTTCTTCTTTACCCATTGTCCGACTGCATGCGTTTGTTGGACGAAGCCGCTAACGCGGAGAAAAAACAAGAATTCATCGTTCTATTAAATCCGAATCAAATTTTCGAAAAAACATCCGAATGTTTGGCAATCAATCAATATATGACCTATGATCAGGCGCAATGATCAAGTTCATGGAATTTCAGAACCCCTCTGTAACTGCCTCAATTATCGGGTTATTCCCAAAGTAACCCGAATCAAAAAAAGATATTTTCATACTAGCAAGAATCTTGCCATAGTCGGACTTGTCCAACAAACGGTTCAGATCGTGGTTCGCTTCGCTCTCACGATCTAACCTTACTCGTTATGTGTGCTGGATTCATATACTAAGTGGAACACGGATCTCCCTGAGTTTATAAGCGATGAGCGATCTTAGCTCATGTGATGCTTCTCAACCGCGCTGATCCAGGTAACTTCCCGCTCCGACGTATTCCACTCGATCGTTGATGTTAACTTTCCCCTTTACTGCGATACCGCGAGTAAGCGTATCGAGCAATGGACATTGACGTTCTACCACATCGACCAATTTTTTGAGCTCCTCATCGGAAGCTGGACTCTTAAGGTGCACATGATATTCCATAGCGAGCAGCCCAGGTGGCACGTCATCGTCCATTCCCATTAAACCCTTGAGATCGAGATCCGCAGTCACGTCTACCTTGCATTCGTCGAGTTGAATGTCCATGGACGATGCCAGAGCCGCATACATGATTTCCTGACAGGTCCCAAGTGCTACAAGGACCACATCAGCCGGGCTCATGGCCGTATCGCCTCCACCGAATGCCGCTGGTTCATCGATGGTCATCGTCTCGAAGTCTCGCACCTTCGCGGTGCAGCGAACGTCCCCTTCCCATTGCGTTGTTGCTTGGTATTTAACCTTACCGGCTGATGCATCAGCTTCTATAGCGGCGGCGGTTTGTTGAATGGCTTCTTTAACTGATTGTTGTGACATAGGTATTTCCTTCGCTATTACTTAGTAACGATGGTAAATCTTTTGTATAGATATAACAACGAGTGCCTGTTAAGTGATAAGAGTGTTCCCCTATATTAACAACCAACTCTGGATTCATTCGCTATTATTCCTTTGTTGTGAAGCTATTTCATACATCTTGCTAGTCTTGCTTTAAAATCTAACCTTTGTGCTGCCTGAAGTCGATAATACTTCATCACCATTAAACTGATACGGCCTGAAAATTTGAGACACCTTTGGGTTGAGCCAATAACTGATAGCAGGCGTCAGGTTCCTGGTCAGTTAGATGAAAATAGGTCACAGCATGTATTTTGGGTATAACGAGTGTATGAAGTTCGGTAACTGGGTAGCCATCATAGACGACGTAAGCGGTATCATTCTCAGCTATGATCCTACCTGGATCTATATCGCAGAATAGGCACTTTCTCGATTGGTGGTAATATTGGTGGTATAAATATAAGTACTATTTGGATAAGTTAGTAAAAACATAATGTTAGGGCAAAGCAATGCCATAGGGGAAAGCAAATATCTAATTGGTGGGATAACTGGTGGGACAAATCTTTTTTAAAACAATAAAGCCTAAGTATTTCAATAACTTAAGTCTTGAATATGGCGGAGAGCGAGGGATTCGAACCCCCGGAGGATTTCTCCTCAACGGTTTTCAAGACCGCCGCATTCGGCCGCTCTGCCAGCTCTCCTGATTCTTTGAATTGATTGGTCGGGCTGGTTTTGGGCCCGTTTTCAATGCTGGCGTATTATAATGATTTCCATCTGCGAGTCATCAGGAAATTGTATCGTCGCGGTCTTGAATTAAGGCTTTGAGCCCATATTTATCAAGGCATTGTCAAACCTGCGAACAACAACTGACGCCAGCATAACTAATCACTTGATATAGACGGGTCGGGAACTTAGAATGATTCGCGTGAGTCTATATAGACATATTTAAAATTGGAGAAAGCAATGCAACTGAATACTGCCGTAATTCGCTCGACCGAAGCGATTCTGCATACGAATAAACTGATCAAGAATACTTATATTCTGCTGTCGATGACGTTGATTTTTAGCGGTTTCACAGCCTTTTTGAGTATTGCGATGCAAGTGTCATACGGTATTGCGTTCGCATCCACGCTTATGGGTATCGGTGTACTGTGGTTTGTATTACCCAGAACGCAAAATTCTGCCGCCGGCATCCCGGCAATCTTTACCTTTACCGGTTTATTGGGTTTTGGCCTGGGTCCAATGCTGACCTATTATCTCAGTGTCAACCCCAGCATCGTCATGGTTGCGATGGGCGGTACCGGCGCCATTTTTCTGGGCCTTTCAGGCTACGCGCTGACGACCCGCAAGGACTTCAACTTCCTCGGTGGATTTATTTTCATCGGCATGCTGGTTGCCATCGGAGCCATGTTATTGAACCTGTTCCTGGGTATCCCGGCGCTTGCCCTGGCGGTTAGTGCTGTCGTCATCATGATCATGAGTGGATTTATCCTGTATCAGACATCGGCGATGATTCACGGTGGAGAGACTAACTATATTTCTGCGACCGCGGGACTGTTTATCTCGATATTGAACATATTCACCAGCTTGCTTCATATTCTGGGTGCCTTCGGCGGCGACGATTAGTTCCGCCCGGCAAGATAGTAATTATAAGCCCCTGATAAAGGGGCTTTTTTTTAAGGAGATATTATGGACTGGTTAAAAATTGCTGCCGGCGTGGCCCTGGTCGCAATGTTTTTCTTTATTTTACCCAGTGCCAAACGGATGGTGAAGGAGTCCCCGAAAGGCAGCACCAGCGACTGGCTGGGTTATATCATCCCGGTGGCCGTGGTGGGCTTATTTATCGTCATGTTGATCGCGCTGGTTTAACCAGATTAATTCCGCCAGGCCAAGATCCGCAGGCATGGTGATCTTAATATTGTCCGCATCCCCCGCCACCAGTACCGGTCGGTAACCCAGTTGTTCCAGCGCCGAGGCATCGTCGGTAATATCCAGATTTTTTTCGATGGCAGATGTTAGCGCCCGCAATAGCGGCTGTTGATGAAATACCTGTGGCGTCAGTGCTCGCCATAATCGATCCCGTGAAACCGTACTGGTAATTTCCATTATTTCACTCTGCAACTTGAGCGTATCGGCAACCGGTGTCGCCAGTATCGCGCCGGCCTCGTGCCCTTGCGCGGCAGCGATGACCTTATCCAGGTCCAGATGGGTGACCAGGGGTCTAACCGCGTCATGCACCAGGACCAAAGCGTCTGTGACGCCCTGTTGCTGCAGGG
>SMVB01035441.1_pt1 | contig 12456 bp, 10 predicted proteins | sample 2456461 | NCBI WGS metagenome assembly SMVB01 (sample SAMN11095934, study PRJNA526329) | marine sediment metagenome | biome: Marine sediment; feature: Surficial sediment; material: Deep marine sediment; isolation source: Hadal surficial sediment | place: Pacific Ocean | collected 2014-05 | depth...
CCTCTGTTTCAATACGATAAGGAAAGCGGCGAGATTGTCCGGGTGGTCAATTTCGCTTTAACGAATGTTCCGCGAACCAGGCGGCAGACGGAACTGCTAGCAGCGTCCGAAGACATTGCCGCCATGCTGGAAAGGTTACCCATGAAGACCCCGAAGAAGACCCCGAAGAAGGCTGCCACGAAGGTCGTCAAGAAGGCCCCAAATAAGACCACCAAAACGGTCGTCAAAAAGGCCGCGAAGAAGGCCTCGAAAAAGATTGCCAAAACGGCTGTCAAGGCCAGAACGGCTGTCAAGGCCAGAACGGCTGTCAAGGCCAGAACGGCTGTCAAGGCCAGAACGGCTGTCAAGAAGGTCGCGAAGAAGGTCCCAAAGAAAGCCGCCAGAAAGGTCGCTACCAAATCCCGGGTCCCCGAGCGGGATCTGCTCGCCTGGAGCCGGGAGTTGCTTGCGCTGGTCCAAGCCTCCCTCGACGACAACAAGGCGGAGGATGTCGTGGTGATCGAGCTCGCCGGGAGATCCACCATCGCCGATTTCATGGTCGTCGCCACCGGCCGTTCGAGCCGCCAGGTCGGCACCATGGCCGAGCATTTGCGCGAAAAGTTGAAAGCCGCCGGCGTCAAGGGCATCTCGGTCGAGGGCGCGGCGCGCGGCGACTGGGTGCTGATCGACGGCGGCGACATCATCGTGCACTTGTTCCGCCCCGAGGTGCGGGCCTTCTACGCCCTCGAAAAGATGTGGGGCGAGGAGTTTTTGGCGACTCGGGAGAGCGCGGCGGGCGGCTCCGGGACGGGCTGAAGCGCGCCATGCGCATGACGCTCATGGCGGTCGGGCGCGCCAAGCCGGGCCCGGTCCGGGACCTTTACGATCACTACGCCGAGCGTCTCGGCCACGGCCCCTTGGGCGGACTGACCCTCAAGGAGGTCGAGGAGCGCCGGCCCCTGCCGCCCGAAGAACTGAAGCGGCGCGAGGCCGAACTCCTGCTTGACGCCCGGCCCAAGGGCGCCCGCCTGATCGCGCTGGACGAGCGCGGCAAGACCCTCGCCAGCAGCGATTTCGCGGCCCTGCTGGGGCGCTGGCGCGACGAGGGCGTGCCGGACCTGGCGTTCGCCATCGGCGGCGCCGGTGGCCTCGACACCTCGGTGCGCGAGGCCGCGGCGCTGACCCTCGCGCTCGGCCCCATGACTTGGCCGCATCTGCTCACCCGCGCGCTCCTGGCCGAACAGCTCTACCGCGCCCAATCCATCCTTTCCGGCCACCCCTATCACCGGGAGTAGGGACGCGGATTCCCGGAACCCTCGATCTTATGCCACCGCGGCCCTGTCAGCCCGTGATTTGGCCGCGTGGAATTTCGCGACTTTGATTCTCCTGGCGCGGCCCCGGTTTTTCCATAGATCGTACTGCATTTGTTGCTGAAGCCAGCTTTCCGGGCTTCCACCAAACGCCTTGGAAAGCCGGATCGCCATTACGGTCGAAATCCCAGTCCTGCCGTTCAACAGCTCGGAGAGGGCCTTCCGGCTGACGCCCAGGCCCTTGGCGGCCGCGGTCACGGAGAGGCCCAAAGGCTCGATACAGAGTTCGTGGATGACCTCTCCAGGGTGCGGCGGATTGTGCATGCTCATGGTCACCTCTCTACGCTTCAATGAGCGTCCGTCAGATCGACTTCGTAAGCATCAGCCTCAACATTGGTCAATCCGGCAAGCCTGCGTCTCGAAGGGCCGCGGCGTATATTTCGTTGAGTTCGGGCGAGAATCGGCCGACACGGATGAATTCGCCGACGCTGAAATCCGGTTTGAAATCGAGCAAACGCGCCACCGCCTGCTGTGCATCCTGCTTACGGCCATCCCGTATGTGGCTTGCCACGACAAGCGGATAACCCGGCAGGAATTGAGGATTGATGTGAAGGCAGCGCTGAGCGGCTTCCGCCGCGGCATGGTATCGCCCGGTAAAGAAATAGCCAAAGCCCGCCGCCATTTCGGCGGCAAATCGAAACGGGTCCAAGGGGCTGAGACGGAGGGAGGCTTGCGCCTGCTCGACTGCAGTGTCGAAGTGGCCTGCGAAGGCGTTCGAAGTCGCGCTGAAGCTGAGCACGATCGGAGAGTTCGGGGTCAGTGAAAGCGCCCGCTCGACGGCGCTCAGCGCGACATCGTAATCACGTTCGAAATAGGCAAGCACGAAGCCCGCAAGCACCAGTGCCAGCGAATCGTCGGTATCGGGACCAAGGACGGCGCGTGCGTGTTGAATGGAATTGCTTCGTCTTGGATCGCTGGGATCGTGGGTGCAAAATATACTGTAGGAGAAGGCCAAAAGACCGTGCGCCGCCGCGTAATGAGGATCGATTTTTAGCGCCGCTTCGAGGAGCACGACCGCTGTTTCCTGCGCCGCGGGCGCCCAGGCCCATACCTGCGGCAAGGCCTGCAAATAGAGATCGTAGGCGTCCAGGTTTTCCGGCCGTTTGCGCCGCGCACGTGCGACCTCGGCCTGGCGCAGGGAAGGTTCGATCGCGCCCGCAACGCCTTCCGTGATGCGGTCCTGCAGGTCGAATACATCCGCGATGGCGCCGTCGTATTTTTCGGCCCAGAGGTGATTGCCGGTCTCGGTCTCGATCAACTGAGCATTGATCCTGAGCCGGTTTCCGCCTTTCCGTACGCTGCCTTCGATCACGTATCTGGCGCCGAGTTCCCGGCCCACTTTGCGTATATCTACGGCGCGGCCCTTGTAGGTAAAGCTCGAGTTGCGGGCAATCACGAGGAACCACCGGAAGTGCGACAGCGCCGTGATGAGATCCTCGGCCATGCCGTCGGCGAAATAGTCCTGCTCCGGATCGCCGGACATGTTCTCGAAGGGAAGCACGGCGATGGACGGCTTGTCGGGAAGCGCCGGCGGCGCGTCCGCGCTTTGGTCGCTTGTGGCTTCGGCGGTCGCCTCGCGGACCCGGTAGACCCGGTCGAGCTTCGCAATATTCTTGACCGATTGCGCACCTAAATCGTCGAAGTCCGCGTCGAGCTTGCCCTCGACATGGTCGTGAATCGTGCCCGAGACGTAAACCTCCCCGGGACCGCAGAGTCCCTCCAGCCGGGCGGCAACATTCACGCCGTCGCCATGGATGTCGTCATCTTCGACGATCACGTCACCCAGATTGATGCCCACCCGGAACACGATGCGCCGGTCCTCGGGCAAATCCGCATTGTGTTGGTGCAGCGCCCTCTGGACCGCGAGCGCGTTGCGCACCGCATCCACGGCAGATCCGAATTCGACGAGCCACCCGTCACCCGAAGTTTTGACGACCCGGCCGCCGTCCGCCGCGATCCGGGGTTCGATCAAATCGGATTGGAGTGCCCTCAGGCGCGCACGGGTCCCCACCTCGTCCGCCTCCATCAGCCGGGAATACCCCACGACATCTGCCGCCAGGATCGCCGCAAGCCTCCTCTGGACGCGCTCTTCGGCCATGGCGGCCGTCCCCGCCTAATCGATCGGGTAAGAGTTTACGTTGGCCGGGTGTTCGAGTCTATTGGCGGGATCGGCGCGAAGCCGGCTTTGGTGGGTGGACGCAATTCCACTATGATGGCGCTTACGTCGATTCGCGCTGCTTGCATCACAGCGATGGGACATTCGCCGCCGTGGCATTCGACAGGCGGGCCACCCTCAAGGCCCTGATCGCGTCATTTTCTGTCTATCTGCTGCCGATCTTCACGGTGCACATCACCTATCTGTGGGGCTGGGCCATTGGGGCCGAAATCGTGGCCGGCAAGAGCGGGCGGGAGCCGCTGTGGCTGGCTGCCGATGCCGCGCTCGCGCTCGGGCTCCAGGGCCTCGCCTTCGCGCTATTTTTTTGGATCTTCTCGGGCCGGGGCCGGGGCGGGCGTTGGCGCTGGCTTGCCCTGGTGGCGGCGGTGCCGGTCTTCGAGGCCGTGCTGATCTGGGCCTATCTCCTGGCGATCCCCGCCGTCTTCCTGATCGAGGGCGAGACCGCCACGGAGATCGGCGATTGGCCGATCGTCTGCCGGATCGAGGATGCGACGCTGGTTCCGGTGCGCGGGCCCGCGGTCCCCGATCTTGCCCGCGCGCAGGAAGCCTGGGTCGGCTCGGCGACCCTGCTTGGAAGCTGGCGCCTCATGACGGGCACGAACTGCCATCTTGAAGCCACGAAATTCGACCGGCCGGCCGAGCGCGGCAGCCTGGCTGCCGTGGCCGCCGGCGGTGCCGCCATCTTCACCTCCCACGGTGGCGATCCGCCGGTGAGCCGCTATTGGCACCTGGATCCGGTCAGCGGCGCGGCGACCCAACTGACCCCGCCCGAGGACGCGAAGTATTGGAAGCTGACGCTGTCGCGCGACGGCAAAGCAGTGGGTTGGATCGAGCGAGAGCGTAGCGGCCAATACTGGAAGCTGAGCGTAAAAACCCGCGAGATCGCGACCGGACGGGAACGCTCGGTGATGCTCGCCGATCTCGACCGCGGCGATCCGGAAATCCTGGCCCTCGACGGCTTCGAGGGCGGGGTGATGGTCGCGCTCTATCCCGGCAGGGTGCTCGCCTTCGACGGCGCCGGCGCGCTCGCCTGGGGGCCCATAGATACCGGCGACATCAAGCATATCGGCCGTTACTTCCTGCGCATCGGGGACGGCTGGGTCGCCTGGGAGATCTATCGCGACGAGGGCCGGGAGCGGGTTCTCTGGGATCTGCCCCAGGGCGCTGGCCGCCACGAGGTGCCCCTGGGCAGCAGCATCACCGATCTGGCAGTTTCCCCCGACGGCGCGCTGATCGTGGTCAGCACCACCACCGGCCTCAACATTGGCGCTGTGCGCGATTCCCTCTTCGCGCTCAGGACCCGGGACGGCGCCCAGGTCTATCGGCGCTATTTCGGCAAGTATACGCGCACCCGCATGGCGTTTCTGGGCTCGCGCCACCTGGCCGTGACCCGCATCGACTTGAAACAGGGCGGCGGCTGGATCGAGGTGCTTCGGATTCCGGACGGCACGGCCGCTCCATGAGGAGGAATCCTGTGGGCCGAAACCATTCGTTAATCATATCGACGGCCTACTTAGGCCGGCCGCCGATGGCCGAAAACCCTGCCGATACCACGGCAAACCGCCTATATAGAGCCGCCGTGGCTGGCTGCCGATGCCGCGCTCGCGCTCCAGGGTCTTGCTCTCGCGCAGTTCTATTGGACCCTCTCGGGCTGACGCTGGCTCGCCCTGGTGGTGGCGGTGTCGGTCTTAGAGGCCGTCCTGATGTGGGCCTGCCTTCTAGCGATCCCCGCCGTCTTCCCGATCGAGGGCGAGACCGCCACGGAGATCGGTGACTGGCCGAACGCCGGCCTAAGGATATTCCATATGACCCGGCTTAGAATTCGTTGAGTGTTAATCGGTGACACGGGCTACTTCAGACCTCAAAACCTTCGTCTGATCTCAGAGCACAACGGTTCCCATCCGGATCAGAGAACTCAGCAGTCGTTCCCCATTCGTGGTGGTGTACTTCGATGGTCACACCTTTGCTCCTCAACTCGGTGCAAACCGCATCGACGTCCGGCACATTGAAACGAAACTTTGTTGGGCACTGGTCGATGGGTTTAACACTTGAGCGCGAATATCCGCCAGTCTCGACCATCAGATAGGCACCGCCCAGATCGAAGCACGTCAACTGCTCGCCAGGTCGATTTATCTCAAAGAGGAGATCCAATCCGAGAATGTCGCCGTAGAAACTTACGCATTCCACATATTTCTCGGTGTTTAGAATTAGTCCAGCCTTGGAGAAATCCATGAGTCTGCTCTGGGTATTGCCGGCAGGTCGCAATGCGCTGAAACTATGCAACCCGGTGTCCACATATCAAGCGGTTTGATTGACTGTTCCGCCTCAACATCGGTTCTGAGCGCAGTTTCCTCTTCGCGCTCAGTGCCCGGGTCGGCGGCTGGATCGAGGTGCTCCGGATTCCGGACGTTGCGGCCGGCCCATGAAGAGGATTCGCGCGCAGCGAAACCCTTCGTTAACCATATCGACGGTCTACTTCGGCCGGCCGCCGTTGGCCGAAAACCCTGTCGACACCACGGCAAACCGCCTATATAGAGCCGCATGAGCCAAGACAGCCCCGCGCGCCAAGCCATTCGCCCGGTCGTGCTCTGCATCCTGGACGGCTGGGGTCATCGGGTGATCCGCGAGAACAACGCAATCCGCATGGCTCGGACTCCGGTCCTCGACCGGCTTTACGAGACCTGCCCGAACGCACTGATCGATGCCTCGGAACAGGAGGTCGGCCTGCCGCCGAGCCAGATGGGCAACTCCGAGGTCGGGCACATGAACCTGGGCGCCGGACGAATCGTGCCCCAGGACCTGCCGCGCATCTCTGACGCGCTGGCGAGCGGGGCGTTGGCCGAAAAGCCGGCGCTGGCGCGCTTTATCGCCCAGTTGAGGGAATCCGGCGGCACCGCCCACATCCTGGGCCTGCTCTCGCCCGGCGGCGTGCATTCCCATCAGGACCACATCGCCGCGCTCGCGCAGCTGGTGCTGGCCGCCGGAGTGCCGGTCGCGGTCCACGGCTTTCTCGACGGCCGCGACACCCCGCCGCGCTCCGCCAGCGAGTGCCTGCGCGCCTTCCAGGCCAAGGCCCCGGAAGCCCGGATCGCCACCATCATCGGGCGTTACTATGCCATGGATCGGGACCGGCGTTGGGAGCGCAATGCCTTGGCTTACCGGGCGCTGGCCGAAGGCGCGGGCGAACCCGCGCCGGACGCGGCCGGCGCCATCGCGCAAAGCTACGCCGCCGGCATCGGCGACGAATTCGTCAAGCCTGCCGTCATCGGCGGTTATGCCGGCATGAAGGACGGCGACGGCCTGCTTATGGCCAACTTTCGCAGCGATCGGGCGCGTCAAATCCTGGCAGCCTTGCTCGATCCCGGATTCGACGGTTTCCCGCGCAGCCGCGCGGTCCGCTTCGCCGCCGCGCTCGGGATGGTCAGCTACTCGGCCGCGCTCGACCCGCTGCTCGGCACCCTGTTCGAGCCGCTGGAGTTGCGCCACACCCTGGGCGAGGTGGTTGCGGAAGCTGGGCTCACGCAGCTGCGCATCGCCGAGACCGAGAAGTATGCCCACGTGACCTTCTTCCTGAACGGCGGACGCGAGGCGGAGTTCCCCGGAGAGGCGCGCATTCTGGTGCCTTCGCCCCGGGTCGCGACCTACGATCTGAAGCCGGAAATGTCGGCCTTCGAGATGACCGACAAGCTGGTCGATGCGATCGACGGCGGTCGTTTCGACCTCATCGTGGTCAACTACGCCAACGGCGACATGGTCGGCCACACCGGCAATTTGGATGCCGCCATCAAGGCGGTCGAGGCGGTCGATGCCTGTATGGGACGGCTGGAAACCGCGGTCATCGCTGCGGGCGGCGCGCTGTTGATCACCGCCGACCACGGTAACGCCGAGCAGATGACCGACCCCGGAACCGGTCAGGCCCATACCGCCCACACCATGAACAAGGTGCCGGCGATTCTGGTCAACGCGCCGTCCTGGGCGGGAGCGCTGGACGACGGACGGCTGTCCGACGTGGCGCCCACTCTGCTCGCGCTCTTGGACTTGCCGCAGCCGGCGCAGATGACCGGCCGCAGCCTGATTTCAGCGATCTCGAAACCCCACGTAGCGGCGCCGGCCGCGCACGCTGTGGCGGAATAGCCATGCGCAGCGCCCGCCATTCAGCGCGATCCTTGGCCCTTCCTTCCCGGTTGTGGGCCGCGGCGCTCCTGACCGTCTGGCTGGCCACCCCGGTCATGGCCCAGGACAACGAGTCCCAGGAGCTTAAGGACGTCGAGCGCGCGCTCGAGCAAGACCGCAGCCGGGCCGAAGCGCTGGCGCAGGAGGCCGAGGCGCTCAAGCTGGAGATCCGCATGCTCCGGGACGAATCCATCGCCGTCGCCCGCCAAGCGCAATCGCGGGAAGACCGCCTGACCGAAATCGAGTTGCGGCTCGTCACCCTGGAGCGTCAGGAAACGGACAAGCGCGCCCAGCTTCGCGGCCGGCACCAACAGCTTACCGGCACCCTCGCGGCCCTTCAGCGCATCGCGCTGGTGCCACCGGACGCGCTTCTGGCCGCGCCCGGCTCTCCGGTGGAGACCCTGCGTAGCGCCATGCTGCTGCGGGTCGCGATTCCCGCGATCGAGAGCCGCGCCTCGGTGCTGCGTGGCGAGTTGGCCGAACTCGCCCGCCTGCATCAGCAAATCGCCCTGCAACGGCACAATCTCGCGACCGCCGCAAAGGACCTGGAATCCGAGCGTGCGCGCCTGGGCATCCTGATCGAGCGCAAGCGCGCGGCGCGCGCCGCGGCCACCAGCGCCCAACGGGCGGCTCAAAAGCGGGCGGAGAAGCTGGCTGCCCAGGCCAAGGATCTGCGCGACCTGGTGGCCCGGCTCGAGCGCGAGGGAAGGGAGCGCAGGGAACGTTTGGCCCAGGAGGAAGCCGCCCGCCAGGCCCGCGCCGCGGCCGCCCTGCAGGCCCGCGAAGATGCGGCGCGTGCGGCTCAGGAGTTGGCCGAGCGCCAGGCCCGCGAGCGCGCCACGCTGGCAGCCAAGGCGCGCGCCGAACAGCAGGCCCGGGAACAAATGGCGCGCGCGGCCCAAGAACTGGCGGAGCGCCAAGCCCGCGAGCGCGCCGAAGCGCAAGTCCAGGCCGAAGCCCAAGCGGCGGCCCAGCAGCGGGCCCAAGAAGAAGCCGCGCGCGCGGCTGAGGCGCAGGAAGAATCCACGCAACTGGCCCTGACCCGGCCCGACAATGTCCGGCCATTCCCCGAGGCCGGCGCCATTCTGCGTATGCCCGCGCGCGGCCGGGTGGTGCGGCGCTACGGACAGTCCGGCGGCACGGAGGGAACTTCCAAGGGAATCAATATCAAAGCCCGGAACGGCGCCCAGGTGGTCGCGCCCTACGATGGACAGGTGGTTTACGCCGGTCCGTTCCGCCGCTACGGGCAAATCTTGATCATCGAGCACGGCGGGCGATATCATACCCTGCTGGCCGGCCTCGGCCGGATCGACGCGGTGGTCGGACAGTGGCTGCTGGCCGGCGAACCGGTTGGGGCCCTCGGTTCACCACTGGACGGGAATCCTGAATTGTATTTTGAACTTCGACGCGCCGGCGAACCGATCAATCCGCTTCCCTGGCTGGCAACAACTGATGATAAGGTACGAGGCTAATGCGCAAATTGAAATTCGCGGCCCTGGCGGCCGCTCTGGTGGTAATTTTCCCGGCAACCCTCTCGGCCCAGGAAAATCGTTCTGAGACCTATCGGCAACTGAAGCTGTTCGGCGATGTTTTCGAGCGCGTTCGCGCCGACTACGTCGAGGAGGCCACGGATCAGGAACTGATCGAGTCGGCGATCCAGGGTATGCTGTCGGCGCTCGACCCGCATTCGAGCTATCTGACCGCCGACTCCTTCCGCGACATGCGGGTGCAGACCAAGGGCGAGTTCGGTGGCCTCGGCATCGAGGTCACCATGGAAAACGGCTTGGTCAAGGTGGTCTCGCCGATCGACGACACGCCCGCCTTCCTCGCCGGCATCGAGACGGGCGACCTGATCACGCATCTGGATTCCGAACCGATCATGGGCCTGACCCTCAACGACGCGGTCGAGAAGATGCGCGGCCGGGTCAATACCGACATCCGTCTGACCATCCGGCGCAAGGGCGTCGACCCCTTCGACGTGACCATCACGCGTGCCGTCATCAAAGTCACCTCGGTGCGCAGCCGCGACGAGGGCAAGGTCGGCTACCTGCGGATCACTTCCTTCACGGAACAGACCTCGCCCGGGCTGAAGATCGAGATCGAGAAGCGCAAAAAGGAGATCGGCGAGGGGTTGATCGGTTGGGTGCTGGATCTCAGAAATAATCCGGGCGGCCTGCTCGATCAGGCGATTGCCGTGTCCGACGCCTTTCTGAACCAGGGCGAGATCGTCTCCACCCGTGGGCGCGATCCGGACAATGCGCAGCGCTACAATGCGCGTGCCGGCGACCTGATCGATGGTCTGCCGCTGGTGGTGCTGATTAACGGCGGTTCCGCCTCGGCGTCGGAGATCGTGGCTGGGGCGCTTCAGGACCACCGCCGCGCGATCATCCTGGGCACCACCTCCTTCGGCAAGGGTTCGGTGCAAACGATCATCCCGCTGAGCGGTAACGGCGCCATGAAACTGACCACGGCGCGATATTACACGCCCTCGGGCCGCTCGATCCAGGGAACCGGCATCGATCCCGACATCGTCGTGGAGCAAGCACGGCCCGAGACCGTCGACAGCGCGCCGCGGCGCCGAGAGGCGGACCTGCGCGGTGCGCTCGACAACGGCGGCGGCAACGGTGGACCGGACGACGCGAAAAAGACGCCGGAGGATGTGCCGGAGGACGCTGAAGACGAGAAGCCGGCGGAGGTTACGGCGGAGGAGCCGGCCCCGAAACGGCAGGACTACCAGCTTTCTCGCGCGCTCGATTTGTTGCGGGGACTGGCTTTCTTCAACGAACGGGCCATCAACTGACGAATCCGGGGGTGTTTTCGCGCCCTGTGAAAGCGGAGTAGCTCTTGACCTTTGCACCGCCGATACGGTCGAGACCAAGGCCCGGCGCGATTGCGCTGGTCTTGGCTTGGCTGTTGTTGCTAGGGGTGCTCGCGGCTGCCGTGGGCTACGTTCTCATGGTGCCCGGGCAGGTGGCCCACGAGGAAGCGGCGCCCGAGCATGATGGGGAAGGCACGGGCAGGGAGGAGCTTCCGGAACCGGACTTGGCCGAATCCGGGACGGTCGCGCATATCCCGGACACTCCCGAGCATGCGGCCGCGCCCGAACCGGCGCCGGAAACCCAACCGACCCCGGCGGCGCCCAAGCCCCCCGAGGCCGAAGCCGCGCACGAACCGGAACCGGAACCGCAACCGGAACCCGAGATTGCCGAGGCGCCCGAGGTCCCGGCGCCGCCGCCACCACCGCCACCGCCACCGCCCGGATCGGCAAACCTGCCCGCGCCCGAAGTGGCTGAAGCACACGCCGAACCCGCGCATGCCGAACCCGCCGCATCCCCTGAGCACACAACGCCACAGGCGCCAAAGGACGTACAGATTGCGACCCTGCCGCCGCCCGACCCGCAGTCGCCTTGGCGGCGCAATCGCCAGCCGTTCAACGAGACCGACCCGCGGCCGCGCATCGCCGTGGTCCTGACCGGACTTGGCCTGGCCAGCAAGGTGACCGAAGCGGCGATCAAGGAGCTGCCGGGGGGCGTCACGCTGTCGTTCACACCCTATTCGCGCAAACTCAACCAATGGGTCGCCCTGGCCCGGGTCAACGGGCACGAGGTCATGCTCGACCTGCCCATGGAGCCGACCACCTATCCGGACGACGATCCCGGACCCCAAGCGCTGCTGACCGCGCTGTCGTCGCGTCAGAACTTGGACCGCCTGCGCTGGACCATTAACCGGGCCACCGGATACGTTGGACTGGCGGGTGTGATGGGCTCGCGTTTTGCCGCCTCCAGGGAGCACATGGAGCCGGTTCTCCAGGAGTTGAAAGGGCAAGGCCTGCTGTTCCTCGACAACCGGGATAGCGACCACAGCCTTGCCGCGGCCCTGGCCGGCGAGATCGGCGTGCCGAGCGCGGTCAACGACCGCTCCCTCGACCGGGCGCAGGCGAGTCGGGTTGCGATCGATGCGCGCCTGGTTCAGATCGAAAACATGGCGCGCAGCGCGGGTTTCGCGGTCGCCATGGGCCGGCCCTATCCGGTCACCATCGAGCGTCTGCGCGAATGGGCCAAGGGCCTGGAGGCGCGCGGCTTCGCGCTCGCACCGATCAGCGCGCTCGCCAACCGTCAAACCGGGATCGCCCAGGCTAATCCGGCGACAGAATAAATGTTTGTGCAGGTTCCGCTGGCGCGGAACGCGCCCCGGGGCGAAGCGAACGCAGTGAGCACTAGCCAAATGACCCCGGATGAAATTGCCTGCCTGCCGTACCGCCCTTGCGTGGGGATCATGCTGATCGACCGCGGCGGCCGGGTTTTCGTCGCCCAGCGCATCGACACCCCCGGCGAAGCCTGGCAGATGCCCCAGGGCGGCATCGACCAGGGCGAAAGTCCGCACCGGGCCGCACTGCGCGAACTGCACGAGGAAATTGGCACCGACAAGGCCGAGGTCCTGGCCGAGAGCCGCGACTGGCGGCGCTACGACCTGCCGCCCATACTGGTGCCCCGGCTGTGGGACGGCCGCTACCGCGGCCAGGAGCAAAAGTGGTTCGCCCTGCGCTTCCTGGGCGAGGATTCGGACATCGACATCGCGACCGAGATTCCGGAATTCCACGCCTGGCGCTGGGCCGATATGGCCGAACTACCGGACATCATCGTGCCCTTCAAGCGCCAGATCTACCGGGAGGTGATCGCCGAGTTCGGCCACCTGGCCACGACGGTGCGGGAGAATTAGCCAGCCTCAAATCCAGCGCCGCACGCTGGCTTTGTAGTC
>SMVB01155788.1_pt1 | contig 12454 bp, 8 predicted proteins | sample 2456461 | NCBI WGS metagenome assembly SMVB01 (sample SAMN11095934, study PRJNA526329) | marine sediment metagenome | biome: Marine sediment; feature: Surficial sediment; material: Deep marine sediment; isolation source: Hadal surficial sediment | place: Pacific Ocean | collected 2014-05 | depth 0-1...
CACCGACAAATAAAACATTTATCTCATAGCTATGAGCCTGCAAGTCAAAAATCACCTGGCTTTCGTGAAGATTAAGTCCCCCGGTGGTTGTCACTTGATCGAAGGTGATTGTAACTAGCTGGTTTCCACTTGTACTTACACCCGTTTTGGTTGATGTGTAATTGGCGACATCAAACAGGGCAACTTGACTGTCATCCGGCACTTCTCCCCCCACCCAGTTGGAACTCTCGCTGAAACCACCACCCTGGGCGTTGCTCCAGGCAATGATGTCCGGCAAGTTAACCACCCAGGCTTGAGTTTGACCATTCGGATCTTGACCATTTCCACAGATCGCCCTGCCGTCCGCGGAGATGCCGCTCGCATTCCAGAGATTCCAGCCAGTCAGGTCCAAACCATATTCATTCTCGAGAACATCTTTTAGAATTCTTGGTCCGTTGGCATCCCAAATGCCGGCAACACTGCCGCATACACCAACAACGGTAGAACCATCTGCGGATATTGCGAATACATTTGCAACTTGAGTACATCCGGGTAGTAGCCCCAAATCTACTGGCGGATTACCACCGGTCCAGGTACAAACACGTGCGTCAGGACCGGTACCACTAGATGAGGTACCGAGAATTACGGATCCATCAATAGAAGCATCAAGGGCTAAACTACGCGTGTAATTTGGAAGAAAACCGAGACCTATCATGCTGCCATTCCACGAGAAGGCCTCGGGGTTGCTGTTTGACCCGCTTCTACTCCAGCCAAAAATCACATTACCATCGCCCGAAATTCCGGTTGCAGAGCTAAATAAAATAGAGCCATCAAGAAAGCCGAGCCATAAAAATCCTTCTCCCTGGGTCCAGCGAAATGCCTCAGGAGGACCGGTTGGTGTTTGCCTTCCAACGCCAACAATTATCTGACCGTCATCGGATATACCCAGTGCTTGGATGGACTGACTACCCAATTCAACCATACCGGTTTGTTGTGTCCAGCGGAATGCCTCAACTCCTCCGGCTATCCCAACGACAACCTGACCATCAGCAGATACCGCCAAAGCATGGGCGGAGTTTCCACCTGGCAGAGTACCTAAGTCAATCATTCCACTTCCGGCGCTCCACAGAAAAGCTCTGGTGTCACAAAATCCAACCACCACCTGACCATCTGCTGATATATCCTCTGCTCTACAGATTGTTGCACCGGGCAAAAAGCCCAATCCCTGAAAACTTGCTTGAGCAAAAGTTCCAATTGAAAAAAGAATAAAAATTAAAAACCCCATTAATAATAAATTCATACTTTTATACATATTACTATTCCTCTAATTAATTATTTAAATATTAATTTTTATCGACAGAACGTTAGTTATCTACATCTTCAGAAGAGAAATGGCAGCAGACTATAAATCTGAATGGAACAGGAAAGCCAATTACTACTATTTAATTATAGTAAACATTTGCTAATTATACAAATATGTTTGCCTATACATATTATTGCTAATGTATATCATCCTGAATGATTCAGATAAATAAACGTACTAATAGAATTAAAACCCCCACTTACGTTATTAAGCAGGGATTTTAAATTGAACAGATATTCAGAAAATTATCTCAGAAGCACCATCTTCTTTGTTTCAATAAAACTACCTGCACGGAGTATATAAAAATACATTCCACTGGATAGATTAGCAGCGTTAAATGATACTTCATATTCTCCGACAGGTAATTCTTTGTTAACTAATGTTACGAGTTCGTTGCCTAAAATATCATAAACTTTCAAAATCACATTTGACGTCTCACTTTTCACATTTGACGGAATAGTAAATTTTATTTTTGTTGATGGATTAAACGGATTTGGGTAGTTCTGAAACAAAAGAAATTCTGAAGGACTGCCCACTCCGTTATTTTCAACAGATGTAGCCGGACCCGAAAAAACGAAATCTCTTATAAAAATGTTGTACTTTTGTTCAGCCGCATTATATTCGATGCTGTAATTAGTCGGATAGTACCCATCTTTTTGAAAGGACTCAGGTTGTTTTATCTTTAGCGTTACGTTTGGGTTTGTTTGGAAATAATCCACAGTTATCATCGGTTCAACAAAATACATATCGCCATGATAAAACCCATATATAAATGTTTCTGTAAATGTTTCACCCTGCCATTCTGATGAAAGTGAATCAATCCAGTGAACACCCATTTTAGGAACAGAGAAAGGCGGATCTTCAAGAGATCTATAGTCCTGGGGTATATTTTCGGCTGGTATTGGGAATGTATCAATACCTGGTGGAATAGCTTCACGTTCTTGCTCCGTTACTATATAAAAGTGGAAATCGAAATGGGGCAAGCCGTAAATATTATTCGGTGGATGCCCTTGTGGATTCCAATCAAATAAGATGTGTTTGAATAGTGAATCAAAAGCAACATCGGGTAAATCTAATGAGAATTCACGAGCACCGGCTGGCAAGTTACTGAATACCTGCTCCGTCATCGTTACTCCAATTTCCTCCGGTACAGCTTCCGAATCAATTTTTATCCAGGTATAAACCATACCATCACCCAATGCTACCGAATCTCCCATGAAAACTTCTTGTGCGAGGATATTTGTACCGCAAATCAACAACAACATACTCGCACATAAAAAGTTGTTAAATGTAAAAACCTTTCTCATCATAACGAACCTCCTTTAATTAATAAATTAAAATTATTTTAATAATATCATTTTCTTTGTTTGCATGAAATCTCCAGCTTGTATTCTATAAAAGTAAATGCCGCTTGGTAAGTTCCAAGCATCTCCGCCGGAGGCGGATCCGCCTTTGGCGGAAAATTCAACTTCATAATTACCGGCAATAATATCTTCGTTTATAAGTGTTCTTATTTCTTCGCCAAGAGTGTTGAAAACCTTTAATGTAACAAAAGACTCCTCAGGCATTGAGAAACGAATTGTGGTAGACGGATTAAACGGATTGGGATAGTTCTGGGATAGTTGAAACCCGGTTATTACCTGATTCTCTTCATCATCAACAGCGGTTACCTTTTCATATCGAAAAGCCATCAAGCCAATCTCACTCGAACCAGCCGCTTGAACTGTAGTATAAATAACGCCATCGGGCCCCACGGCAACATCGCGGGAGGCGCGGACATTTATATGGGCGGTATTGGTGAAAGTGGTACCATCAAAGGTGAGGGCTCGCAAACCATCCAGGCTATTGGCAACGAATATGATGCCGTCGGCACTAATAGCTAAGTCAAGGGAACCTTGGACAGGCAGCCACTGTGCAAGACTGTCAAAAGAGGTCCCGTTAAAAGTGTAAGCCAGCACACCTCCGACATTGCCATTGGCAAAGAAGATTGTTCCGTCCGACCTGACAGCCACACCATTAGCTTGATTAACATTTATATGGTCGAGCTGTGTGAATGTGGAATCATCATAAAAGGAAAAAGCATAAAAACCGTTGCCCCCCCCGGCAACATAAATAATGCTGTCTGCGCCAACGGCAATGCCAGTAGCATTATTAAAAATTGAGTTACTATGGGCGAGCAAGGTAAAAGATGTTAGGTCTGTAAAAGAGTACGCCCGGATGCCAAAGTTTGTTGTTGTGAAAACTGTTCCATCCGGTCCGATAGCCACACTTGTATTACCTTGATTGTCCAAATCTGTCACCTCGCTTATCTTAGTAATTGAAGTGTCGTCATAGGTATAAGCATACAGCGTCAGATTATTATTTATAAATACAATGCTGTCAGAACGGACTGTTACCCGTCCCGTGGCTGCAGCATCATGTCGCATATTTGTAAATGACGTGTCGCTGTGGTCAAACGCGTAAATTCCTTCAGTGGCGCCAAGCCAGATAACTCCGATGACAGTGCCGTCCGGTCCCACTGCCACATACCGGTAATTATCACCCTCCACAATACCCGCATAAACAAACTGGTGGGAAAACTGCCCGTAAGTATTTGAAAATATGAATAAAGCTATAATAACTATAAGTTTCATAAGAAAATCCTTCTTTAATTTGTTTCTTTAAATGTAACCTTAACTTCTGGAAACAAAGTAACTTGCCGGATGCTGTTCCACAATAACGTAATCACGTTATTTTTAATTGATGCGGTAAGGTTTGTTTTAAAATTTGGAGGCATTTAAGCAATGAAAAAAATATTTGTAGTAACGATCTCCGCAGGATTTATCCTGTGGTATAATGCTTCTTTTTTAAACGATTAAAACAGCTAATGTTTTGTTGTGTTAGCGGTTTTTCACCACTATAAATCGTGGTGAGAATGTGATCCCATTAAAATGTTATCATTCCGGACAGCACGACCTGCCGGCCGCAGGTAGGAGTGACGATACGGAATCTTGCTATATTGTTAGACAGATTCCCGCTTTCGCGGGAATGACATCATTAAAGGAGGTGTTCCTTCAGGGCTTTTGCAACTGCGCCGCTGCAGGTGTGAACTTCTAGCTTTTCATAAATATGGCGGATGTGTACATCAACCGTATGATAGCTGAGAAATATTTTTTTGGCAATCTGCTTTTTGCTTAATCCATCTACTAATAATTTCAATATTTCTTGTTCCCGGCTGGTAAGATCATAACTGGCTACTGGTGCGGTCATGTTTTTAAATAAATCAAGAACCTTTTTTGCAATATTGGAATTCATAGGTGCCCCGCCGCTCAGTACATCTTCAATACATTCAATAATTTTATCGGGGGGCATATCTTTTAACAAGTATCCTGCCGCTCCGGAACAGACAGCTTTGAAAATATTATCATCATCGTCGTGAATTGTAAGCATTATTATTTTTGTTTCGTGGCTGAGATCTTTGATATAGCTGATACACTCAACACCGGTGATTCCCGGCAGCCCGATATCCATCAAAACCACTTCGGGTTTTAATTCCTTTTGCTCAATATCTTTCAATGCATCTTCGGCTGAAATATATGAGCCGGCACATTTCATTTTACTGCTTTTGTTTATAACATTAGCCAATGATTTCCTGAACAGGTCATTATCTTCAATAATTAATACATTAATTAATTCATCGATCATAACTCAATCCTTTTCCTGAAGCCGTTCATACATAAATTTTACATTCATTTTATAGAAATTGCTTAATAACCAATCTTCATAAGCTTCCGGCATCTGCAGTCCGTCAATATCTTTTTCGCTCTTTCCTTCGTTTAATAAATTAAGCGTTGTAAGTTTTATCTTTTCAATGTAGTCTATCATTGTAACAATATCATCCTTGCTACCCACATTACCATGTCCGGGAACAAAGGTACCGGCATCTATTTGTTGAATATCATTCAAAGTTGTTATCAAATTTTCGGGATAACCGTCTGCAATCCATGGATGGTTATCAATAAAGAGAAGATCACCCATAAATACTATTTTCTCCTTTGGAAGATAAAGTATAAGGTCACTTTCAGTATGTCCTTTTTGAAACTCAATAAGTTCCACACTACGCTCCTTTCCATATAACATTAGTTTATCTTCAAATGTTATATCCGGAATTGCTGTTTTCAATTCCGAATTTGATGTTGCTAATGCTTCAAAATATCCAACCCACATTACGAGTTCAATTCGTTTTACAGAATCTTTCTCTGCTTGTAATTCCGCCTTCAGTTGAGCGAGACGCTTAGGTGCATATTCTTTTTCATCTGCAATAGATTCCGGTTCATGTTTAACAATATACTCCCGTGTTGTAGTTGTGCTGATGATAGAAGCACCGGGTACAAAAACCTGGCTGCCGCGAATATGATCATTATGAAAGTGGCTGTTCACAACATAAGTAATAGGGTTATCAAATAATGTTTCGGCTGCGCTGCGAAGATCCAAGGCTGCCTCAGGTGTAATAAACGGATCGAAAATAAGTGTTTTTTCACCAAGGTTTATTATACCTGCATTACAAATAGCATGACCGCCGTTTATATGTATTGCTGCATAAACTCCTTCGGCTAATTTTTCCAGACGAAAATGCTTTGAATCTATAGTTTGAGCATTTACAATGCAAACCGGGAATAATAGAATGAGTGCGGTGATACAAACAAAAGAGATAACACCTGGTTTTATGTTTTGTATGATTTTATTAATTAAAAGACTGAGGGATTTCATTTTTGTTATTTCCTTATAAAGTTTATTGGCACATTACAAAAAAAAGATTTTCCTTACAATAACGTATTCACGTAATATTTAAATAGAGAGTAATTTTTGTTCCTTCATCTAACGAACTTAAAATATCTAATTTACCATTTATTTGTTTCGCCCTGCTTCGTAAATTCAATAAACCATTACCTTTTTTCACGGTAGATTCTTCAAAACCAACACCGTTGTCTTCAACTTTTATTGAAAGATTATTTCCATCTTCTTTAATACAGATATTAACTTGTGACGCTTGAGAATGTTTGATGATATTGTTCAGAATCTCTTTAAAGATAAGGTAAACATTTCTTTTAACTTCCGGGTTAATTTTCTTAACCGATTCCGTTTCAGGACTAACAAAGTTAAATTCAATATTTGCAAGCATTGAGTTAGCCGTTTCTTTCAACCTGCTTATAAGATCGCTCTGTCGATCGGACATAGGATTTATAAACCACACAATATCGCGAATACTTTCTGTAGATTTGCTGGCAGCTTGGTTAACATCTAAAAATGCTTCTTTTATTTCCTTTGAAAGACCAGGTTGATTTTGCAACATTCCACTTATCAAAGATATGCTGCTCAAATTACTGCCGATCTCATCGTGTAAATCTGTAGCGATTCGTGTTCTTATTTGTTGTTTCTCAATCTCCTTTTCAGCTTGAATTGTTTTTGCTTGTAACTCCGCTTCTCTAAGCTTTGCCGTTTCCCGTTCCTGTCTAAGCTGCTCTTCCTCTTTACGATTTCTTTTATTAAGCTCATATCTTCTGAATCCAATCAGTGCGGTAAATAAGATAAGTACATAAATAGTGTACGCCCACCATGTTTTCCATGGAGGTGGGTTGATGATGAGAATAACCGCGGCCTCTTCTTCGCTCCATACCCCATCGTTATTTGTACCCTTTACTTTAAAAACATAATCTCCCGGATCAAGATTTGTGTAAGTAGCTAAACGTCTCGTGCCTGCATCAATCCAATTATTATCAAAACCCTCCATCATATACGCATATTTATTATTCTCAGGAGCAGTATAATCAAGCGCTGCGTATCCAAAAGAAAAAACGTTCTGCTCATAAGATAATATGATTTTATTTGTTGCTGTGATAAATTTATGAAGGAACAGTCCTGCCTTCTTCTCTTTCTGATCTATTGGTTTTCCATCAGTTCCTATGGAAACCGTTTTATTAAATATTTGAAAATCATTGATGACTATGGGCGGGAGATAATTTTCATCTCTTACGCTATCCGGATGGAAAACATTAAAACCATTTACACCACCGAAATACATTTCTCCGTTTCTTGCCTGTAAATAGGCATTGTAATTGAATTCATAACTCTGTAATCCATCACTGAGATCAAAGTATTTGAAGGTATGTTTATCCGGATTAAATTTTGTAAAGCCATAACTTGTACTTATCCATAAATTTCCTTTTTCATCTTCAAGGATTCCTAAAATTGTATTGTTAGGAAGTCCGTCCTGCTCAGTATAATGCCTAAACGATTTTTCCTCAGGGTTATATTTATCAAGCCCGTTTTCAGTGGCAATCCAGATTATCTTCCTCTCGCAAAATGTTTCTTCGTGCAGGGTAACTACATTATCATTACTTAAACTATTATTGTTTCCGGGATCGTGGATATATCTAACAAATTGTTCTTTCAATCTATCATATTTATTTAACCCCTTATTCGTTGCAATCCACAACGCACCATGGCTATCTTCATAAATTTTTCTTATATAATTGCTACTCAAGCTTGTAGAGTCCGCAGGATCATGTTTAAAACAAGTGAAATGTTCTATGTTTGTATCATCGTATGTTAAACGGCATAAACCGTTATCTGTACCAAACCATAATTCATTATAGCTATCTTCATAAATTGCCATAACTTTTCCAAATTTTAGGATATATGGATATATTGGTTTGTTCCTGAAATTTGAAAAATAGACATTTGAATTATCATCCATATTTAGTTGACATAGCCCGCGTAATGTGCCTATCAGAAGTTTTCCTCCGTTTGGTAGCGGATCATTATAGATTGAAAAGATGATACTGTGTAGCAAGCTGTTTGGATTGCCGGGTTGGTGCCTATACTGTTTAAAATGTGGGTTTTCACCGGAACCTTGCGGATCATAGCTGTTCAATCCGTCACCCGTTCCAATCCATATTATATCTTTATCATCCTGATAGAATGCTTTAACATAATGGTTGCTGAGACTATAAGGATTTTCAGGCTCCTCAGTATAATGCCTAAACTTTTCTTTTTTCCTATCAAATTTGCAAACACCCCCGCCGGAAGTTCCAAACCAAAGTGTACCGGCTCTGTCTTCAAAAATCGTGTAGATAACGTTACTACTCAAACTGCGTGGATTAAATCTCTCTCTCTTGTAGTGAGTAAATATCTCTAATTCAGGATCAATCCTGTTCAATCCCCCGCTAAATGTGCCGACCCAAATATTACCAGATATGTCTTGATGGATTGATAGAACTGAATTATCACTTAAACTATTGTGGTCGCCCGGGTTGTATTTATAACGGATGAATCGATCTTTATCTTTTATAAGTTTATTCAATCCGCCTCCATAAGTACCTATCCAAACCACATTTTCATTTTCATCAGGATTTACATAAATAGCTCTAACATCATTACTACTGATACTTTGCGGATTGCCAGGTTCATTAAGGTAACGAATAAATTCAGCTTGACTGTACTTTGAATAATTTACTTTAGATTCAGCATTACCTTGATCAGCAGGTAGAATAAGTTTATTCAATCCATCAGCCGTGCCTATCCATAAAACGCTTTCGGTGGTATCAGGGTCTGCATAAATTGAATAAACCATATTGTTGCTTAAAGATGTGGGATCTTCTGAATCAAACGTAAAATTGATAAATTCTACAGCAAGCGAATCACTTTGTACTAATAATGATAAACCTCCCGCAGTGCCAATCCAAATTTTGCCCGATGGGTCTTCATAAATTGTGTTAATCTGATTATTTCTTAAGCTTGTCGGGTTTTCAGGATCATGAGAATAGCGAGTAAATTTATTATAAACCGGTTCTAACCTATTTAACCCATCAATTGTTCCGATCCAAATTACATCTGTATCTGCATTGGAAGATTCGCAAATAGAGGTGACACGACTATTAGAAAGTGAGTTCTGATTTTGAGGATCATGTTTGTACAACGTAAAATCATAACCATCGAACTTATTAAGCCCATCAGTTGTACCAAACCACATGAACCCTGTTTTGTCTTGAATAATAGCATATACGTTCGACTGAGATAATCCCTGCTCAATTGAGATACGATCGAATTTTACATCTCCTGTTTGGGCATAAAAATTAAAAGTAAAATGAAAAATAAATATTATGATAAAATAAAATATTTTGATGTAATTAGTCTCTGAATTAAATTCTAAAAGTACTGTTAAAAAATTTCAAATTTTGGAATAACTTTCTTGCAAGGTCATGTATCCTTTTCCATCCGGTTTGTAAATTAATATAATTATCTGAAATCCGTAAGACAATCTACAGAAGCAGCATTCAATTGATTCCTTAATTGCTACTTAAAATAGTTGTGATTTATGCAGCAGCATTATAAAGGAAAAAAACAGATTCATATGGTACAGATAGTAAATATTGTGTACAATAATTTATCAATCAAAATAAGTTGATCTTTGCTGGTTTTTCAGGTGAGCGAGAATTTCCTTTATATGTTTATTATTTGTCCTGTTAAGCGATAGCGGTGGAAGATCATCAAAATTAAAAAAGCTGACATCCTGAGTTTCATCACTAGTCTCAGCTTCACCTCCGATAAGCTCACAAAGGAAAACAATTTTGAAAGCATGAAAAAATTCCAACTGTCCGTCCAAACGGTTTGCATCAAATACGCCGATAACTTTCGTTGGCTTTACATGGTAGCCGCTTTCTTCTTTTGTTTCTCTTTCTGCCACTTCGGAAGGAATGTCTCCCACATCAGCCCATCCGCCGGGCATTGCCCATCTTTCATCGGATATTTCCTGAACTAAAAGAATTTTATCGTCTTTTATAACTGCTGCTCGTACATCAATTTTGGGAGTTGCATATCCGGGCTGCTTCATCATCACTTTTTCTACTGCTTCTTTTTCAAGCATAGTATGATGTTCAACTATTTCTGCAGTTATTTCAGTTAATCTTTTGTAGCGCTGTTTCTCATAATCTGTAACGGCAAATGCTAATCCTGTTTGGCTTAGCTGCTGAATTTCTCTTGCCCAGTTAAGCCATTGGGGAATTTTATTTTCTTCCATAATATCTTTCTTTTACAGCAGTCATTTTGTAGAAATCTTCTTAATATTCAATGAACTAACTTTACTGCTGATTCTCATTACAATAACAAGTTTCTTTCTGAATAACAAAGGTTTGCTTCAATTTAAAACGGATTAGTTGCCCACACCGTAACTTCCGGAATGAATCCTCGGTTATCCATCTCTAACGTAGAAACGATCGTATGAGCAATTTCTTCGCTTCTTAATTTATTAGAAACTTCTTCACGCTCAATTCTTTCGCTGCTTCCAAAAGCAGTTGTAACTTCACTGGGATTTACAAGAATTACCCTCACATTATATTTTCTCAGATCTGCCTGCCAGCATTGTGTCATTCCTCTAAGCGCAAATTTAGATGAAGCATAAACTGTTCCGTTTGCATAACCTTTTAAAGCAGCAGTGGAAGCAATGTTTACTATGTTACCGTAATTTTGTTTTTTGAATATCTGTGCGGCTTTGCTTCCCATCATTGCAGCACCAAAAACATTTACATCATAAACATTGCGAAAAGCTTTAATATCAAGTTCAGTTATTTCTCCCCAGCCGCCGCCAATCCCGGCATTGTTTATTAAGCAATCAAGTTTACCGAATTGCTGTAAAAATAATTCATATGTTTTATTAACATCTTCATCTTTAGCAGCATCGGCATGAATCGGGAAAGCGCCAATTTCATTAGCAACTTTTTCAAGTTTTACTTTATCTCTTCCGGTTATAGCAACTTTCCCTTTCTTATCCGCTAACATTTTTGCAGTTGCTTTACCAATTCCTGCGCTGCCGCCTGTTATTAGAAATGTTGAATTTTCAATTTTCATTACTTGCTCCAATTTATTATTTGTTTTGGTCAAAGTTACCTATGTCTGATGCAAGACAAAAACAAAATTTTGCAATTTGATTTTAAATCTTTTTATGTAAATTTGCGGTACTTAAAATCACAACAACAAAAATAGAATACTGAATGAGAGACTCTTATTTAGCAACCGCAAAAGATGTTTATAAAGAAGCAGCATTAAATCCGGATAAAGGATTATGCTGTACTACAACTCCTGTATGGCAATTGCCAGATTTGGAGATTCCTGGAAAGATGCTTGAAATGAATTACGGCTGCGGCAGTACAGTTAACCCGAGAGATCTCGTGAACAATCCATCTATTCTTTATGTTGGGGTTGGCGGCGGAATGGAAGTCCTTCAATTTTCATACTTCAGCAGAAAAGAAGGCGGAGTAATTGGAATTGATCCTGTTACTGAAATGATAAATGCTTGCAAAGAGAACCTTGTAAAAGCAGAAAATTTAAACAGTTGGTTTAAATCAGAGTTTGTTGATTTGAGAGAAGGGGATGCACTTTCTTTGCCGATAGAAGATGAAACGATTGATGTTGCTGCACAAAACTGTTTGTTCAATATCTTTCACGATGAAGAACTTGAAACCGCAATAAAAGAAATGTATCGTGTTTTAAAACCACACGGAAGACTTGTTCTTTCCGATCCCGTTTGCGCACAGTTAATGCCGGAGAATCTTAAAAATGATGCGCAGCTTCGTGCACTCTGTTTAAGCGGCGCTATTCCATTAAACGAATATTTAAAGAGATTAACATCAATCGGTTTCGGAACGATTGAGGTAAGAGCAAAAAGACCTTACCGTTTGCTTGATCCGAAACATTATGATACTAATGAATTAATTTTTATTGAGAGCGTTGAAATCTGCGCAATAAAAGATCCTATGCCTGAAGACGGTGCATGTATTTTTACAGGGAAGACAGCAATTTATTATGGTGAAGATGAATTATTTGATGATAATAAAGGACATGTTCTTTTACAGAATCAGCCGTTAGCTATATGCGATAAAACTGCCGGTGATCTTGCATCCTTAGAAAGAGATGATATTTTCATTTCAGAATCAACTTACTTTTACCATGGCGGCGGGTGTTGCTAATGAAGGTTTTTTCGTATTTAAAAGTTCACTACAAGACAATACCTACACTAATTAGCGGTGGTGAAAATTCTCTAAAGTCAATAATTTCTTCAGTTAAAGCTATCGATAG
>SMVB01454715.1_pt1 | contig 12450 bp, 14 predicted proteins | sample 2456461 | NCBI WGS metagenome assembly SMVB01 (sample SAMN11095934, study PRJNA526329) | marine sediment metagenome | biome: Marine sediment; feature: Surficial sediment; material: Deep marine sediment; isolation source: Hadal surficial sediment | place: Pacific Ocean | collected 2014-05 | depth...
GGAATGGACAACGAAAAGGTAGCTCAATTACCTGATATGACTGGATTGAAGGATGAAGTAATTGTTCAGGAAGACCATAATATAGGATATACACATGCCTTGAGAAATGTGGGAGCCAAAATTATCAATGTAAAGGGTAGAAAAGAATTGGTAAAGGCTATCAATAAAAAAACAGCAATGATGTGGTTTCTAAATGCCCATACAGATGGTGCTGAAATAAGGCATGAAGAGTTTTTAGAGATTGCAAAAAAACATGATATACCTACCTTTATAGACTGTGCAGCCGATGTTCCTCCGGTGGAGAATTTATTTAAATTCACGAAAATGGGATTTGATCTGGTGGCATTTTCGGGTGGAAAGGGCATAAGAGGTCCTCAAAGTGCCGGTTTATTATTGGGGAATAAAAAGTTTATTCAAGCGGCAAGACTGCATACACCACCTCGCGGAACAACCATTGGTAGAGGTATGAAGGTGAATAAAGAAGAAGTTCTTGGCATGTTGGTAGCTTTGGAATTGTACCTTGAGCGAGATCATGAAAAGGAATGGAAAATGTGGGAAAATCAGATAAATTTAATCAGTGACAACGCCTTGTCGGTAAAAGGAGTTGAAACCGAGATTCATGTTCCAGAATATGCCAATCATGTACCATCACTTAGAGTATCCTGGGATCAAAATATTGTAAAAATCAGCCCGGAAGATTTGCGTAAGAAATTGCGAGACGGACATCCATCTATTGAAACCGTTGGAGGAGAAGAAAATGTGGGTATCACAACCTGGATGATGGAACCTGGTCAGGAAAGGACTGTTGCCATTCGATTGAAAGAAATTTTAGAAGAAAATTCTTAATTTGTTGATGTTATTATTAATTGACAAAGTTCGATGAGAATTTAAATTAAATAATTATGAAAATATTTCTTTTTGGAATTATTCTGGTGGTTTGTATCCATTGTTCACCAAATCAGAAGAATAATAAGGAATCTAAGATTGTTGAACCGTTATCTGATAAATATGATCCGCAATCTAATTTAAAAGATTTAGGCATACAACTAAATGAACCTTCATCTCCGGTAGCAAATTATGTAAACGCAGTACGTGTAGGCAATCTTATTTTTATGTCGGGTAAAGGGCCCTTGAAAGCAAATGGAGAAAATATAACCGGTAAACTAGGTGCCGATTTGAGTATTGAACAAGGATATGAAGCAGCCCGAATTACGGCAATAAATCAACTATCTGTACTCAAAAGTGAATTGGGTAATCTCAATAAAGTAAAAAGGATTGTCAAAGTATTGGGTATGGTAAATTCTACCTCCGATTTTACTGATCATCCAAAGGTTATTAACGGTTATTCTGATTTAATGGTCAAAGTTTTTGGCGATAGGGGCAAACATGCACGTGCTGCCGTTGGCATGGGTTCCTTACCGGGCAACATAGCCGTTGAAATTGAAATGATTGTGGAAGTATATCAAGATAAATGATTTAAAGCGTGAATCAATGAATAAATTTATCATTCTAATATTTATTATAAGTTTGAGTTATTCATGTTTGGCACAAGATGAATTACCACTACGTGGTTTGGCCATCGCAGCCCCTGACAAAGCAACGGTGGATCGTTTTGTAAAATTTATTAATGAAGAACTGGCTCCCCGAAAAATAAATACGCTGGTTTTAAGAGTCGATAATAATTTTGAATTTAAATCACATCCTGAATTGTCTGATGAAAATCCCCTCTCACAATCAGATGTGGATAAAATTGTTAAGGCTTGTCAAAATCACAATATCTCAATTGTACCGCAAATCAATTTATTGGGGCATCAATCATGGGCCAGTAAATTAGGCAAGTTATTGGAAGTGTACCCGGAATTTGATGAAACTCCAGGAGTAAAAATACCTGAAGAGTATAAATGGCCCAATGATGACGGTTTATACTGTAAAAGTTACTGTCCCCTTCATCCGGAAGTTCATAAAGTTGTATTTGCATTGATGGATGAAATCATGGAAGCCTTTCAGGCAGATGCTTTTCATGCCGGAATGGATGAAGTATTTTATATTGGAGACAAAGATTGCCCTAGATGCAATGGACTGGATAAAGCCGAATTATTTGCAGGAGAAGTCTCTAAAATACACGATCATTTGGCTTTAAAGGGATATAAATTATGGATTTGGGGCGATCGGTTATTGGATGGGAAAACAACAGGAATGGGAATGTGGGAAGCTAGTATGAACAATACACATAGGGCTATTGATTTGATCCCAAAAGATGTCATGATCTGTGACTGGCATTATGAACGAGTTGATCCAACAGCGGTATATTTCGCGATGAAGGGATTTAATGTTGCTACATCATCATGGCGTAAACTGGATATTACGAAACAGCAATTGATTTTAATGCAGGATTTAAGAAAAAATGCTACTCCTGATATGAAAGATCGCTATCAAGGGATGGTACATACTGTATGGAGCTCAGCATCAAATTTTATGGATCGATATTATGCTTCATATGAAGAAGGTATAGAAAATGACGCGATTTGCTTTAAGGCTTTGTTTCAAAAAAAATAGAATATGTAATTTTAAAAATGTTTAAGAATAAGAAATCACGGACTTATTTTTGAATATAATTCTTAGCCAATAGAGCTGTTCGATGTTTACATGATTAAATTTATTGAATTAATAGTTATCTTAATCATTTTAAATTATAATCCATAAAAATCAGATTGTTATACGTGAAATATATATTCCTGTCAATATTATTCGTTCCTTTTTTAATTTCTTGTACGGGTATGCGTCAAACGAACCAGAAAAAATGGGTTATAAGCTATATCGATAAAGACAGTATTCAAGTACCGGTTTTAATCATAAATAAAAAGAAATACACCAAAGTTAAAAATCTATATTTCAACCATTCAGTAGGAGGAGAGCCCATAGAAGAGGAAACTGAGGTGCAAATGAAATATGACGATGAATATTTAAAAATTAAATTTGAATGTAGAAACAATCCCAGGATGAATCAGAATTATTATACCGAGGACAATTCTCCTATGTTTACACAGGAAGTTTTTGAGTTATTCATTTCGAATGGAGAAAGATCATTGGAAAATTATTTGGAAATTCAATTAAATCCTAATAATGCACTTTATTTAGCTAAAATAACGAATCGTTATAAAGGTGATAATCAATATGAGAATGAACCATTAGATAAAAAAATAGTTGGTGTTAAACATTTCGTAGAGAAAAATGAAATAAATAATACTTGGATTGGTTATTTGGAAATTCCTTTGGATTTATTAAAATACCCCAAGGATGTTTCTGATTCAATTTTTAGATTAAATATGTATCGAATTATTTCAAACGAAGATCATCATGATGAAAACTGGAAAAATAATGCAGATAATTCAACATATGGTTGCTGGAGTAGTACAATGAGTAAAAGACCTCAATTTCACAAACCTGATTATTTTGGGTTTTTAATTTTGAATTAGCACTTGTTCAAATATTACGCTGTATATTCATCAAAATCAAATTCGTCAAAGTCCTCATCTTCCTCATCATCAAATTCATTGGATACTTTTTCACTTTCAAATTGTAGATTCGGTGCAATTTTAGGTATCGTTCCTAAGGTAAATAAAAGACTAGGTAATACAAAATCCTGTTGTACCAAATCAGATTCAATAAGTTCAATATAAAATGACCACATGGTTAAAAAATCATAAACATAAATTAATTTTTGACCTTCTTTTTCCAATACATTTTCAATGATCATTTCCCGCATCGAAATTTTACGATCCAAACCATCACTCATATCAAATAAAGGAAATTCTTCACCTTGATTCCAATCTTCATCGGCACGATAAAATGCAGCCATTTCACGCCCCGTAAATCCAAACGCATTTGAAACAGCATTGTGCAAATCCTCTAGAGTATCTGTTTTTAGAATGGCAATATCTCTAATAATATCTTCTTTTGTATTTAATATGGCTCTAATTTTATAAATCATTTTTCGTCTGAGTTGGGCTGTAAAATTACTAATAAATTTTATTTATTAAATAAGAAGGGAGATAAATAAACCTGTAAATAGTAGAGAAATAATTCGACGGATAATTATAGTATAAATGAAAAACATTACTTTTACGGTTCACCAATACTTTGATTAAATGAACTCAAAAGAAACTTTATTGAAAATAAATTCTACAAGTAAGAATACACTTATGGAAACTTTAGATATTAAATATATTGAAATTGGTGATGACTATTTAGTTGCGTCTATGCCTGTTAACAAAAGGGTACACCAACCAATGGGTCTATTACATGGAGGTGCTACTGTTTCGTTAGCAGAAAGTGTTGGAAGCATGGCATCACAATTGTTTATAGATCACAATAAATATGAATCCAGAGGTATTGAGATTTCAGCCAACCATGTAAAGAGTAAAAAAAGCGGTATAGTAACCGCCACAGCCAAAATAATTCATAAAGGAAAAAGAACTCATTTGTGGGAAATTAGAATTGTGGATGAAGAGAATAATTTAATTTCAATTTGTAAATTGACAAATATTATTTTAGCTAAAAATGAATCTAATAAATGAAAATAAAAAATTGGTTTAAAAAGATTTTAAAAATTGTTGGAATCTTACTTTTACTTGTACTCATTTCATTTTCGATATTATTTTATCGAATTTTCAGACCTTTATCCGATGAGGAGATTTTGGAAAAATTTGAAACAGAATCGGTTCAACCCACAATCAGTTATATCGATTATAAGGGTAAAAAAGTAAGGGTAGTTCACATGCAGAAAGTAATTGATACTACCTTGGCCACACTTGTTTTTGTGCATGGTTCTCCCGGGTCATTAATGGATTTTAAAAGGTATTTAAAAGATGAAGATTTAAATAAGAAGGCAAACTTAATATCCTATGACAGAGTGGGGTATGGAGAAAATAATCGAGGTGAAATATTAAACTCCATAGAAGAAGAGGTTGAGTTATTGCATAAAATTATTGAAAATTTAAATCCCGATAAGCTTATTTTAATAGGATATTCCTATGGAGGGACAACAGTGCTGGCAAGCCCTAAAAAAATTAATCAAAAAATGCTATTGGCAGCGGCGGTAAAAGGAGATTTGGAGCCTATGTTTTGGGCATTGAATTTGTACAAGTGGAAATTGACCAGACCCTTTGTTCCTAAGATTTTTCAAGCGGCAACTCAAGAAAAATTAAGACATATTAAGGAATTGAAAACCTTTGAAAAGGTATGGAATCAAAGTGATGCGAAAGTTATTTCTATTCATGGTAGTTTGGATAGAATTGTGCCCTATGAAAATTCCTTGTTTTTAACCAACATCTTTGATAAAGATAAATTTACTTTAATAACTTTAGAAAAAGGAACTCATAGTTTAATTTGGACTAATTTTGAAATAATTAAAAATGAAATTTTAAAAGTGATTGTCGAGTGAGGGAATTAAAAAATAAAATAGCAATGTCTATTGATAATAACTTTCCTCTTGTGCTTTATAGAATGCCTGATTCTAATGAATTTAAATGTATTTTTCAAAACGATTCATCGATCAATTATACTTCTGATTATAGCGAAAACGGATTTGTTTTTGCACCATTTAATGATTCTGAAAAAACATTGATTATTCCTTTTAGTAAATCGGAGCGGGAATCATATTCAACAAAAATAATTGATTTTGATTCTCAACAAAAAGCAGATAATTTGAGTTTTGAAAAAAACAAACAATCTCATATCAATTTAATTCAAAAAGGAATTGATTTTATTCAAAATGGTGGAGCGGATAAAATTGTTCTATCGAGAATCGAAAAAGTTCAGGTTAAAGATTTCAATTTTGTAGATACTTTCAGAAAATTATTAGATCAATATTTCAATGCCTTTGTATATGCATGGTTTCATCCGTTAACGGGTTTGTGGATGGGAGCAACTCCAGAATCATTGTTAAATGTGAAAGGTAAAAAGTTTAAAACTATGGCCTTGGCAGGTACTCAAAGTTATCAAGGAACCTTGGATGTTGATTGGTCGGATAAAGAAAAGCAAGAACATCAATTTGTTACAGCATATATTCAAGCTAATCTCAATATAAGGAGTCTGAAAATAAGCCAGCCTTTTACAAAGAAAGCGGGTAGTCTGGTTCATATTTGTTCAAAGTTTGAGGGGGAATTAACTTCTGAAAATCAATTACATTCCTTGATCAAATCACTTCACCCAACCCCCGCTGTATGTGGAATTCCAAAAGAAACAGCCAAACAATTTATTCTTCAAAACGAAAATTATAATCGAGAATATTATACAGGATTTTTAGGGGAAGTAAACGGAGAGACTTCTGTTAATTTGTATGTGAATTTAAGATGTATGAAAGTTAAAAATGAAGAAATACAAATTTTTGTTGGAGGAGGAATTACCAAAGACAGTGATCCTGAAAAAGAATGGGAGGAAACGGTATTAAAAAGTGAGGTGATGAAAAGAGTTTTGTAAGAAATATCTTATTTGTTTTTTGCCGAATAATATATCTATAATAAAAATATTTCTCAAATATTAGATTTAATTTCTGCTTGAAATTCTCTTTGTGTACATTTGTCTTTCATTAAAATATTTGAATGCAACAATACCCCAAAAACAAACTGGCTCAATCAATATTACAGAATTGCATTGCATATAATATTGAAAATGTTGTGATTTCTCCCGGATCACGTAACGCTCCATTAACGATTGGTTTTGTCAATCATCCTAATATTAATGCCAAGAGTATTGTTGACGAACGATGTGCGGCTTTTTTTGCTTTGGGTATGGCTCAACAAAGCCAAAAACCGGTGGCACTTGTTTGCACCTCTGGTTCTGCCCTATTGAATTATTATCCCGCTGTGGCAGAAGCATTTTACAGTAATATTCCCTTAGTTATTTTATCGACCGATAGGCCCAAACATTTGATTGATATAGGCGATGGACAAACGATTAGACAAGAAAATGTATTTGAAAATCACATTTTGTTTCAAGCTAATTTAATAGATAAGAATACGATTGAATCTAATTCTGCTAACGAAAAATTGATCATTCAAGCGATTCAAATGGCTATTGAAAAAAAAGGTCCGGTGCATATTAATATTCCATTTGATGAACCACTATATGAAACAGTATATGAATTAGATGTTTTAGATTTCAAAGAAAGCAAAATAAATGTAGATAGTATATCAAAGGAAGCAACATTGAATCTTGATGAACTTCAAAAATATGCCGATATTTGGCATTCTTCTTCAAAAAAAATGATTTTGCTGGGTGCCAATTATCCTGATGAATTATTACAGACACAGCTCAATAAATTAATTACAGATGAATCCGTAATTATATTCACCGAAACGACTTCTAATGTTTACCATAAAAAATTCATAAACAGTATTGATAAAGTTATTTTTCCTTTGAATGAAGCGAATTTAAAGGAATTAAAACCTGATATTTTATTGACGTTAGGGGGCATGATTGTTTCTAAAAAAGTAAAGCAATTTTTACGAGAACATCAACCTAAGCACCATTGGCATATTGATAGATATCATGCAAGAAATACCTTTCATTGTTTAAGTCATCATTTTAAGATTTCACCTCAATTGTTTTTTAGCCAGTTTCTTATGCTGAACTTAACCCAATTCCCCTTGAATTCAATTCAAAAGAACAATAATTACCAACGCAATTGGTTGACTATTAAAAATAAAAGAGAGAAAAAACACAATAATTATTTAAGTGAAGTTGAATTTTCTGATTTACAAGTTTTTGAAACCATTTTTGATGGAATACCAAAGCATTTACATTTGCAAGTCTCAAATAGTTCAATAATAAGGTATTGTCAGCTGTTTGATTTGAATAATAGTTTGCAAGTATTCTGTAATCGAGGTACGAGTGGTATTGAAGGATGTACTTCTACAGCTATAGGTGCGGCTTTTATACATCATTCGCAAACCGTATTTATTACAGGGGATGTAAGTTTTTTTTATGACAGCAACGCCTTATGGAATAATTATATAAAAAATGATTTTAGGGTCATTTTAATCAACAACTCAGGAGGAGGGATTTTTAGATTTATTCCCGGCCCAAAATCAACCAATGCATTAGAATATTTTGAAACTCCTCACCATTTAAATGCTTCTCATTTATGTAAGATGTTTGGCTTCGAATATTTTTTGGCCAATAATAATACAGAGGTTAAAAGCCAATTAAATACTTTTTATGATAGATCGAATAAACCCAAATTACTTGAAATATTCACGCCAAATACTGTTAATGACGAAGTATTAAGAGGGTATTTTCAGTTTTTGAAAAGTTAGTAACTATTTAAATTTATAATAAATACTCAGTATAAATTGTTCCGGACGAGTGTCAATTGAAATATTTATATCATTGTCTTCAATTACAGATGCTGTATATTTAGATTCAGAATCACTTAAACCACGTTCCCATCTAAAATCAACGCCAAATCTACCAAGTTCAATTGCAGCGCCAAAATTAACACCAACAGAAAAATCAGTTGAACTCTTTTTAGTCAAATCTGAAAATTGGTCTGTGAAGGATAGATCTGTATCAATAATATATTGAAAAGAAGGGCCTAAATACACTCTGGCAATCTTTAAAAATCTTAACCCGACTAAAATTGGTGCATCAATTTTATCAATGGTTAAGTCTGAGTTCTCTCCTTGATATGCATAGCCGCTTTTGGTATGGGTATAAACCAATTCAGGCCGTATATATAAAAATAAGGGTAATTTCATTTCGGCAAAAATACCAAGGTGAAAACCTGTATCTCCATCAGAACTAATTTTAATATTATTAATATCAGCTATGAGGTCTCCATTTGAATTATAGTTTAAACCTGCTTTAATTCCTCCGGTAAAAATTTGAGATTTAGTATTTAAAATAGATCCAAGTAAAATAAGAACAAAAAATAATTTTTTCATAGAAATATCATTAGCAATTATTGCAAACCAATTTACGAATTATTTTCTATTGATTACTTTTTCAACAGCTGCAACTATAGCTTTATCATTCAGCTTATATTTTTCCATCAATTGTGCCGGAGTAGCAGATTCACCAAAACTATCGTTAACAGCAACAAATTCTTGTGGAACCGGGTAGTTCAGGGTTAAAGTTCTTGCAACGCTTTCTCCCAATCCACCAAAAACATTATGTTCTTCTGCGGTAACCACACAATTGGTTTTTACGACAGATGCTAATATGGCTTCTTCGTCCAAGGGTTTAATCGTGTGAATATTAATTACCTCAGCAGTAATTCCTTTGGCTTCTAGTTGTTCAGATGCTTGAAGTGCTTCCCATACCAAATGTCCTGTAGCAATAATTGTTACATCAGTACCTTCGGTTAATTTTATCGCTTTACCTATTTCGAATATTTGATCTTCAGGCATAAAAATAGGAACAGCAGGGCGGCCAAATCGTAAGTAAACAGGGCCTTCATGATCTGCAATGGCAATGGTTGCAGCTTTTGTTTGATTATAGTCACAAGTATTAATTACCACCATTCCCGGCAACATTTTCATCAAGCCAATATCTTCCAAAATTTGATGTGTGGCACCATCTTCGCCCAGGGTCAAACCTGCATGTGATGCACAAATTTTTACATTTTTATTTGAATAAGCTATGGATTGACGAATCTGGTCATAAACTCTACCCGTTGAAAAATTTGCAAATGTTCCGGTAAAAGGAATTTTACCTCCAATAGTCATTCCGGCGGCAATACTCATCATATTTGCTTCTGCAATACCTATTTGAAAAAATCTATCAGGATTTTCATCAATAAATTGATTCATTTTTAACGACCCTACCAAATCTGCGCAAAGAGCTACAACATTTTCATTGGTTCTACCCAGTTCAGCTAAACCAGCTCCAAACCCGGAACGTGTATCTTTTTTTTCCGTGAATGTGTATTTTTTTATTTCTGTTTTTAACATTGGATAATCTTTGTTTTTAATTGGCACAAAAGTAGGAATTTAATAATAGTAAATTAACCAAATTTGGAAATCTTTGATTAAAATATTAACCCTTTATAATTTGATCAATTCTCGATAAAATTTTTGAACCGGAAAACCCATTACATTAAAATAACATCCCTCGATCTTTTCTATTCCAATATATCCAAGCCACTCCTGTATTCCATAACTGCCTGCTTTGTCATAAGGTTTGTAATTATCAACATAAAATTCTATTTCCGAAATATGTAATTCACTAAATTTAACAAGGGTTGTATCGTTTTTAACAATTTGGCTATCATGGGTAGTAATACAAAATGAGCTGATAACTTTATGCGTTTTATTTGATAAGTTTTGTAACATTTTAATGCTTTCGTCTCTGCTACCGGGTTTGCCAATAGCTCTATTGTCTAACCAGACAATGGTATCAGCTGTGACTAGTATATCATTTTCATTTAACTCATTTATAAATGGTTTTGCCTTTAATATTGCTAAAAAATCAGTTATTTCACCTTCTTTTAAATAAGATGGATAAACTTCATCAATTTCTTTTAACCTAATTTCAAAATTAAGTCCAAGTTCCTTAAAAAACAGTTGTCTTCTTGGCGATCCTGAAGCCAAAATAATATGTTTGTTTTTTAATCTTTCTGCTAGCATTATTAAAATAGGAAAACAATCAAAATACCAAGTAACATAGTTATTTTAAGTAGGTTACTTAAATTCGAAAAAGATTTTTTTGTATTTGAATAGTTAATCTTTAATACAAAGTAGAGTAGCGGTAAGCTTATAAAAATAATTAAATAATAGGTTGCTAATGGATACGTAATAAATATTGAAATTGAAAAATAAATAATTGCAATTACAGTAAATATTCCAATTAAAATTAGTAAAACCTTTGTTTTATTGATGCCAATAACAATGGGAATTGTTTTCGTATTTGCTTTTTTATCACCCTTTATATCAACCAAATCTTTCACCATTTCTCTGAGTAAAGTCAATAAAAAGCTAAAAATAGAAATTTTAAGAATTAAGTTGAATACATATAATTGACCTTGATTATTGAAGTTATTTGTAGCGGGTACGATATCATAAAGACCAACAATAAAGATACTTAAAAATGCTAAAAACGATACGATTAAATTTTTAAACAATATATTTTTTTTCAGCTTTATTGAATAAAGATACGAAAGCAAAGAGGCGATAATAAAAATTGCAAAAAAGGATATTTTATCAATAGAATAGGAGAGGTAATAACCTAAAATCAAGCCAATAAAATTCAATATCAAAAAGAGTATATCTGCTTTTTTACTTGATATTTTTTTATTGATAAAAGTTTTGTTGGGTTTATTGATTTCATCAGATTCAATATCATTAATGTCATTAATTATATACCCTGCCACTGTTATAAGAATTGTAGACAGGACTAAAATAAAAAAATGAAAATTATCTAAAGATGTGGTTAAGTCAAATTTTTTAAATAGCACATATTTTAAAAGTAGCTGAATGATTACAATCATCAGTAAATTTTTTACTCTGAAAAAAATAAGGTAATCTTTAATTTTCATTAGAAGTTTTTCTTTAATCTGGCTAAGTCTTTTTTATTATCTCGGTCTTTAATTACTTCCCTTTTATCATATAATTTCTTTCCTTTACAAAGAGCAATTTGCATTTTAGCCCATCCTTTATCTGTAATAAACAATTTCAACGGAATAATTGTTAAACCAACATTTTGAATATCTTTTCTTAATTTTTTTAATTCATTTTTATTCAACAATAATTTTCGTTCACTTTTAGATTTATGATTGTAAAAGCTCCCATGGCTATATTCTTCAATAAACATATTGATCACAAACAGTTCGCCCTTTTCATTGAATTCACAAAAACTTTCCGTTATGCGTGCCTTACTTTCTCGGATCGATTTTATTTCCGTACCTGATAGTTGAATACCGGCAATGTATTTATTGATAAATTCATAATCGAAGCGAGCTTTTTTGTTTCGAATATTAATATTCTTCTGCATTCAGCAAAGTAACCAATAATTGATAAGTTTTACTAATGAATGATTAAAATATTAAGGGGGGTTTTAAATGTATAAGGTTTTGTTATTTTTAGAAAATATTCAATCAAAACCTTTCCAATCAATTTTAACATATCCTCTATTGGATTTATTATTGACTGTATTCAATGGACCATTGCCAGATTTAGCTTCATACATTAACACCAAATTATTAAGTAATTTGGACGTGTTATTTTCTCCAATTTTAGCTGTATAATTTGAAATACTGGATAGATGAACATGCTCAAAAATATATGTTTCGCCATTGTTAGGACCAACTATTGTAACAGTTGCTTCTATGTTTTCAGCATTAATACTAAAACTATGTGTTCCTATTTCGCTAAATATTAGTGTACCTGAAATTTGTTTTAAATCGCCTGAAGAAGTACATGAAATTGTACTCAAGAAAGAAAATAACATACC
>SMVB01066075.1_pt1 | contig 12449 bp, 9 predicted proteins | sample 2456461 | NCBI WGS metagenome assembly SMVB01 (sample SAMN11095934, study PRJNA526329) | marine sediment metagenome | biome: Marine sediment; feature: Surficial sediment; material: Deep marine sediment; isolation source: Hadal surficial sediment | place: Pacific Ocean | collected 2014-05 | depth 0-1...
GCTACGCGACCCGCTGCATCGACATGATCAAATTGATGGCGGACAAGGACGCGTAGCGGGCCGCTAGGCGTTCACGGCGTTGGGTGGGTGGCACGGTTGAGTTCGCGAAGCGAGCTCGGCCGTGTCTTCGGACGTCGCTCCACGGCCGATCCGCCTGCGGCGGATCAACCGTGCCACCCGATGAATTCGGCGGGTCGTACGAAAGCGAGTGTCGGTCCGCAGGGCCGTACGGAGCGCTCAAACCAGTTCGGGGAACGTGTCCTGGACGATCTTTACCAGGTCCTTGACGTGGCTGATCGATTCGTTCATGAGCTTTGTCTCGTCGCCGTCAAGGTCGACCTCGATGATCTTCTCGACACCGCCGGCGCCGAGTACGCACGGGACGCCGACGAAGTACCCGCCGACGCCGTACTCGCTGTCGCAGTAGCCGGCGCAAGGCAGGATCCGCTTCTTGTCACGCACGATCGACTCGACCATCATGATCGTCCCGGACGCCGGCGCGTAGTACGCGCTGGTCCCCATGAGCTTCACGATCTCGCCGCCGCCGGCCTTGGCCCTCTCGACGCACCGCGTGATCGTGTCGGCCGGCAGCAGGTTGGAAATCGGGATGCCGTGCACCGACGTGTAACGCGGCAGCGGCACCATGTCGTCGCCGTGACCGCCCAGCAGCAACGCCTGGATGTCCTCGACCGACACGCCCAGCTCCATGGCGATGAACGTGCGGAACCGCGCGACGTCAAGACAACCGGCCTGGCCGACGATGCGGTGTGTCGGGAAACCCGACGACTTCCATGCCGTGTACACCATGGCGTCGAGCGGATTGGAGACGACGATCATCACGGCGTCCGGCGAGTGTGCCGCCACTTGCTCGGCGACCGACCGGACGATCTTCACGTTGGTCTGGATGAGGTCGTCGCGGCTCATGCCCGGCTTTCGCGGCAGACCGGCCGTGATCACGACGACGTCGGAGCCGGCCGTGTCGGCGTAGTCGGCCGTGCCGGTGATGGTGGCGTCGAACCGCTCGACCGGGCCGCACTGGGCGAGGTCGAGCATCCGCCCCTTGACCTTGTCCGCGACTTCCGGAATATCCAGCACGACGATGTCGCCGAGTTGCTTGCTCGCCGCCCACAACGCGCAGCTCGCGCCGACATTGCCGCCGCCAACGATGGTGATCTTTGCCCGTCGCATCTGGAGCTCCTGGTCTCTAAGGGATAAAGGGTGGGCATGATATGGGAAGGCACGGAGGCACGTTGGCACGATGGCACAAAGGAGTCGTTTGCGGGATACCATGGGCGCCGTTGTGGTTGCAGATCGGTTAATGTGGTGTCTGGTGGTGGGCTTGGCGGCATTCGGGCTTGGCGGATGCCGGTCCACCGTGGACGCGGTCATGGGGACCGAGCCGCGTGGCGATCTGGCCGAACTCGTCTGGCTGACCGGCTCGTGGGTCATGGTGGACGGCGACGGTGTCAGCGAGGAGCACTGGACCCGCCCCGGTGGCGGCACGATGCTCGGGCTCAACCGGACGATCGTCCGGGGCCGGACCGTTGCGTGGGAATTCCTGCGGATCGAGAGCACCCCCCAGGGCATCGTTTACCTCGCAAGTCCCCGGGGCCGCGACCCCCCGACCCCGTTCGGTCTCATCGACAGCGGTGCCCGGCGAGCGACCTTCGAGAACCCCGACCACGACTTTCCGCAGCGGATCATCTACGAGCGACGTGGCAACGAGTTGCGCGTGCGGATCGAGGGCGTCGTCAACGACCAGCCCAGGAGCCAGGAATGGTCGTGGCGTCTGAGCTCACTGGCGGCGATGCCCTGACCGACCCGGCGCGGTAGGCTACCGGCCTCCAAGGACAAGGAGCGTTCCATGATGAAGCGTATCGTGATTGCCGGTGTGGCCGGGGCCATCGTGTTGTTCATCTGGAGCTCCATTTCCTGGATGGCCATCCCCTGGCACCTGATGGAGAAGTTCCCCGGCGAACAGGGCATCCGGCAGACGCTCAAGCTCACGGAGGCCGAACGCGGCGTGTACTGGATTCCGACCGAAGACCGCTCGGTCGACAAGTCGGCGCTGACCGGTGCCCAGAGCGAAGCCATGACCGAGGCCTGGAAGAAGGCGCATCGGGACGGGCCGATCGCCATGGTTGTCTACGACCCCGACGGCAGTTCGCCGCTGGGGATCATGACCTTCATCATCGGGTTCATCCTGGACTTCCTGGTCGCGACGGCCGCGGCGGTCCTCCTGATGCTCGCAGCGCCCGCCCTGCCGGGCTTGCCGGGTCGTGTGTTCTTTGTCGTCCTGCTCGGGGTGTACACCGCCATCGGCACGCACCTGATGAACTGGAACTGGATGAACTATCCGCTGAAATTCTCGCTGGAGATGGCCGGCGACACGCTGGTGGCCTCGGTGCTGCTGGGCGTGACGCTTGGTGTCCTGGTGCGGCCCGGTATGGGTGGCGACGACATCGAATACGAAACGCAGGCGGGGTAAAACCGCCCGCTATTTCGGCGCCGGAATCGACTTGATCGGGACCGTGACCGCGCGGATCCGCGTTGTGTCGTCGCGGTCGGTCCAGACGACGATGACGTCCGATCCGGTCCGCGCGATTCTCGGGAACCCGGTCGCGCGACCGACGTCCGCTACGGCCGCGAGCAACGGTGCGCCCACGAGACCGTCCGCCGTGACGCGACGCAGCATGACGGCGCCGTCGGGCATACCCGAATCGAGCCAGCTGACGATGGCGTCGCCCGATGGCAGGACAAGCACGTCGACCCGGCCGATGGGCCACGTGTCGTCGATGGTGACGGGCGCCGCGAACGATGCGCCGTTGTCGGTTGAGATCGACACACGCACCACGCCATCTTTCTCGGCGCGGGTGTACCACCCAAGTACGACCGTCCCGCCCCGGGCGTCGATCGCGGGACCGTTCACCGGGCAGCCGGCGATGAGCCAGTCGTCGGCGTGCACCGTTCGTGGTTGGGTCCAGTCGGCCTGGACACGACGAACGATCGAGATGTCACGGACCTCCTCGGCGCTGCGATCGCGGTAGACGATCAACGGTCCGGCCGATGTCGCGACGGCCGCCGTCGAGCAGCATTCGCACACGCGGTTGTCCAGGACGACGCTTGGCCCGATGGAGGTGCCGATCACGGCCGTTCGCAGCGTCATGTCGCCGCCGCCGTGACCGTTGGCGTCGTGACCACCGGGACCATCAGCCATGGCCCGCCCGTCCAGCCAGAACACACGGACGTTGTCGCCTTCGGGGACCAGTGACACGAAACCGTGCTCGGTGGGTGTCTTGTCGTCGTTGGCCGGGCCAAGGACGCGCCATGTCGCGCCGCCGTCTTCGGAGCGCGCGACCATGACGTCGTAGGCATAGGTGTCGTCGGCCGTCTTCTGCGGCCACGTCGCGATCAAGGCGTTGTCGCCCGCTTCGGCCATCCACGGGACATCCGCCCAGTTCGCGAAGAAGTCGTCGTGCTCGACGATCGTGACCGGTTCGCTCCACGCGCCGTCAGCGAACCGAGCGAAACGAAGCCGGCTGCGGCGCTTGTCACCGGCGCTCGCCGGTTCGAGCCACGTGAGCGCAACGTCTCCGCCCACGCGGCTGAGCGACGGCGCCATCGCCCCGGGTAACGCGGGCGGATCGATCGGAACGGCAAGGGCAAGCAACGGGATGAGCGCGATCGTTGTCATGGCAATAGTCTAATAGCCTAGCGCGTCCGGCCTGACCCGCGCCGTCACGGGTGGCACGGCCGACGGAGCGCCAGCGACGTCGCCCGTGGTTGGACGTCGCACCACGGGCGAGCTCGCTACCGCTCGCTCGGCCGTGCCACCCATCCGCCGCGCGAATCTCATAGCCCGTCCGCCGCGCGTTTGTCCTTGCACGTCCGCTCAGACCCGCCGGATGCATTCGGCGGGTCGTACGAAAGCGAGTGTCGGCCCGCAGGGCCGTACGGAGCGCTCAAATAAGTCCGGAGCGCTATAACTAGCGACCGCCTCGAGCCTCTCAGAAGCTCCGCTGGGCGGTACCCCCGGTATGTTAAGGGTTGATCGCTCGACGCGCGGTCGCGCGATCGGGCCGTCCTTCCGGTGGCCCGATCTTCGAATCTCGAGATTATCCACTGCACAACGATGTTTGCAAGTCCGCTAGCTCCAATTCCCGAGCAATAACAGGAAGTCATTGATGCCGACGTTGCAGTCACCGTCGAGATCGGCCTCACATTGCGGCGGGCACGGGAGATCGCATGGGCCCCATTCCCCCAGCAGCATCAGGAAATCCGTGATTCCGACAAGCCCGTCGCCGTCGAGATCACCCACCGGCGAGTCGCCGATCTGGAGGATCGTCAGTCCCGAGTTCATGTTCGAAAGCAGCACACGTCCGGGCCCCAGGAACGGATAGACGCCCCAGACGTTCCCGGACGGGTCGAAGGTCGCGACCTCCGTCAGCAGCCCCGTGACAGGATCGATGTCGTGGACCAGCAAGCCCGCCCCGTACCACGAGTTATAGAGCCGGTTGCCGACGATCAACTGGTTGTGCACACTGCTGGCCTGGTTTGTCGGCAACGAGAGGCTGTCGGTGAGGTCCAGCGTCACCGATCCGCCGTTGTCCGTGATCCGGTAGACCTGGATTCCGCCGCCGGTGCGTTCCTCGCCGGTCACGACGAAGTCGCCGGATGCCGTCGGCCATGCCGAGTGCGTGTTGTTGCCCGCCGTGCTGCCCAGGAAGGTCGGTATCTCGGTGGCCACGTTGGTCACATCGTAGATCCACAGCCCGCTGTCCCACCCACAGGCGTACAGGCGGCCGTCGGCAACGGTGATGTCGTGGACCATGGAGGTCCCGACGTTCTCGATGATCCAGGCGGTGGAGGTGATCGGCGACGCCGGCGGGTTGTCCGGATCGAACGTTCTCAGGTCGACGATGCCGACGCGGGCGCTTCCGCTGTCGGCAAGGTAAACCCAACCGCTGTCGTAGAAGAGGTTGTGGATCGTCTGGTAGCCGGGGATGTCGATCGAACCGACGTACACCGGATTCATCGGGTCGCGGACGTCCACGATCTCGATGCTCTCGGAACCGCCCGACAGGCCGATGAACATCAGCCCGTCGCCAACCTTGACGTCTTGGGCCGACGCGCCCGCGTTCGGCACCGACAGCGGGTACGTGACCGCGACCAGGTTGCCGGGATCGCTGATGTCGATGATGTTCACCGCGTCGTGGCCGAAGTGGCCGATGTACGCGAAGTTGCCGTCGCCCCAGACGTCGGCGTAGGTTCCCCCGAAGCCGTCCCACTCGCCGATCACTGTCACCGGCGTGCCGGCGCCGGCCGGCGCCGTGCCGCACGCGGTGAATACACCGATGACGATCGCGTGCCGAGCCGCGTTACCGATTTTCATGTCACTTTCTCCAATGGTGTCCGGTGCGGTCCGGACCGGAAGACGGGCGTCCCATGAGGCTAGGCAGTACGTCGCATCAGGTACACTGCCCGACGGTGACAGTTCTGCGTTCAATCGTCATCGCCTGTGCGATGACCTTCATTGCGGCGAGCGGATTACCGGCCGCCGACGTCGAGGCGAACGGGGAAGCCGGGGGATCGGGGTGGGTTGTCCTCGACCAGCGACCGGGTGACGGCGAGCAGTGCCTGGTGTGCCGCAAACGGGTGTACGACGAGGATGTCGTCGAGATCCGGTTCAAGGGCCGGACGTTCTTTGTCGGCAAACCGTTTATGGGTGACTTCGAGGCGGACCCGGGCCGCTACTTCGCAAGGATCCAGGCGCGGTCGGCGCTCTTCGATGAAGACGCGCTTCGGGCCGTCCGGCCGATGGCCTTCGGCTGGATGTGGTTGGGCGGCTATATTCTCGCGGGCGTGCTCTGCGCGGCGTCATGCGCGTACATCGCGGTGTGCAAGGGGCTGACGCCGATGCGATGGTTCTTCGCCGGGCTGTTTGGCAACGTTGCGGGTCTCGGGCTCGTCATGTTCGTTCGGCGTGGTGACGCCGCGGCGCTGCCGGCGGGGATCCCGGCCGGGTTCGCCAAGATTCCGACCACCTACGCGCCCGCTACGTGCCCGTCATGCGGCGCGGCGAATCACCCGTCCGCAGCCCGATGCGCCGGTTGCCGGGAGTCGCTCACGCCGACCGTCACAGCCGAGACCGGACGGGTCGCCCAATGAAGGCGTTTGCCCGCAAGACACGCGAACGGATCGAGGCCGTGCTCGCCAGCGGCAGCGGCGACCTCCGCCGACCCGTGCTGCGACGTGGCAATGAGTCCAACGTCCGCGGGATGTTCATCATCGGCGACCTCGCCGGCGCGCCGGTCATCAAGCTCGCGATGGCCCAGGGCGTCGAGGTCGTTGACTTCATCTCGAAGCTGCCGGAGATGCAGACGCCGGCCGAGGGCGACACGCTGGACGTCATCATCGTCGGCGCCGGCGCCGCGGGGCTCAACGCGGCGCTCGCCGCGCAGGAGAAGGGGTACCGGAGCGTCGTGCTGGAGAAGTGCAAGATCGCCAACACGATTGAGAACTTCCCGGAGGGCAAGTGGGTCTACGCCGAGCCGGACGACACGCCCCCCAAGGGCAAGCTCTGGCTCGACGGCGCCGTCAAGGAGGACCTGATCGCCCGCTGGAGCCAGATCATCAGCGAGTACGGCCTCGACGTCCGGACCGAGGAGCCGCTGACGGAGTTGCATCGCCGCGGCGACGGCACCTTTGACATCAAGACGACCAAGGGCGAGTACCACGCGAAGAAGGTCATCCTCGCCACCGGCCAGCGCGGCAACCCGCGCACGCTCGGCACCCCCGGCGAGGACCTCGAGCAGGTCTACCACCAGCTCTACTCGCCGACGAAGTACCACGACGAGGACGTGTTTGTCGTCGGCGGCGGTAACAGCGCGGTCGAGGCGGCGCTGACGCTCTCCAAACGCAACAGGGTGGTGCTGTCGTACCGCGGCGGCGAGTTCTCGCGGCTGTTCAAGGACAACCGCCGGCAGATCGACGAGGCCATCGCCGCCAAACGCATCGAGGTCGTATTCAACTCCAGCGTCACAGAGTTCAAGCCGGGCGTGGCGGTCGTGACCGTCGACCACGGCGGCTACCAGTCCGAACGAGAGATCCCGATGGATCACGGGTTCGTGCTGATCGGCGCCGAGCTGCCGGTGAAGTTCCTCAAGAGCATCGGCGTGCGGTTGGAGAACGAGTGGACCGCGTCGCCGTTGCCGGCGCTCGCGCTGACGACGGTTCTGCTGCTCGCGGTCTGGTTCGCCGGCGCGCTGCTCGGCGGGCCGGCGCCGTTCGGTCTCGGACAGGGCGTTGGCGGAGTGGCATGGGCGGGGACCGGGTTCGCGTTGCTTTCACTGGGCGGCCTGGTCGTCATGGGCGCGCGTGGCGACCGCTGGAGCTGGCTCGGCGTGTCTTTTTTCGTCTGGTATTCGATCTACGGCATCAAGGTCGGCAGCGGCAGCGAGTTCTGGCCCTACCGGGGGTGGGGCTACGAAACGATGTCGTTCTTCGACCGGCCGTGGGCGTTCTGGTACACGATTCTCTACACCACGCTCATGACCGTGTTCGGAGTTCGGGCATTGAAACGATGGGGGCTTGACCGGCGGGACCGGTTCCAGATCTGGCGTTTCGCGAGCTTGATCTCGTTCCAGTGGGTGTTCTTCTTTCTCATCCCGGAGTTCCTCTTCCAGCTCGCCGTGAAGCACCAGTGGGTCGGGGCGGCGCTGGCGAGCGATCCGCAGTTCGCCGAGCAGGCGTGGCGGTCGTACGGGATCATCTACGCGTGGCCGCTGTTCTTCTACACGTTCTTCTACGACCCGAACACAGTCTGGGTCGTGTGGGGCGTGCTGCTGACCTTCGTGGTCATACCGATCTTCGTCCTGTTCAATGGCAAGCGGTATTGCTCGTGGATCTGCGGCTGCGGCGGGCTCGCCGAGACGTTCGGTGACCGGTGGCGGCACCTGGCCCCGAAGGGCAAGGCGTCGGTGCGGTGGGAATGGATGAACACGGCGGTGCTCGTCCTCGCGGTTGTCGTCACCGTGCTGATGCTGGGCAGGGATGTCATCGGGCTGCTGGGCGCCGCGGACAAGGGCATGTGGGTCTACCGGATCGTCGCAGACGTCTGGCTCGTCGGCATCTTGCCCGTGACGCTCTACCCGTTCATGGGCGGCAAGGTGTGGTGCCGGTACTGGTGCCCGTTGGCAAAGATGATGGGGTTGATGTCGAAGTTCTACGTGAAGCTCGGCATCTCGCGGTTTCACATCGTCGCCAATGACAAGTGCATCGCGTGCAACGAATGCTCACGCAACTGCCAGGTCGGCATCGACGTCATGCAATATGCGTTGAAACAGGAGCCGATCGACAACGCGACCTCATCGTGCATCGGTTGCGGCATCTGCGTCACCGTCTGCCCGATGGATACGCTCTCCTACAGCACAGACGGCACCCTGAGCCTTCCGGTGCTCAACGCAGCGTCATAATCGCGCCCGTGATAGGATCCGTGTTCGGCCGGCAGCGACGCCATAGCAAAGGAGTCAAGCGTGTCACATTCAATGAACGAGTTGCAGATCATGATTGCCGCGGGTTTGCTGTCGGCGCCGGTCAGCGCGGGCGGGCAGGAGTTGGAGTCGTCTTCACCGGCGACTTCCGGCGCAGGGGTCGTGACCCCGGCGCCCAATCAGCCGCCGTTCGAAGGCGTCATCGGTCCGACCGTTGACCAATCGGAACCGTACTGGCCGGCCCAGGCACAGGCGCCGGAGAATGCGCCCAACGTCCTGTTCATCGTGCTGGACGACCTGGGCTTCGCACAACTGGGCTGCTACGGCGCGCCGAATATCGAAACCCCTCACATCGACAAGCTCGCCCGACACGGCTTGCGTTACAACAACTTCCACGCCACACCGCTCTGCTCCCCGTCGAGGGCCGCCATCCTGACGGGAAGGAACCACCATTCGAGCTCCATGGGCGTCATCTCCGAGTTCTCGACGGGATTCCCCGGCTACACGGGTCGTATGCCCCTGTCGCACGGCATGATCTCGGAGATTCTGGCGCCGGCCGGCTGGTCGACGTTCGCGCTCGGCAAGTGGCACTTGACCCCGCCCGAGGACGTGAACCTCGCGGCCAACCGGAGGTGGTGGCCGCTTGGTCGCGGCTTCGATCGCTACTACGGCTTCCTCGGGGGAACCACCAGCCGCTACGTGCCATGGCTGACGCATGACAACCATTTCGTCAGACCGCCAGCAACGCCGGAGCAAGGCTACCACCTGCTGACGGACATGGTGGACAAGGCACGCGAGTTCGTGGTCGATCTCAAGCACGTCGCGCCGGATCGGCCCTTCTTCATGTACTTCTGTCCCGGCGGAACCCGCGCTCCTCATCACGTCCCCAAGGAGTGGGTTACGCGGTATCAGGGCATGTTCGACGGAGGGTGGGATCGGTATCGCGAAGCGGCACTCAAGAGGCAGATCGCGATGGGAATTTGCCCGCCGGGAACGAGACTCTCGCCTCGTGACCCGTCCATACCGAGATGGCGCGACCTCAGCGAGCGACACCAGGCGACCTTTGCGCACCAGATGGAGGTGTTCGCCGCGTATGTCTCGTTCGTCGATCATCACGTCGGCGAGCTGATCGCAATGCTCGACCAGCTCGGCCAGCTCGAGAACACGCTGATCGTGCTCACGTCCGACAATGGCGCCAGCATCGAGGGCGGTGACAACGGCTTGCCGAATGAAGTCCTCTTCTTCAACAACGTCTCGGTCTCACTCGACCAGGTGGCTCGCCGTCAGGACCAGTGGGGCGGTCCCGCGACGTTTCCCGCGTACGCCGCGGGCTGGGCTTGGGCTGGGAACACGCCGTTCCTGCGTTGGAAGCGGGACACGACGCGAGGGGGCTGCGCCGAGCCGCTGATCCTGCATTGGCCGGCGGGCATCAGCGCGCGGGGAGAGATCCGGACGCAGTTCGCCCATGCGATCGACCTCGTGCCCACAGTGCTCGACGTGCTTGGCGTGCACGCGCCCGCGGCGATCAACGGCGTTGCGCAGGTGCCGTTCGAGGGAGTGAGCATCGCCGCGACGTTCGCCGAAGCCGACGTCCAACTGCGACGCGAAGCCCAGTACTTCGAGATGGTCGGTCGGCGAGCCCTCTACTACGACGGCTGGCGAGCCTATTCGCCGTGGAAGTTCGGCGAGGAGATCACGGCCGAGTCGCTGGCAAGTGCGGAGTGGATGCTTTTCAACATCGAGGAGGACTTCTCGGAGTCGAAAGATGTGGCGTCGCGATATCCGGACAAACTCGACGAGCTCAAGCGTCTGTGGTGGATCCAGGCCGCCAGGTACAACGTTCTACCGCTCGACGGCCGCTCCATCATGCGGCAGGCCGAACCACGACCGCAGATGTCGGGGCCGCGAAGCGAATACGTGTACTACGCCGGCGGCGGTGAGGTCAGCGCATCGGTTGCCGCCAACGTCCTCAATCGCTCGCATTCGATCACGGCGGACGTGATCATCCCGGACGACGGTGCCGAAGGTGTCCTCCTGGCCCATGGCGGGCGATTCGCGGGGTACTCGTTCTTCATCAAGAACAAACGGCTGCACTATGTGCACAACTACCTCGGTCTCGACGAGTTTTCGGTGACCTCCTCGATCGACGTACCGCCCGGGGAGACGACCTTGCGTTTTGAGTTCGAGCCGACGGGGCCGGCACGGTTCGCCGAGGGCAAGGGATCGCCCGGGGTCGGTCGGCTGTTCATCGACGGGCGTGAGGTTGGTCGGATCGAGATTCCCGTGACTGTCCCCCTCGCCTTTGCGTTGTCCGGCGAGGGGCTGTGCTGCGGTTGGGACAGCCTGTCGCCGGCCTGTTCGGCGTACGACGACGAGTTCCCGTTTGACGGAACGATCCGCCGGGTGGTGGTTGTTGTGGATGATTGAGAAAGGTGCGAGTGCGACGCGACAAGCGAGACTCGGCGTGTCGGGTCGGTTGGCGGTGGTTGCAATCATCCTCGGTGTGGGCACCGCAACGGCCCACGCGCAGATCGACTCGGAAAACGAGCCCGATGCGGTCGCCGACCAGGTTGACGACGTCGATGCCGAGCGGTCCGCGGACATCGACAAATATACCGACGGTCCGAAGGAAGTACTCGACGAGAACGCGGTGTTCAAGCAGGTCGCGCCACGCCGCCCGATTCGGGATGCGCTTCTGACGCCGAGGTTCGTCGAGACGCTCGATGAGGGCTGGCGGCGTCTCAACGATGAACTCGACAAGCGGGCGCGGTTGCGTTTCGGTCTCGCATACACGCTGCTCGCGCAATGGGCACCGGATTCCGATGCCGGGAAGCAGGGCATCGGTGGCGATCTCGATTTCACCGGTGTGTGGCATGCGCTGGGGTCGCACGACGAGGGCAACGCCGGCTACCTCGGCTTCGCAACCGAGTGGCGCCATCGGGTCGGCCCGCGCCCGCCGTCAGCGCTCGCCTCGCAGTTCGACGCCTTCGCGCGGACGACACAGGCGTTCAACGAGCAGGACTTCGCGCTCGTGCAGCTCTGGTGGGCGCAGGAGCTCTTTGGCGACACACTCGAGATCACGGCGGGCAAGATCAGTACGCGAGCCTTCTACAACACGAACCGGCTGCGGAACCAGAACGTCGCCTTTCTGAACCAGGTGTTCTCGGGCAATCTTGCCGTCGGGCTTCCTCCCCGCGGTATCGGCGTCAACGTTGCCTATCGGCCCGTCGAAACGTGGTACCTGACCGGCGGCGTCCACGACGCCAACGGCTCGGCGACCGCCGGGAACTTCGGGACGCTGAGCGACGGGCAGTTCGTCTACATCGGGGAGTTCGGCTGGACCCCCACGTTCTCCCGAATCGGCCGAGGCAACTACCGGTTCACGACCTGGTACTCGGACGCAAGCCGTCAGCGCGGTACCGGCGTCGGGAAGGGGTTTGCGCTGAGCTTTGATCAGGACCTCGGCGCCGAACTCATCGCGTTCATGCGATACGCCTGGGCCGACGGTGATTCCCGCGGCGCGGATCAGACCCTGTTCCGGCGGGATCGCGTTCACGAGACCATTCGGGCGGGAGGGCGACCTCGTCGGTCTTGGTCTGGGCTGGTCCGAGCCGAGCGAGCCGACGCTCAACGAAGAGGTCGTCTTCGAGGTGTTCTACCGTCTCCAGTTGACGCGAACTCAGCAACTCTCGGTCGGCTGGCAGGCGTATGTCACGCCCGCGTTCGATCCCGATGACGACGTCGCGAACGTGTTCAGCATCCGCTGGCGCATCCAGTTCTAGTGCCGGTTTCTAGAAGCCGTGGAGACGCCATCCCCGCGGGCCTTGCGCTGGCGAACAGCACACGGTGCTTGCGACTGACAGCCCCGAGCTACGGAGCGGGCTCGACGCTGAGGTGCCAGGGGATGCCGTCGGGCAGCGTACCGCCGGGGTCGTGGCGGACGGTGATCCGTCCGAC
>SMVB01125855.1_pt1 | contig 12443 bp, 9 predicted proteins | sample 2456461 | NCBI WGS metagenome assembly SMVB01 (sample SAMN11095934, study PRJNA526329) | marine sediment metagenome | biome: Marine sediment; feature: Surficial sediment; material: Deep marine sediment; isolation source: Hadal surficial sediment | place: Pacific Ocean | collected 2014-05 | depth 0-1...
AGAAATATGGCCTGGTCTTCAGATCTATTTTGATAGACCTCTGTCAATTCACCAACTTTATACACCTGCCCATTGTGTGTGTATTCATAAGCTACAGCCAATACCTCATCGCTTTGCAATTTTCTTAAGAGGGATAAATTACCCAGCTTTCTATTTATGGTATACTCCCGCTCATTCAATTTTCTGGCAGCGGTTATACTTTCATAATCTGTAGCTTTATCAAAATTGTATTCATTTCTGAGAATATCTGCTGCATTATCAATGTTTCTTAAGTTTGGATCGCTGCTGATCTCTTTGTATAAATTATTTGCATCATTCCTATTTGCTCCGCCATTTCCAGATCCAACTTTAGGATTATCGTTTTGATAAATAACTTTACCTTCTCCCAAATCCATGAATGCCAGAAAGTTCCGGAGTGTCTCCGTATTATTTTGACGATTGATCACGTACACTTCTACCCGTGTAATATTCAACCCGGAAATAATTTGCGGGATACCTCTCAACCAGCCTTCATAATTATTCCGGAAAAAATGTCCAAGAAAATAATGCCTGTTTTCTTCATATTCAGACGCTCGAATTTCAAATTCTCTGCCCTGTCCTCCGTCTGCTCCACCGTTAATTTCAATCTCATCACTTTTGCCACGCTGGGTGGAAGCTACAGCAGTAATATCCAATTTCCCAAACCTCAATTGAGTTTTCACACCAAAAAGGTTTTGCGCCCCCGTTATTAAACTATTACTTAATGGAAGGCTGATATTTCCAATCTCGATTTTTTGTAAAATGTCTTCTTCAAACCCAGTGTATTCTACTTTTAGATTATTCTCAAAATCAAATGAATTATTATTGTCAAAATCTGCAGTAATGCTCAATTTTTCACCAATCTTTCCTACCACGTTCATGCTGATTTGCTGATCAAATTCGAATCCTCCATTTCTTTGCTGACGAATGGGAATTGATGGATTTTGAATCCGTTGCCACCGCCCTCCGAAGTCAAGCATCACAAATCCATTTGGTCGAATATCCACAAAACTTCCCCCAAAAATCCGGTCAAAAGCTGGGCTGATATATATTGGAGGAATAAGGCGGCGACCACTTATTGCACTTTCCCCATCCAGACCGGAAGACATCTCTTTCCAATAATCCTTCCTCATTTTTTTGCCATGCAACCGGTTGTATTGCTCGAAACTTAAAATTGTCGGGGGTCGATAATACAAATCTCCAAAACGTTCATCAATGGTATAAGTTAAGCTGGTATCCACCTCGACATCAAGCTGCAGTGATTTTGGGTTTTTGAGAATCAGTGGAGAAGACGCCTCTGGATACAAGATGGAATTACCAGGTCGATCTTTAGATTCATACGTCGGCTGGCGTGACTTTTCATATTCCTGAACAGGAAGCGGCGCTTTGGCAGAATCTGACGATAAGGAATCCTGTGGAAGAACCTGAAAATTGAAATTTGCCTGAGCCTGCAAAAAACCAAATAGTAGCCATGAGGACAATAACAATCCTCTTATTAACATGAATATTGATTTGGTTTTGGATCTTTTTAACACCAGGCTTTGTTTAGACTTCTAGGCTTGTTTAAGCACTAATTTGATCAAATCCTCAACGGTTATATCACTCCCATGTGCTTTTAATATTCTGTCTACACTTTTGTCGGCAATATTTTTATTAATCCCCAGGGTTATCAAAGCGGATAACGCTTCATTTCGTACAGTATTGCTTCCCCGAAAAGGAGTTCCTGCTTCCAGACCTTCCCTCTTTATTTTGTCTTTCAACTCAAGGATAATACGAAGCGCTGTTTTGTTCCCGATACCTTTTACCTTCTGAATGGCTCCTACATCTTCATCAACAATGGCATTCTTCAGTTCATCAACTGTTAGAAAAGAATTAATCATCAATGCAGTATTGGGCCCTACCCCACTTATCGATATCAATTGCAAAAACATATTTTTCTCTTCTTTCCTAAAAAATCCGTAGAGCGTATGCGCATCTTCTTTTACATGAAGATGTGTATAGAGAAGACAAGTATCGAGGTCTTTCACCTTTGAATAAGTATTGAGTGATGTTTTTACCTCATAACCAACTCCATTCACATCTATAATGACAAAAGTCGGATCTTTGAAGGTCAGATTACCTTTTAAATATCCAATCATAACATTGTGTACTTATGCCGGTGTTACCGGAACTTTAAAAGTCTTGATAATGGTATCAAGTTCCCTCATATGATCTCTTTGAGCTTTTCCGGGACTGTACAAAAAAGCTTCAATATAATAAAACCTATTCGTAGTTTCATCCACCATTGCATAGCTTACAAATGGTCCACCCATATATATTTTGTTTACTTTCCATAAACCACGAAGTTCAACTGCATATTTGCCTTTGAAATTTATTTTTTTTCTGAAAACTTCAAAATTATCTGTTTCTGTCAGCAAATAGGATTCCGGATCTTCCGGCTTATACAGAATATAAGGCTTTGATATTTCAGTTCGCAATTTCAACAAACTATCCAAAGAAAACATCTCTTCAGAAGTATAATTTACCCATGAAATAAAAATGCTCTTATCCACATCCGGGCTGAAGTTTCTCAACCAAATAAAACTACTATCTTCAAGTGCAATTTCAAATCCAAAAGGTACTTTAAGTGTGCATCCAAGCTTTTTTTCAATATGATTTGAAATACCTTTTACAACCTTGGCTGTATATAACGACTTATAAAATCTCTTGTTTTCAATATCTATAAAATGGTTTTGAAGTTTCTTCCTGTTTTTAGAAATGTTTTCTATCAATCGCTCTTCAGTTTCACCAAACAAATGTAAAATTTCCTGTCCTTGTGCAAATTCATTTTTTTTGGCATACATGAATAAAGTGGGGTCCTCCTCAATCATATCCAAGGACTCTTTAGTGAAATGTTTTTTTAATTTTCGATTTCCTTTGCTATTATCCCCAAGCACGGTAACGAAAATTATGTTTTTCTGTAATTTAAGAATACTCTTAAAGTCAATTGGGTCAATTTGATTGAGAGAGAATTCAGGTTCCTCTCTGGGCAAGTAGTATACATGCTCACTAAAAGTTGCTCTCACTTCTTTCCCTGGATTACCCTTCCATTGAGAGCTATCCATAACTATGATGATTTCACCTGGCTTACCGTTAGCTTTCGGAAGGTTACTCTGCATTTTAGCAGTTTTTTCCAGATCACAAGATGAAAAATACGTGATTGACAATAAGAAAAATATATACCGCGAAAAGGTCATGATTTTATATTTAGATTTGTTAATGTTTCAAATTGTGAAATAAGAAGGAGTTTTCAAATTAAATATAACCCCATCACTTGCAGTTGTCATAATCGATTTAATTTTTAAAAAGTAACAGACATAAAATTAACGTAATTATTATTTTAGGAAATGAATCGAATCATGAAAAAATTAATTATCCAATTACCAGTTTTTGTCCCGGTTTAATTTTATTGGTTTTCAAATTATTTAATTCTTTCAATTTATCAATCGACATATCGCTGTATGTCCTGGAAATATCCCACAACGTGTCTCCCTGTTGAACAATGTGGTATATTGTTCCATTTACCACTATTTTTTGCTTTGGTGCCTGTTTTATTTTCGCTGTCGATCGCGATGTGTAAGCATTTGGTGTCAACCATATATTTAACCGTTGACCAACCCTGATCGTATTGCTGTGAAGGTTATTCCATTTTTTAATGTCAGAAACTCTTACATGATACCTTTGAGCAATTCTCCCCAAAACATCGCCACTTCTTACCCGATGAATTGTTTTATCTCTTCCATGTGTACTTCCGGCAGAATTCCTGGCCAAAAACTCCAATTCCTTCTTTCCGGTTTTCGATGCGGAATCAAGGATATAAAACCTGTTTTCATGAAACATCTCCATTTTGTCGGATGGAATTCTAACAGAAAAATATTTACTGCTTTGAGGCAGTGACTTTCTTTTAATGGATGGGTTTAGAAATTCCATATCCTCTGCACACACATCAAGCATTTCGCCTAAGGTAGTAAGGTTTAAAAAAGTCCGAACCATAATTGTATCTGTTGCCATAGGATATATATATTCAGAATCTTCAATAACTAGGTTATGTTCTTCTGAATAATTAAATGCATAAGCAATTGCTACAAATTGGGGCAGATATCCTCGAGTTTCCCTCGGGAGGTAGCGATATATTTCCCAAAATTTCTTTTTGTAGCCAGATCGTCGTATTGCTTTTCTGACATTTCCAGGGCCACAATTATAGGCAGCCAGTGCCAGTTCCCAATCACCAAACATTTTGTACAAGGATTTTAAATATTTGGCAGCAGCCTCTGTAGATTTAACAGGATCCATTCGTTCATCAACATACCAATCAGCATGCAGTCCATAAGAACGACCGGTATAATAAACAAATTGCCATAATCCTACTGCAGCAGCCCAGGATCGAGCCGTAGATTTCAATCCGGATTCTACAATTGCCAGATATTTCAATTCGTCAGGTAATCCGTGCTTTTCCAGAATTTCTTCAAAAATGGGAAAATAGTACGTACTTCTTCGTAGAACCATTTTTGTATATTCCCTTTCTCGAACGGTAAAATAGTCTACGAATGATTTTACTGTAGTATTGAAATTCAGAGGAATTTCGGTGTCCATCGCTAATAGCCTCGTTTGAATCTGGTCGTAGGTTGCATCCGGAATATACTCATAGGTGAGTGGTGGCACGAAGAGGGAATCTGCTTCAAGGTCTTTTATAAAAGTCTGAGCTAAAGCGGTATTCAACAATAAAACTAATATAAATGTTACAGCATATTTGCACATAAAAATGTCTCTCAGAATATCAATTCAAATTATTTCATTTTCCCATGGATGGAATAAGCTTTTCATTTACGTTACCTGCAATCTTCCTCATATAACGTTGATTCATTAAATCGCTTACGCGGCGCAGTATCAATTTTCTTCAATGTTAGTTAGCGTAATCGAATAAATCAGCAAATGAAATTACAACTCCAAACAAAATCTTGGTCTCCATCCAATTGTAAATGTTTCGGCAAAAGAATTTGCAGCACGAAGAAATGACTTTTTTTTAACAATTCCAGTGTTTTTTTGGCAAGAAACTCACCTTTGTTTCTTGTAGCTAAATATAAACTGTGCTGCATAAGACAGAATGGCTAATTCAGTGGTAAATCTCCAAAATTATTGTTAAGAGTATTTAGTTGATCATTTCAAAATCTAAAGATGGCTGATTCGTGAGTTTGATCAGAAGAAACATTTTGGATGGAAATGACATGTAAAAATAGTCATCTCCTAAAGAGGGAGAGAAAAGTTAATTTTTGAATATCAATTGATTATCCAAATAAAAAATAAAATTAGAAAAAGCTGGAAATCAAGATCGACTCGATTTCCAGCTTTCTAAGAAATGATAAATGATGAAATTACTTTTTGTCCAGATTCTTCACTCCATCTTCAATTTCTTCTTTTATATCGTTCGTTGCGTTTTTAAACTCCTTAATACCTTTTCCCAAGCCTTTGGCTAATTCAGGTATTCTTTTTGCACCAAAGAAAATTAATAATACAGCAAGGATAAGAAAAATTTCAGGACCTCCTAAACCTCCGAGAAATGCTAATTCGACGTTCATATCTTTATATTTTAAATGATGAGTTTTCTTTATTGTTTTACAAAATTAATCTCTAATCTACTTAAAAGCTAATATCTACCAAAAGATTTTAATATTTGATGTAGATTTATCTTTTGGCAAGCCAAAGCTCAGGATCAAGCTTTTGTGTATTTTTCCATACCTGAAATTGTACTTCAGAAGTTCCATCAACATCGGTGTTTACTTCACCAATAACGTCATTCCTTGCTATTTGTTGCCCCATTTTTACATTGACTTTCTTCAACTTGGCATAGACTGTAAAATAGCTGCCATGTTGCATGATCACGACATATTTAAATGCGCCAGGCACGATAGCAATTTTCTTAACTACTCCGTTAAACACCGCTTTTACCTGTTCATTTTGTTTAGTTTGAATATTGACGCCATCATTTGGCATTTTTATTCTTTTCAATATCGGGTGAGGATGCGTCCCGAACTTCTCAGAAATAAATCCTGAAGAAACCGGCCAGGCTAGATTTGTTTTACTTTTTTCAAAAGAGCTGGTAATATTTTTTAAATCTACTTTCAATTCCGCGATCTTCTCCGTTGATGATGCAGTACTAGTTATTTCTTCTTTTAATAACTTCGAAATCAATCTTTCTAGCGTGTTGACTTCATCTTTCCTCTTTGAAAGGCTCTTGGTTAATTTAGTTTCCTCATTTCTTAATTTGGCAAAAACTTTATCCTGTTCAGATTTCAACTTGTTTAGTTTTTCTTTTTCTTTCAGTTGCTCTTTCAACAATACCTTTTTTTCATTCCTTGCAATTTCCAGAGTATACTTTTCATCTTCAATTTCCGATTTTATATCAGAAATTAGTTGGACTTGATTTTTACGTGCCAATGTGTACTGTTCAAGGTATTTAAACCTCATATAAAATTGGGTGATATTTGACGAAGCAAAAATAAATGATAATCTACTAAATCCATTACTGGATTTGTACATGGAATATACCATGGAAGCGTACTCCTTTTTCAAATTGTCAAGATCTTGTTGTAAGGCATTGACAACAATCATATCTTCTTCAATCTGACTATTTAGCAACTTCACCTCATATGAATAGGTTTTGGTCAATTTTGTATGTCCTTCGATTTGTTTTTTTATTGCATTTAATTGACCGATACTTGCTTTTTTCTTGTTTGAAGTTTGAGCAAGTATTAACTGAGTTTCCTCAATTTGTTTTTGGATAGAATATTTCTCTTTTTCTAGCTGAACTTTATTTTTTTGTGCCTTAACATTTGAAATAAAACCTAGTTGTAATGTGATGATAGCTAAGTAAAAAAGTTTACTTAAATGCCTCATATTTTGATGGAATATTAAAGGGAAACTTAAGTGGTTTATCTGATATATCAGCTCTGTTGTGCTGCAAACTTATGCTTGTGACCATCGGTCCTTTTTTAGCCTTATAAGTTAAATTGATCTGGCAATTCCTGGCGAAAAGATAGTTACTTGTCTCTTTAAATTCGCTGTATTTAAGTGTCATGAAATTACTGGTTTCAATTTCATTTATTAAAACCGTTTCAATCTTTTTATTATCTATCAACACAAAACTTTGAATATCGAGAGGGCCGGACGTTTGTTTTATCAAGTAGTAGTTGTTCTCTTTGGCAATTTGAGTTTTATCATCAATTTCCCTGGCCAGATTACCCAAGATAATGGATTGAATCAGCTCGAAATCTACTTTAAAATTGAAGTACCGACTAATCTCTTCAAAATTAAATATATAGTACTCTTTGTCCATACGGTTGATTACAATTGCAGTATCCTTTGTAATCATAACACGCGTAGCTTCAAGACCCACAGAAGGAGAAATAGAAAACCATATTAATGAATCTTTCTTTATTCTGATATGTGCATTGCCATTTACCTGTTTATCTCCCTCAGTATATCTTACTTTAGTCCTTGTTTGAAAATATTCAAAGTCAATTTCTTCAATATTTACATTATTCTTTTTATCAGAATTAAATCCGATCATATTTTTTTTACACGATGAAAAAAATATGGTGATGATTAGGGCAAAAAAGGCCAGTTTTCTATTCATAGAGTTTACGGTTTGCGATTTTTTTATCAATTAACTCAGTAGTCTCATCCATGCCTTTTGCTCTTTGCCATTGCCTGACTGCTGAATCAACATCTCCTAATTTAAACAATATATCTCCATAATGTTCGATTATGGTTCCACTTAAATCTTCACCTTCGATTGCTTTCTCAATATAGACTTTCGCCTCTTTATATTCTGATCGTATAAAAAGCACCCACGCATGCGTATCCAAGTAGGTAGTATTGTCCGGGTTTTGTGATACCAATTTGGTTGACATCTTTTTAGCTAAATCTAACTTTTCTTTTCTAAGGGATAAAAAATAACTATAATTATTCAACACATGGTCATTATCCGGATTATAAGCAAGTGCAGCCTCATAAGCATCATCAGATTTTTTATGCTTTTTTAAATTGTTATATACATCACCCAATTGGGCATTGAAAAATGATTTAAACTCCTCATTTGAAATTGAAAGTCTTTTACCTCTTTCTAAAACCTCCATTGCAGAATCGTAATCTTTAGTTGCCAAATAGGCAGTGCCCAGATACCAGCAAATTCCTGATTGATTTGGAAATAATTCCAAGGCTTGCTCTCCATCTTTGATGGCTTCATCATATTTCTCCAGTTTAATTTCCATCTGGAGCACATTTTGCCAGGTATTAAAATTAGACGCGCCAAGTACCAATGCTTTTTGGTAATTTTTAAGCGATTTCCCCTCTTCCTCCAACTTCATCCATAGATCGCCATTTATCTCGTATGCTCTAGGATCATTTGGGTGAGCCAGTATTATTTCCTCTGCCAGATTTATGGTCAATTGCTTTAAATTATCATTTGGAAGCTTGTGAATAAAACTTCCCAAAACCTGGATTTTTGGTTGAATATCCAATTCTGCTATGCCAAAGGCTTTATTCAGGTAAATATTAGATTTTTCTGTTTTACCATTCTTTCTGTAGTAATCAGCCAGAATTAGAAGCGCCCGGGCATTGTCAGGATTATTATCAACAAGATCCTCAAGATAAGGAACAGCTTTATCGCTTTGATTATTAGAAATCAGAATTTCGGCAAGCATGATCACATATCTCGACTCTCCCGGATAGGCATCGATTAGTTTCTGCCCTTCTGCGATGGCATTATCCAATTCACTCTTCTTAAGATATAATTTTTGCTTTTGGGAAATCACCTGTTCATTTATCCCAAATGTTTCTTCGATTTGATCGTAAATGCTCAGCGCTTTATCGTAATCATCCTGATAAATATATAATGCAGCAAGCTCAAAAAGATATTCACTGGACTTTTTGCACTTTTTAAGCATATTTTCATATGTGACTGCTGCATCTACAAAATTTGACTGCTTTGTATAGATGTCTGCTAGTAATAAATAAAAATATTTATTGGTGTCATCCAGTTTTATTGCTCTTTGTGCATTGAAAATCGCTTTTTCCTTATCATCGCTTTTCAAGTAAATTTGAGAAATTTTATAATAAGCTGTAGCATTTGCAGGGTCAATTTCCAGGGATTTTTGATAAAGCACAAATGACTTTGCGTAGTCTTCTAGTATATAATATTTTTCGGCCTCAATATGATACATCTCAGCCTTGCGTTTTTCATCCCGCGATACCGCAACAGAAGGCTCTGTTTTCGCATTTTTATTTTTATTCCTTTTCTTTCTTTGGGCCAACGAATCAACGCTTGACACCAGTAATAAAGAGATGATTAAAAGAAAAACAATATTTCTGAATTCTCTAATTTGCATACTAACTTGATCAATAATATGGTATCGTGTGAAAATCACCAATACCTAAATCTATTGCATTATTCTCCAAAGTAACGAAATTACTTAGCATAAAGTTAAGTAGGTCCGCATTTTTAATCTTGTTATATATCTGAAATATAGAATTTTGACTTCTTGTCCATACAATTTTCGTGTTCTAAATACAGAGAAAATGGATTTGATTATTGTATTTTTATATCTAAATTATTTCCAAAAATACAGGTTTAATCGAAATCTTTTCTTAAAACGGCATTCAATAAAATATTCAATTTTAAAATACTATCACTAAATACTTCACCAATATAAGGAACCAACCAATAAGCAAAAGGTTTGCCTGCTCTACAAATTAGTGCCCTTAGTTTGGATTATTAAACGTGACTCAAATAATTATTATTATCTTCAATCTGAATTATAACACACTATGTAAAAAGCTATTGAGTGAAATAATCAAAAAGGATCACAAAAATATGAATTAATTCTAACTTAATTTCAATTTTTTCCTTTCACTCAGAAAGATTACAAGTGCAAAAATAAGAATTGGTATTTCCTTAAGTCCCTGAGTAATCAAATATGAAGAGAACTTTATATTCCAACCAATAACAAGTAATACCAAGGTAAGTAGAAGATAATTACCAAGTCTTTGTACATTATAATCTATGGGATAATATTTTTTTCCAATAAAATATGCCAACAAGCACATGTAGAGGTAAACCACTAATGTTGTTATCACGCTACCTTCATAGCCATAATGTGGAATTAATAAAAAATTTAAGACTATGGTAATAATTGCTGCAGATACTGATATTATTGCTCCAAAATAAGTCTTATCCTTTATCTTGAACCATATGGATAAATTATAATACAGGCCTAAAAATAAACTGGCAAATAAGAGGATCGGTACAATATGCAATGCGGTCCAATAAGCCTCATCTCTGAGAAAAATATGTTTTATAATATCTAGATTTAGGCTAATAGCCAACACTGAAAAAAGTCCAAAAATTCCGAAATATAAAAAAACTTTTGCATAGGTATTTTTTGAATCTCCCGACTGTGACTCTCTAAAAAAAAATGGTTCGGCCGCATACCTAAATGCCTGTATAGACAAGGTCATAATCATTGATATTTTATAGCAGGCGCCAAAGATTCCCAATGCTTCCTGGTTATTAATACCTGCATAATATCCGTCAGGTAATATTTTTTTAAGCATCATTCTGGAAAACATCTCATTGAAGTTGCCCGCTAATTGAGAAAGCAATAATGGAAAAGCATAAAAAATCATGGGCTGGAGAACCTTATAATTAATGACCAATTTTGCTTTTTTTATCACACCAAATAATAGAATCAAATAGCATGAATTTGCTATCAGGTTTGAAATAAATACATACTCAACATTATAATTTGGATTATAAACATAAGATATATAACTTTTTAGCTGTGGGAAAAATGTGCCATCCCAGATATTTTTACAGAAGTATAGAAAAAATAAATTCAATCCCAGGTTTAGAAAAATATTCACCAGCTTATATGTTGCGAACTGCTTGGCTTTTCGTTCATATCTCAGTTTAACAAAAGGAATTGCCATCATCGAATCAATCGCAATAATTGCGGCAAACCAATAAACATATCTTTCCTCACCCTGAAAATCCAAAAAGTTTACAATTTGAGTGGCTGAGCTTACAAGTAAAATAGTTAATAGGAATGTCGTGAAAAGTATTGTTGAAAATACATTGCTGTATATTTCTCGCTCACCATCACTAGATCTGGAAGTGAAACGAAAATACGCAGTTTCCATTCCATAGATATAAAGTACATTTAATACTGCGACGTAAGAATACAGCTCGGTGACAATCCCATATTCTTCGACCTTTAATATTGATTTTGATGTATAGAAGGGTACTAATATAAAATTTATTGCTTTGCCAATTATACTGCTCAATCCATAGATTGCTGTCTCACTAACTAACTGCTTGAATTTGCCCATATAAAATAAGGATGGGTTTCTATTCCCCCTTGAATTCCGGCTTCCTTTTTTCTAAAAAAGCTAAAGTTCCCTCTTTAAAATCCGCTGATTTACAACAATTGGCGAAGCTATTCGCTTCAATTTGATAGCCATCTTCATCCATGGAAAAAGCGGAATTCACACAATTTATTACCATTCCAATGGAAAGAGGCCCGTTTTTAAATATTTTAAATAAAATTTCCTTCGCTTTTGCAAGGCCTTCTTCTTTGGTAGATACAAGGTGATTGATCAATCCTGCTGCAAGGGCTTCTTCTGCTCCAATCATTTCTCCAGTTAACATCATCTCCAATGCCCTCCCTTTCCCAATTAATTGCGTAAGTCTTTGCGTGCCGCCATATGCTGGCAATGTTCCCAAACTGACCTCTGGTTGACTAAAAAATGCATTTTCAGTTGCGACTCGTATGTGACATGCCATGGCCAATTCGCAACCTGCACCTAGTGCGAAGCCATTTACGACTGCAATTACCGGCTTTTGACAATTCTCGATTAAAGCAAATATTTCCTGCCCTCTTTCCGAAAATTTTCTCCCATTCAATTCATTGAGTTGCGTAAATTCAGAAATGTCTGCGCCTGCTGCGAAGGCCTTTTTACTGGAACCGGTAATGATAATGCCTCTTATTTTTTTTTCGTCATAAGCAAGCTCAACACTACGCTTCAACTCTGATAATGTATTTGCATTTAATGCATTTAATTTTTCAGGGCGGTTTATTGTAATGGTCAGGATTCCATCTTCCTGGGATTCTAAAAGATCTTTAAATTTTGACATGATATTTTAGGCAAGTTTAAAACAAATATAGCTGTGGAATTTATAATCTCAAAAATGCAAAAAAGCACATAACCTTTCATGGGCTTTTATATGTGTTGTCTAATTCTCTACTTTGTGATTAATTTTGAAAGAAATAATTATTATTTATTTTTGCATAACGTTAAATTACCAAATAATATTAAAAATGTCATATTTA
>SMVB01423952.1_pt1 | contig 12440 bp, 11 predicted proteins | sample 2456461 | NCBI WGS metagenome assembly SMVB01 (sample SAMN11095934, study PRJNA526329) | marine sediment metagenome | biome: Marine sediment; feature: Surficial sediment; material: Deep marine sediment; isolation source: Hadal surficial sediment | place: Pacific Ocean | collected 2014-05 | depth...
ACATACCGCAGCCGATCTCCTTGGCGATCACCGGAACGTCGAGCCATCGCACGATCTCGGCAATCTTCGGAAGCAGTGACGCGAAGTTTCGCTGACCCTCCGGCTGAATCGCCTCCTGCAGAGGATTGAGATGGAAGACCAGAGCGTCGGCAGCGATCATGTCGACGACTCGCCGGCACTCCTCGATGCCACAACCGTAGTTCAGCTGCACGGCGCCGAGATTCGCCAGCAGCGGTACCGTCGGCGCCACCGAGCGCACCTCGAAGGTGGCGGCCGTTTCCGGATCGTCGAGCGCCTTGCGCTGCGAGCCGACCCCTAGCGCCACTCCGGTCCGCTCGGCGGCTTCGGCCAAGTTGCGATTGATCTGCGCCGCAGCAGGTGTGCCGCCGGTCATGCAGGAGACGAGTAACGGTGCTTCGAGCCGCTTGCCGAGAAACTCGATCGAGGTGTCGATGTCCCCGAAATCGATCTCCGGAAGAGCGTTGTGCTCGAAGCCGTAGCGATCGAAGAAGTGGGCATCGAGCTGCATCTGATCGCTCAGTGCCAATCGAATGTGCTCCGCCTTGCGATCCCTCTCGAACTCCACCGAGCCCTGCGGCTCTAGCTCTTCAACGGCCGTCATCGTTTCGTGGGAGTGTCTCTCGATCATCTCTCAGCCACCGATACGGAACATTTCGACCTTGCGCGCCGCGACAGCGGACGCCGAGTCCGGCGGCAGCTCACTCCTCTGCTCGGAGTAGCGGTCGGTGCGCTGAGTCCAGATCTGGCGAATCGCCGCTTCCACCCCTGCGGTGCCCATGTCGCCGCGCAGATGCGACTTGAGGTCGTGCCCTTCGGCCGCGAACAGGCAGGTGTACAACTTTCCGTCGGCAGAAATACGCGCCCGGGAGCAGTCGCCGCAGAAGGGCTCGGTGACCGAGGCGATAGCCCCCAGCTCGAGCCCGTCGTCGACGTAGCGAAAGCGCATCGCGACATCGCTCGTCTTGCGGCGATTCTCTTCACGAAGTGGAAGCTCCGCCGAGATGCGGCGCAGGATCTCACGAGCCGAGACCACCGCCCCTGCCTCCCATCCGTTGACGGTGCCAACGTCCATGTATTCGATGAAGCGGACGATGTGGCCCTTCTCCTTCAGAAAACGGGCGAGCTCTACGATCCCTTCCTCGTTGACGTCCTTGATGACCACCGCATTGACCTTGATCGGACCGAGCCCGACTGCCGCGGCCGCCGCCATGCCGGCGAGCACATCTTCGACCCGATGATCGAGGCCAGTGATCGTCTGAAACACTTCACTATCCAGAGAAGGCAGACTGATCGTCACTCTGTTGAGGCCGGCCTCCTTGAGGGCGGCAGCCTTCTCGCCGAGGAGCACCCCGTTGGTGGTCAGTGCCAGGTCGCTGACGCCCGGGATGGCGGACAACATCGCCACCAGGATCTCGATCTCCCGGCGCAGCAACGGCTCGCCCCCGGTGAGACGGATCTTCGACACGCCGAGGTCGACGAACACTCGAGCCAGCTCGGTAATCTCCTCGAAGCTGAGCAGCTCGCTCCGAGGCAGGAAGGTGTACTCCCTATCCGCGGGCATGCAGAAGCTGCAGCGGAAGTTACAACGGTCGATCACCGAGATGCGCAGATCGTCGAGTGGCCGACCGAGCCGGTCGCGCAACCGTAGTGAGGAAGAAGAAGTCGTCATGATTGTCGGCCCGGCAGCGCCGGACAAGCGATCATCTCACTATTCGAGGCTTTCCACTGCAGCCTGTGGCTCCGTCTCGTCGAAGCGGATACTCCTCAAGGAGGGGAACAGCTTCAGTACCGCGTCTTCGGAAAGCGGTCCTTCGCTCTTGCTCCGCAACTTGAGCGCACGTTTGACTGCCGAGCGCCCTTCTTCGCGAAAGATTGCCAAAGCGGCTGCGAAGTAGCGAGTCTCGGTGAGAAGCCAATCCTCGACCGGCATCGGTTCCCCCTCCCGCAGTTGCGAGAGCGCCGAGAGCTGCCGACCGAGAGTTCGATAGGTCATCTCGATCTCGATCATCCGGCTCGGCTCGTAGCGCGCGAAGAGCTCCAGGGCCACGAGGTGCGTGAGCAGACCACGCACCCAGGGCCGGCGACCGATCAATTCATGCCGGTCGACGAAGACCCCTGCGGCCGCGCGCTGGAGAAAGACGTCGGCCAACACCAGTGAGCTCGCCGCCTTCACCGATCCGCGCAGCGGAAAACCCGAGAGGCGCGGCAGCTCCGTGCCCAGCCAGTGCTCCCAAAGTTTCACCGTGCCCGCGTCGCCAAGTGCCGGCACGAGGATAACGGACGATCCCGCCATCGTCAGCGGCAAGCCGTAGGGGCGCGTCGGAGTGCCGTCCCCCCATTGCTCTCTCGGGATCACGAAGGCCGTCAACGAAATGGGCCGCTTGCCTCTCTTCTGGAGGTCGCCGATGATCAGGTCGAGACGGCTCAACACGTGCGAGGCACGATCCAGAGATCCGGAGTAGTACCGGACCGTCACGGTTTGCCCACGAATCGTCAGAAACCCGCTACCCCGGCCAACTGTAGGGAGCGGCTGTGCATCGGCTCCCGAGACCAGGGTCAAACCACAAAGAGCGGCGGATGCGAAGCCCGTGAACGCCCACATACCCGTCAGTGTATCCCTTCACCTTTGCAACCGGAGGCAGCACGACTACACTGTTCGCCTACCGGCAGGCTCGATGGAGCCGATCTATCTCGAGCCGCCTCTCGGCGGCGAAGGAGGGGCACTTGAACAGCGGCGAGTTCGTACAGCAGCAGGTCGATCTCATGAACGAGCTCTTCTCCCAACTAGGAGATCGACAGACCCTGGAGTCCGAGTCCGACGGCGATGTGGCCGTCGTCACCCTCCTCAAGCTGGCCCTCAAAAGCGAGATCGAAGCCAGCGAGGTGGCAGGTTATTGGATGCCGATCACGACCGAGATCGATGTCAAGACGGCGTTCGCAGAGCAGTGTGGTGACGAGATGAAGCACTACAACCTCATCCTCCAGAGACTCGCCGAGCTCGGCTGCGACCTATCCGACTACGATCCGACCAGGGAGGGCTACAGCCCCTACTATCACTACCTCCGAGAGCTACAAACGTCGATCGAGAGGGTCGCCGCCGGCCCCTTCACGATGGAAGCCGTAGCCGAGATTCGCAACGAGCAGTTCATCGAGCTCTGCGAGTCAGTAGGCGACCACGACACCGCCAAACTCTACAAAGAGATCATCCAGCCGGAAGAAGTCCACCATCACGTTTTCGGGCGCAAGTTGCTAGAGAAGTACGCCGTCTCAGAAGACGATCAGGCCCGCGCCGCCGCCGCGATACGCAACAGCCTGGCGATCGCCGACGAGCTGCGAACCCTGACCGAGAAGACGACAGGATTGAGCCCCATCCCCGTCTCCTAGTCCTGGCGCCGATTGCACCCCATCTCACCGAATGCTCGTCGCTCGGCTTGTGCGGCGTACCAGGAGTACGCCTCCGCGCCTCGCTCCTGCGCTCCGGCGATATGGGGCACACTCGGCGCCAGGACCCATGCGGAGGTCATCCTTGTGAAGGGAGGGAATGGGCTGAGCTATTCTGAGAGCATTGCTGAGAGGCACTCCTCGATCCTTTCTATCAGGGTGCCTAGAGACTCCTCTTTTACTGAGCAGTAGGCGAGGCGCACGTAGCGCCCCCCCAAGGACACGACGCCGGTGTCGTAGTCGGCGAGGAGGCGGCGGCGGACCTTTTCTGAATCGAGGCCGTCGGGCAGATCCAGGACGGCGAAGCAGCCCGAATTGAAGGCGACCGGACGCAACAGCCTGGGATCGGCGGCTGCGAGGGCCTCTTTGAGGCACCGGTAGCGACGGCCGAGGATCTCGCGAACGGTCGCCACCTGGTCTTCGACGCCCGGCGTCCGCAGCGTCTCCACGACCAATCGCTGGCTCAAGGCAACCGGCGAGCCGACCGAAGCGCGCAACAGGCACTTGAGCTTGCTCTCGACAGCAATGGCCACCGCGGAGTCGCGGGGGAAGGGAAAGGTCAGGAAGCCCACTCGCGCTCCGAACAAGACCAGTTCCTTTGTCGCTCCATCGATCTTGACCGGCAGCAAGGATGGGTGGCGACCGACCAGGCTCCAATAGAGAGACTCACTCGGCACCCCGTCCTCGAAGACCAGGCCCGAATAAGCATCGTCGCAGATCGCGAGAATCGGCCGAGCTTCGGCCGCCCGGACGAGGCCCTCGACGAGCTCGGTCCGCTCGTCGACAGTCGGCGAGTAGCCAAGCGGGTTCGAGGGGAAATTGAGAATCAAGACTACCGGCTCGCCTTCGGGCTGAGAGTGGACCGCCTCGACGATCGCCCTCGCTTCGAAACGCCTCTCCCGAATCACCTCGACCGGCACGATGCTGGCTCCCCGACGAAGCCCGAAGATCTGGCGGTAGTTGCCCCAGAACGGCGCCGGCACGAGCACCGCCCGACCGCGATCGCAACAGAGGTCGGCAACCAGGCTCAAGGCTTCCGTCAAGCCGATGGTGACCAGCGGCAGGCTGGAGCCGGCGCCGGCCGCGCCGCTGGGGCGATGATGACGAGCCCACAGGCGCCGGAGCTCGGGGTCACCCTCCACCGGTGAGTAGAGCAGCGCTGCATCGAGATGGCGGTCGGCAAGAGAGCCAAGCTGCTCCGAAACAGCCCTCAAGGCGAGAATACCGCCGCTGCCGTCCGTGATCTGGCCGATCGTGGCGTTCAGCGAAACGCTCCTTGCCTGCGCCGCTTGGAAAGGAATGTCGGGCGGATACTCCGCAGCCCTCCCCAGCTCCGAGAGTAGCGCGTCGAGCGCCGGGGAGGCGTCGCGGATGGCCCGGTTGACGTTGGAGTATGTCGGCATTGGGAGGATCTGGATCTTATAGGCTGTAGCCGATGTCACATCCGAACCCCTTCGCCGCAGGCCGCATCGACCGCGTCTCCCATCGACGCCTCGATGACGAGTGGCTGTCTCGAGCGAGAGAGTCGGAAGACAGCCGCATCACCCTCGTATGGCGCTCCCAGAGCCTGGTCTTTCTCGACGATCCACCGGCCATCGGGCTTCTGCCGGTACCGACTCCGGACTCGGAGCTTCTGCCACCCCGCGACTCCTGGGTGCTGCTTGGCGTCGATCAGGACAGACCCTTGTTCGCCGTCGACGTCTCTCACGTCGAGGATCCGGTCCACGAGCTCGGTCTCAAGGAGTCCGCCGAGTTCCAGGATCTACGTCAGTTGGCGGGCCTGCTCGAGCCCGCGGAAGGCTCGCTCGCCGCCTACGCTCGAGCGATGATGACCTGGCACGACAAGCACCGCTTCTGCGGGAGTTGCGGCAGCGCGACCGATAACACCCAGGGTGGTCATCTGCGCAGGTGCTCGAACGAAGACTGTGGCGCCTCCATCTTCCCGCGCACCGATCCCGCGGTCATCATGCTCGTCGTCGACGGCGACCGTTGTCTGCTCGGTCGCCAGGAGCGCTGGCCTGAAGGCATGTTTTCGACTCTGGCCGGCTTCGTGGAGCCCGGTGAGAGTCTCGAAGATGCGGTTCGACGCGAGGTCGAGGAGGAGTCGGGCCTCCTCGTCGACAACTGCCGTTACAGCTCGTCGCAGCCATGGCCGTTCCCGTCGTCGCTCATGTTGGGCTTCTACGCCGACTACACGAGCGGAGAGATCTCGGTCGATGGCCAAGAGATCGAGGAGGCCCACTGGTTCACCAGGCAGCAGCTCCTGGAACGGCAGATACGGTTGCCAGGGAAGCTGTCGATCGCCAGGCGACTGGTAGACGACTGGCTTCGCGGATGAGCGTTGCCGACTAGCCCCAGAACCCACTGACCCGCTGAAGGGTCCAAAACGCCGCGACGCAGCCGATGCCGTACGCCGGCGCCAGGCGAACCCAGTCGGGCGCCGCGGCTGCGACTCTCGAGACGAGCGGCCTGAGGGCAAGAACGACGGCCACGAAAGCGATCTGACCGATCTCCACTCCGACATTGAAGAACAAGAGCGACACCGGAATCTCGCTCTCCGGCAGGCCGACCTCCGACAGGGCACCCGCGAATCCGAATCCATGCAGCAGGCCGAAGGTGAAGGCCACGATCCACGGATAGCGAGTGGTCAGGCTGGCGGCATCGCCGCGCGCGATCTCAGAGGCCAGAAAGAGGATGCTCAGGGCGATCACCGCTTCCACCGGGGCTTGCGGTATGCGCACGAAGCCGAGGGCGGCAAGGGCGAGAGTGATGCTGTGAGCGACCGTAAAGGCGGTGATCGTCGACAGCAGCCTTCGCCAGCCGGCAACGATGAGCACCAGGGCGAGGACGAAGAGCAAATGGTCGATTCCGCTCAGGATGTGCTCCACGCCCAAGATGAGGTAGGTCATCGCCACCTCAGACCGGCCCGGCTGAGCGGCCGGAGTGTAGCTGGGTGTAGAGGGGCCGAGCCGGGCGGTCTGTGAGGATGCGTCGACGAGGTCGAGGCGCAAGAGCACATCCGTCAGGGTCGCCTCCAGGCCTCGGACTGCAACTGTTCTGCCGACCAGAGGAAAGGGGCAGACCATCGTCCAACGCTCGACGATGGCACCCGGAGCTCGATAGCCGGAGATCGGAGAAGTCGCCGCGCAACCGTCAGGAAAGACAGGCTCGAGATCGAGGCGGAGCTCGCCCCGCGTCGGCACCTTCCAGAGTATTTCGAAGCGTCCCTGCTCGACCTCGACAACCTCGAGATAGGCCGGCCTGATCTCGTGTGCCGAGGCGACGCGAGCCAGGGTCAGCGCCACCAAAGCGCCGAGGAAGATGCGCTGCATCATTGCGGTGTGTCCATGTCGGCGGAAAACGGAACGCCTTCGACTTCGATCTCGTAGCGGGCGCGGAGGCCGCGATAGAAGGCAGAGTTGGCCTCCCGACGGCGCTCCGTCAGGTAGTCGCCCTCCACCTTTCCCCGGATCTCGGCGAGAGCCGGGAGACGCGAGTCCAGACGCTCCTCGACCCGCACCAGATGAAGGCCATATCCCGACTCGATCGGACCCTGCCAGTCGCCGATCTCGAGGACCGCGAGTCGCTCGCCGAATCCGCTACCGAAGAGCCGGCCGATCTCCACCTCGCTCTTGCGCACGTACTCGTACTGCAGCATGAAGCGGTCTCCGAGCCCGGAGGTAAGGCTCTCTGGCGATGCGAGAAGCTCGGCGAGCACCCGCTCGGCGTCGCCAAACACCGCGTCGCCGCGAAGGTCTCGGCTCAGATAGACGTGCGCAAACGAGAACCGGGCCGGCACCCGATAGCGCTGGGGATCGGCAGCGAGAAAGCTCGCCAGCTCGACGTCGTCAGGTTCCGCCTGGACCGCCAGGTCCTCGGAGAGAAACTCGATCTTCTGAACCAGCCGACGCCGCACGATCGTGTCGTCCTCGCCCAGGCCCCAGGCCAGCGCCTCGCGATACAGCACCTCCTCACGGATGTGCTGCTCAACCAGGTTCCGGAGCTCGACGTCCGAGGGCGGCCTCCCCCACTGGCGCTGCCAAGTGGTTCGGATGCGCTCCACCGTGCCGCTCGTAACTCGAAGCTTCAGATCCGAATCGAAGGGCTGCTGCCCGACCGCCAGGTACAGCCCGAAAAATGCCGCACCCAGCACCAGGAAGTGCACGAGCGGCTCGCGAACCAAACGGGCGACTCTCGTGCCTATAGGTCCATTGCTGCTTTGATATCAGCTGGAATCTTCGGGGGTTCGGAGAGGAACGAGATCCCGAAGAAGAGGGTGAGCGAGACGAGCAGGGCGATGAAGCCACCGTCGATCCCGTAGGGAACGCTCACATCGAAGAGCTTGATACCGAAGTTGATGATGAGGCTCGACACGATCGCGGTGTTGGCGGCGGTGGCGGTGGCTCGTTTCCAGTTGAAGCCGATGGCTACCGTGGGCACCAGCGCCGCGGCGAAGGTTGCCCAGCCGAAGGCACCCATCAGAGCCACAAGGTCGGGGGAGGGACGCCAGACGCCCGTGTAGAGGGCAAAGAGCGCCGCCACCACGGCGATGATGACCGTGGTGATCCGAGCCCACTTGAGCTCGTCTCGAAGGGCGTATCCTCGAATTGCAGTCGGGATGTCGTGCACGATCGCCGCGGCTCCGATGTTGAGGAAGCCATCGGCGGTCGACATGATGGCAGCGAACAAGCCGGCGAACACCACTCCGGCGAGAATCGGATGGGCGTACGACTGCAGGAACTGAGGGGCCGCTGCGTCGGCCGAGACGAGCTCGGGGTGGCTGCCCTGCAGAACGAGGGCTCGCATCACCAAGCCGATGCTGATCCACAAAAGTGCCGAAACACCGTAGGCCACCGCCGATACCGGAAGGATGTTCTTCACATCCTTGATCTTCTTGTTCATCATCAGCTTGGTGATGATGTGCGGCTGGCCGGATCCCCCGATGCCGAATAGAAAGAACCACGACAGGCAACCGAGCATGCCGAGGGTGCCCCAAGGGCTGATAGCTTCCGGGTCGTCGCGCAACAGGGTCGTCGACATACCGGCGAAGCCATCGGTGTAGGCCGCCCTGGCGGCAAAGAACACCAGCACCGCGGCAATCATCATCACCGCGCCCTGCACCAGATCGGTGTACACCGACGCGATGATGCCGCCGCTCACGCAGTAGAAGACCAGGACCGCACACGAGATCACCACCGCCAGCTCGATTGAGACGTCGCCGAATGTCCGGGTGAGGATGTCTTGAAGCACGGTAGCCATCGCCAAGATCTGCGTGGCCAGATAGCCGAGCACTCCGAGCACGATCGCGATGGCAGACAGAAACCGAGTGCCCTCGTTCTGATACCGCGCCGCGATCGCGTCGGGCAAGGAGATTGGCTCCCGAACCTCGGCGAAGAGTCGGAGGCGCTTGCCGAGCAGGTAGAAGGAGACGCAGTAGCCGATAGAGGCGCAGATCACCATCCACATCGAGCTCATGCCCATGCGGTACACGAGTCCCGGGCCACCCACGAAACCGAAGCCGCTGAGGGTGCTCGAAAACACCGCGAGGCCGGTCACGAAGATTCCGAGATCGCGCCCCGCCATGAAGAAATCGCGGCTCGTTTTCGTTCGGCGTAAGGCCCACACGCCGACCACGACGCAGATCACCATGTAGACGAACACAAACGCGAGAACGATCGGGTTGCGATACTCCTCCATCAGTCCTCCTTCGCCTGCTTCGCCCGCCGTACACCTTCGAGGAACGTCTCGAGCTCGTCGTCATCGATGATCCAGGGCTCGAAGCGAATCACGTACAGGGCAACAAAGACCAGAGGAACGAATCCGACTCCATAGAGCATCAGAGCCGTCGGCGGAGGAAACGAGAGCACCAGGCGTTCACTGGGACTCGCCGCAAACGAGCTGTAGGACGTCACCATCCAGGTGAAGAAGGCCGCATAGACAACGGCACCACCCAACAGGAACCGCTCCTCGAAAGGAAACCTCTTGCTCTTCGCGGCGCCGAACGCCAGCAGCCCGACCAGAAAAAAGATCTGGAGGAGCCCCAATATCCAGCCGGCGACGAAGATCGGGGCGTGGCGGGCCACGCCGTCGCCTCCACGCTGCATGCTGGAGTATTCGGGATGGGGAATTCCGGCTGCTCCCGGCGGTTCCTCGGTCATCAGGACATAGCCCAAGACGAGACACATGCCCACCAGCAGGCCGAACAGAGTGAGAGAGATCTTCATGGGAATCGACGACGGAAGCGCGAGGGTACCAGGATCGCCGGGTGGCTTCAAGCGTACTCGGAGGGTCATGGCAGAGTCCAACGAGCGCGTTCGCGACACGGCTCCCCGGGCGGATGACCGGCGGTGGAAGACCGCTGTCGGAGACGGTAGTCTGCTCCTCGTGAAACGCCTGATCGTCATCGGCGGCGGGATATCCGGATTGGCAGCCGCCCATGCCGCCGCGAGCGAGCTCGGCACCGACCTCGAGGTGCTCGTGCTCGAGAAGGCCGGCGAAGTCGGCGGCAAGGCACGTACGGAGTCGATCGGACCCTGGCGAGTCGAAACCGGTCCTGCCGGCTATCTCGACGGTGAGCCCGCCCTCGACCGACTGGTCGAAAGTGCCGGCCTCCACGACGAGGTCGTGGTCGCCAACGACGACGCCGCGAACCGATTCATCGTCCGCAGAGGTGAGATGCGCGCCGTCTCGCCTCACCCGCTACGACTCGCCCGCTCGGGAATTCTCGGCGTGAGCGGCCTGCTACGCATTCTCGGCGAGCCCTTCGTTCGACGCGGACACGGTGACGAGAGTGTCTGGGATTTCGCTGCCCGGCGACTCGGACCGCAGGTGGCGGACAGGCTGGTAGCGCCGATGGTGCTCGGAGTCTTCGCCGGCGACGCGAAGTCACTGTCGCTCGCCGCAGCGTTCCCCAAACTCGCCGCCCTCGAGTCGGAGCATGGTTCTCTCCTCAAGGGCATGGTCAAGAGCCGTAGAGCAGGGCGCAGCGACGGAGCGGCCGCACCCAGCGGCACGCTGACGTCGTTCCGCGAGGGCATACAGACACTTCCCCTACGACTGGCCGAGAGCCGGCTCTTCGAGGTGCGTCGCAACACGGCGGTCCGCGAGATCCGCCAGAGGACGGGCCGATGGCTCGTTGAACCGGAGAGCGGCCCGGCGATCGAGGCCGACGCAGTGGCTCTGGCCTGCGAATCATGGGCAATGGCGAAGGTGCTCCGCAACAGCTCAGCGAAGCTCAGTCGGCTGCTCGAGGAGATCCCGTGCCCGCCGGTGGCCATCGTCGCCCTGGGCTTCGGGTCTTCAGCCCTGAACACCGTACCCAGAGGGTTCGGCGCCCTCATTCCCAGAGGGGAGGGATACCGAATCCTCGGCGTACTCTTCGACAGCCACGTCTTCCGGGGCAGGAGTCCCCAGGGCACGCTTCTGGTACGCGCATTCCTCGGCGGCGCGGTAGATCCGGAAGCCGTCGCCGGAGACGATCAGAGCATCGAGGCCCTGGCAGTCGCCGACGTCTCGAGACTCCTCCGACTCGACGAGAAGCCGGATTTTCGACACGTCATACGCTGGGACAAGGCGATACCGCAATACGAGATCGGCCATCTGGAGCGGGTACGCGCAGTCGAAAGCGAGCTGACCCACTTACCGGGGCTCTTCCTGGCCGGCAACGCTCTCTACGGCATCGCCTTCAGCAAAGCCGCCGCCGCCGGCGAAGCCGCCGGCACCGCAGCCGCCCGCTACCTGGCTTCGCCGAAGCCCAGTGAGCAGTAGCTACCGACTCGCTCCCACCACCGACCGTTCCATCTGCGCCGTCAGCTATCCGTCCCCGGACAGATGACAAGTGCCGTCCGCGGCACCAAAGATAGTCAAATAGTCAAATAGAGAGCATGGTAAGAACCATGCTCTCTATTTGGTCGAGTGTGGCGCCAGGATCATCGTCATCTGGCGTCCTTCGAGGCGACTGCGAGACTCGACCTCGCCGACGTCGGCGATCGACTCGGTGACCTCGTCGAGGATCTTGGTACCGAGCTCCGGCCGACGCAGCTGGCGATAGCGAAAGAAGACCGTGATCTTGACCTTCTTGCCCTTCTCGAGGAATCGCCGGGCGCGTTTGGTTTTGATATCGAAGTCGTTGGTGTCGATTGTCGGTCGATACTTGACTTCCTTGAGCTCGACGACGCTCCCTCGGCGTCTCGACTCCCGCGCCTTCTTCTCTCGATCGAACTTGACCTTTCCCCAGTCGAGAATTCGGCAGACAGGCGGATCCGCACCGGCGCCAACCTCGACCAGATCGAGGGAGCGATCGGCGGCCTTTGCCAGCGCATCCTCGAGACTCACTACCCCGAGCTGACCTCCATCCGAATCGATGAGACGTACCGGACTAGAACGAATCTCCCGGTTCACTCGGGTTCTCTTTAGATGTGCGCTTAGCTTGGCGATCTTTCCATCTCCTCGAAAAAGAGTCTCTACCGACCTCTCCAAAGGTCGAAAAGCGGCTCGTAGTCTAGCTAGCCCCTGCGGGTGTGTCCAGTAGAAAAGGGCATGAAACTACGCTTCTCTACGACCTCGAAACGGTCTCTCGACGGCACGTAGAGAATCATCGGTTCAGCCCGCGGAGCCTCTTCAGGACGCGAACCGCAGACGCCTTGTCTCCAGACTCTTCGTAGAGCCGGACGGCATTGTGGTAGGCATCCACCTGCGACGGCTCGGCATCTATGGCTCGCTCGTAGGCCTCGATAGCGGCGCTGCGCAGCCCGATATCCTCGAGGACGACGCCGAGGTTGAAGGCCGCAGTGGGATCCTTCGGGCAGATCTCGAGAGCGCTTCGATAGTGGCTCTCAGCGCCTCGAAAGTCATGGGCCTCATGGAGCAGCCTCCCTAGATTGAGATGCGAGTCGAGATGGGACGGGTCGGCGTCCAGCGCTCTGAGATAGGCCTCTCGGGCCTCCACTCCGGACTCCTCGAGGTCGCACCCCTGTTCG
>SMVB01447226.1_pt1 | contig 12440 bp, 10 predicted proteins | sample 2456461 | NCBI WGS metagenome assembly SMVB01 (sample SAMN11095934, study PRJNA526329) | marine sediment metagenome | biome: Marine sediment; feature: Surficial sediment; material: Deep marine sediment; isolation source: Hadal surficial sediment | place: Pacific Ocean | collected 2014-05 | depth...
CCGCGTTATGCGCTTTTTGTGGAGGAAATCGGCCTGTTGGAATACTGGAAGGCAATGCCGCCTGAATACGGCGGGCCAGCCAAAGCAACAAACTGAACGTCCGCTCCTGGCCGGAAGCAGCTATTCGCGATTACAAAGAGTGACCGTCTGCTATGGGGCGCAAAGCGGTCATTGGTACGGGTGGTATAGACCGCCGCATTCCGTGATTTAAACGTGGTGCACGTTGGTTCTGGCGCGTTTCTTTGATAAACAATCAAAGAGTATCAATCGGGCAGCTAATGGCCTTTAACCAGGCTGTACCACCTGTTTTAACAGGTAATTAACAGGTAAATGCCTAAGTAGGTTAAGTGATAGGTAGGTGGCAATAAAATTCTGCTCAGACTCAAAGAAACACCCTGACAAGGGAAGCCACTGGGTAGCTAACGGCCTTTAACCAGGCCGAATCACCAGTAATAAATGGACAAGAACTGGGAAACCCCTCAGAATCCAGCGTGTACCTCAAAGCAGCTACCTAGCCCCAATTCGGGTTATCAATCATGGACTTAACGATTTTTAACGAGTTCTACCGAGTTCACCTTTGGAATCAAAAGCATAACCACAAAACTACTCAGGAGTTAACCCAATAACGGCCCGTTAAATCAAAGAGTTAGTTATTTTTAGGTGACAGTGACTCTTACAGAATTCGCCTGTGCATTCATGTGGTTAGTGTTTTTAACTATTGCAGAATTGGACAAATCGGACACCATAAAAAGGCAATACTCCGACACTATAAAAAGGGATATTCCCACTCGGTAAAAAGAGGGGTTTTTGCACTCGTTAAAAAGAGTTAATGGAACAATGCGCGCGCGAGGCTAATTGGAGTATTTCGACTCGATAAAAAGGGCGATATTCCGACACTGTAAAAAGGGGCGCAGCAAGCGAAGCTGAGTTGGGCCAAATTGGAGTGCATGCACCCCCTATGCACCCCTATAGAGATTTCACACATAACGATAATTATATAACTTATTGTTTTATATGGTGCCGACAAGAAGATTCGAACTTCTGACCTACGCATTACGAATGCGCCGCTCTACCAACTGAGCTATGCCGGCATCAAGGGGCGGCAAGTATATGCAAATCGGTGGCCTGCGACAATAGCGGCAATGCTGTTTTTCCCTACATCACTATCATCATTTGCTGACATGTATTGTGTGCAAATGCCTCTACCGGTTTTGTCCTAAAGGCCGGAGCATATATCCATACCGCATTGCGAAAGCTCAAGGGGGATTACTCGTGACTGCACTGAATTATCATGGAAAGTTTTCGACCGCCGGGTTCAGCCTGCTTGAGGTTTTGATAGCAAGCACCGTGTTCTCCGTGGGCCTTGCAGGACTTGCGGCCTTGTTGCTGACCAGCATTGGTGGTTCTGCTGATGCAAGGCGGGAAGGCATTGCGGTCATCGCTGCAGCGAGCCTGGCAACGCAAATCCGGGTTAGCCGGACGGCACTGGGGCGTTTCCTGAACCCACCGGAAATTGTTTCACGGATTTGCACAAACGGTGACCAATGTACGCCTGAACAACAGGCTGACTACAACTTCAAGCTATGGCAACTGGAGTTGGCCGACAGCATTCGCGATGCACGTGGGATTGTCTGTTACGACTCAACATTTGAAGACGGAAATCGTGAAGACAGCGGCTGTGACGGTAGTGGGGCGCTGGGCATAAAGATTTTCTGGGATGGGCCGGGTGACGAGGCCAATCCGATCGCAAGCCCTCGCAGGTTTGTGCTGGCGGTCAATTGAAATGTCTCCTTTGCGCACCATGCAGGGTTTTACGTTAATGGAAGTGCTGATCGCAGTATCCCTTTCCACACTGCTGACATCGGGTATTGTGCAGTTGGTTGCCGGAAGCGTATCGGCCTATCGACTGCAGTTGAGCCAGAGCCAACTGGATGAATCCAGCCGTTACGCCCGCGAGGTCCTGACTTCTTATATCTCCCAGGCTGGTTACCGATCCAGACCCTGGGATATTCAGACTGAAATTGAAGCGCTTACTTCGGACAGCTTGGACGGCGATGAATTGCGAGGAGACCAGTTGGGTCTGCAGCGCTGGTCACAGCGCAATTGTTATGGCAACGACAACCCGGTCACTGACAGCAATGGGCAACCGGAATTTTATCTTTTGCGGGTACGCCTGTTCGTAAACACCACCCAAAACCTGGCCATCAGTTGCCGTTACGGTGCCGATGCCGCACAACTTCAAATACAGATCAACAGCTTCGGCCTGGTTGAAGATATCGAATCCATGCAGGTTTTGTATTCTGAAGATACCGATGGCGACCACATCGCGGATACCTGGGTCAATACCGGAGGATGGCAGCAGGAGCGCAATATCCGGGAAGTGAAGGTCGCTTTGCTGCTTGCGACAGAGCAGGCGTTTGAGCAGCCGCGTAGCCGGGATATTAACTTGCTGGACGAAACGATTACCACGCCCGCAGATGGACGACTGCGTAAAGTCAGTTACTTGACCGCTGCAATCCGGGGGAGGCTGGAATGAGAATCACGGCGGCGCGAAGTCTACAGTACGGCGACAACGCACAAACGGGCATGGTGTTGTTGCTGTGTCTAATGTTCCTGACAGCGTTGACCCTGCTAGGGCTGTCAGCGGCTGCAAACAACGTGGCGCAAAACCAGCTCATAACCAACCTGGAAGAAACCGAACGGGCCAAACACTCGACACTCGCGGCACTCGCATGGGCTGAACAATGGTTGCTTGAACTTGAAGGCCTACCGCCTGAGAGTTGCCCGGAGCCGTGCGACAATTTATATATTCACGCCCCGGGAGATTTGCCACCGGGCCCTGAGTTTCAGGATCTGTCCTGGTGGCTTGATCGTGGCAGTGAAGCCGGGATTGACCCAGTAACAGGAGAACGAATTGCGTTACTGGCAAACGGCAGTGCAGACCCGCCAGTCTGGCTGATTGAAGAACTCCACCAGCAACCACCTGCCGAGGACGGTTCATCAGATCTGAAGGTATGGTACCGGCTGCTGGCTCGCGGAAGTGGCCGTACTGACTCTGCAATTGCGGTCGTGGAAAGCATTGTGGTTCGGCCGTGGCGCTCAGCCGATTATTCAGATCCCCAAAATGATGCGGAAATCTATGTCGGCAGAACCGGGGTTTGCGCCCACATGGAATCCGACACCATATGCGGACGTCTGTCCTGGCAACAATTACGCTGATGAATATCCGCCCAAAACCCATACTCCGCGGGCTGGCTGATGGCTTCAGTTTGATCGAACTGATGATTGTGGTTGCCGTGATGGCAATATTATTGACCATTGCCATGCCCGGCTATCAGACATATATGCTGCGCGTACACCGCACAGAAGCCATCGGAATGCTGTTGCAGGCGTCTATGTGTCAGGAGCGCATCTATGCCACTATCGGCACCTATGACACCACCCGGTGCCAGCCTGATACTGCTGAAACGCGTTATGAAATTGACTACACCCCGGCTGATTCCCAGGGTCGTGCCTATATTGCTATGGCCACACCGACGGGTGCGCAGCTTGAAGACACCTGCGGCAGCTTATCGCTTGATCAAAACGGCGCCAGGGCAATCAGCACGCCGGATGTCAGTGTGACGAAATGTTGGAATGGCCGATAAAATGCAGCTGATTCGAAATACAGCCAAGCTGGAATAAAGCTACGCGACCGTTTTGATTCTCAATTCCTTTGGCAGCGCGAACTCCATGCTTTCAAATGCACCATCAATATTGCTAACCGCTGTGGCGCCGTCTCGCCGGAGTTGCTCGATAACGCCCTCGACCAGGCTTTCCGGAGCTGACGCCCCGGCGGTCACGCCAACGATTGAAATGTCCTTTATCCACTCTGGCTGGATGTCATCCGCATCATCAATCAAATAGGCCGGCACACCTTTTTTCTCTGCAAGTTCACGCAAGCGGTTCGAATTTGAGCTATTGATAGAACCCACCACCAGTAATACGTCGACCACTCTGACCAGTGTCTTGACCGCATCCTGACGATTTTGCGTTGCATAACAAATGTCGTCGCGTTTTGGCCCGGTGATTGAAGGAAATTTTTCCTGCAACGCGGCAATCACGACCTGTGTGTCATCGACCGACAAGGTTGTCTGGGTAACGTAGGCTAGTTTGTGCGGATACGTGACTTCCAGGGAGGCAACATCTTCCGTCGTTTCCACCAGGTAAATCCGGTTTCCACGAGGCGGGTCTTTGTACCATTGCCCCAACGTACCTTCGACTTCCGGGTGGCCTTCGTGCCCAATCAACACGACGTCGCAGCCCACCTTGCAATGTCTTGCGACCTCCATGTGCACCTTGGTCACCAGCGGACAGGTGGCATCAAAAACTTTCAGTCCTCTGTGTCTGCCAGCCTCCCGGACATCTTGTGATACACCATGCGCGCTGAAGATCACGGTCGCATTATCCGGTGCGTCATCCAGTTCATCGATAAAAACCGCACCCAGGTCGGCCAGGCGGTCGACCACGAACCGGTTATGCACGACTTCATGACGCACGTAGATCGGCGCGCCGAACATTTCCAGTGCACGTTCAACGATTTCAATCGCGCGATCCACACCAGCGCAAAACCCACGGGGATTTGCCAGCAGAACTTCCATCAGATTTTCCCAGCCTTATGTGCGGTCCAGGACTGCATTATTGCATCTATCAGCAACAGCGCCACGCCACAGGTGATTGTTGAATCCGCTAGGTTAAACGCAGGCCAGTGAGAAGTACCGTAATAAACGTCTATGAAGTCTACGACATAACCAAGATTGATACGATCAATCAGATTCCCCACGGCACCACCAATAATCAGTGCAAGCGCAAACCCGGTTAGCTTTTCCGTGCTCGGCAGGCGCAGTAGCCAAATCAGCAAAACAAAGGTAACAACGGATGCAAGGATGGTGAAAAACCAGCGCTGCCATCCCCCGGCTTCGCTGAGGAAACTGAACGCTGCGCCGTAGTTGTGTGCGAGTGTCATGTTCAACCATGACGTCAGTTCCACCGGACGATAGAGTTCCAGTGAAGCCGATGCCAGTTGTTTGGCCCATAGATCCAACACCACAATCAACACCGATAATGCCAGCCAGGCAAACACCCGCTTATTTCGAAACAAACCGTGCGTTGATCGTGATTGTATTTCCATATCAATCAATCCTGTCAGGCAATTCTGCGCTTTTCCCCGGCGCCTGCAACGTTTTCAATACAACGCCCACAAAGCTCAGGGTGCTCACTGGACTGTCCTACATCTTCGCGTTGATGCCAGCAGCGCACACATTTTTCGAATTTCGACGGCCAAACAGAAATGGCGATGTTGCCGTCATCCAGTGAAATAATCTCTGCATCGACGGGCGCATCTTCAAGGCGACCGGTCGTGGCGTCTGACGTTATAAACACAAAACGCAGTTCATCCCCGGTCCACTGCAGCGCTTCAGCCAGGTCACCATCAACCCATATCTTTGCCTCGACAGCCAATGAAGACCCCGCTTCCCCACTCGCGCGCAGTTTCTCAACCGCCTTACTGAGTTCATCGCGCACCGCGATGATGCGACGCCAACGGCTACGGTCCTGATCTGGGTTATCCAGTGTGAACAAACCCTCATACCAGGTTGACATTAATACGCTGTCCTCACGTTCACCGGACATTTGCTGCCAGATTTCCTCGGACGTAAAACTCAATACCGGCGCAATCCAACGCACAAATGCCTCGAGTATGTGAAACATTGCGGTTTGCGCTGAGCGGCGCGGATGACTCTTTTCGCCGGTCGTGTAAAGCCGGTCTTTGACAATATCCAGGTAAAAAGCACCCATTTCTACAACACAGAAATTGTGCACATTCTGATAGATTTTCAGGAACTGGTAATCCGAATACGCCTGTTTACATGCGTCCTGAAGCACGGCAGCACGATCGACTGCCCAGCGATCCAGCGGCAGCATTTTATCTGCAGCCAAACACTGGCTTTGATCGAAGCCATCCAGGTTGCCAAGCAGAAACCGGACAGTATTTCGAATCCTGCGATAGGCGTCGGAAACACGTTTCAGGATTTCATCGGAAACGGTCATTTCCTGACGGTAGTCTGCCGCTGCAACCCACAAACGTAGTACATCGGCACCCAGTGAGTTCATCACCTTTTGCGGTGCAACCACATTTCCGACTGATTTGGACATTTTTCGTCCATTGGCATCCACCACAAAACCATGCGTCAGAACCTGTCGATAGGGTGCTTCCCCATGCATTGCAACCGATGTCAGCAAAGATGATTGAAACCAGCCCCGGTGTTGATCGGAACCCTCGAGGTAAATATCTGCCGGCCGGCGTAAATAATCACGTTCTTCCAACACGCAACGATGGCTGACGCCGGAGTCAAACCAGACATCCAATATGTCCGTGACGGTTTCATAATCGGCTTCATCAACACCCATTCGTTGGTAAATATCGTCCTCATACCAGCAATCAATGCCATCCTGATCGATCAGGTCGGCCGCTTTGTGCATCAAGTCAATACTGTCCGGGTGCAACTCGCCACTGACTCGATGTACAAACAGTGTGATTGGCACGCCCCAGGTCCGTTGTCTTGAAATGCACCAGTCCGGCCGACCCTCGATCATTCCGTTGATACGCTCCTCACCCCAGCCGGGAACCCAACGGATATCCTTGATCACCTCCAGTGCACGGCCACGGAGACCGGCTTTGTCCATACAGATAAACCATTGAGGGGTTACCCGGAAAGCGGTTGGTGACCTGTGCCTCCAACAATGCGGGTAGCTGTGCTGAAAAGGCTCATGGTGGAGTAAAAGCGACTTTTCCTGTAGTAATTCAATGATATTCTTGTTTGCCTTCCAGACAAACTGACCAGCAAATAATTCGGTATCGGGGAGGAATATGCCATCTCCTCCCACAGGACTGGTGACCGGCAGATCGTACTTTTTACCCATCCTGAAATCATCGTCGCCGTGCCCCGGTGCGGTATGCACTGCTCCGGTGCCGGCCTCAGTGGTCACATGGTCTCCCAAAATGACCGGAACTCTGCGTTGATAAAACGGGTGTTGCAACAACAGGTTTTCCAATGCTGCGCCTTTGCGCACACCCAGCACCCGGGGATTTTCCAGACCAATCCGCGAAACCACCGCATCCACAAGATCTTCAGCCAGGACAAGGGCCAAAGAACGCCCTTGCCAATCACCGTGGACCAGGCTGTAGTTCAATTCTGCGTTGAGCGTAACTGCCTCGTTGGCGGGCAATGTCCACGGCGTGGTCGTCCAGATCGGAATACCGGTGACAGCATCATCAGGCCCGGCATCGACAGAATCAATTCCAAAAACAGCCAGCAATGCGCTGTCGTCTACAGCGGTGAACAACACGTCAATCGCGGGCGAGGTCTTGTCCTGGTATTCGATTTCGGCTTCAGCAAGCGCGGAACCGCAATCAAAACACCAATTCACCGGCTTGACGCCCTGGCTCAGGTGCCCGCCCTCTACAATCTTTGCCAACGCCCGAACCATATTCGCTTCATAAGAAAAATTGCGACTCACGTAAGGATGATCCCACTCAGCCAATACGCCAAGACGTTTGAATCCTTCCCGCTGAATATCTATTTGCCGGTCAGCGTATTCGCGACATTTCTGCCTGAACGTACGTGCATCAACTTTAACCCCGACCTTGCCAACTTTCTTTTCCACCTGTAGCTCAATTGGCAGGCCATGACAGTCCCAGCCCGGTACATACGGGGAATGGAACCCGGCCAGCAAACTCGACTTGACCACCATGTCTTTTAATATCTTGTTTACTGCGTGACCGATATGAATATCACCATTGGCATAAGGCGGGCCATCGTGCAGGATGAATACGGGTCGCCCGGCAGTATGCTGCTGAATCCGGTCATACAACCGGCTTTCTTCCCATTGCTTCAGCATTTGGGGTTCACGGTTGGCAAGATTGGCCTTCATTGGAAAGGACGTCCGCGGCAGGTTGATTGTGTCTTTATAATCCATGCTTATCTGTATTCTTTACCATTGTGTGTCATTGTCTCAGGCATTGTCGCGCCTGTCTCTCATCTTCCCGCATCTGTGCCACGAGGTCATCCATATCTGAAAAGTGTGCTTCATCGCGAAGCTTTTCAACAAACTCCACTTCCAGTCTCCTGCCATACAGATCACCATCAAAATCGAACAGGTGAACCTCGACCAGAAACTCTCCACCGCCAACCGCCGGGCGGGTACCAAGACTTGCAACTGCTCCGCGCCAGTCACTACCCGGCCAGCGGGTCCTCACCGCAAAAACACCTTGCAATGGGCTTGGCTCAGTTGCCAAACGCATATTTGCCGTGGGATAGCCCAGTTGCCGGCCCAGTCGCCGACCCTTGATTACCCTGCCCTGCATGGCAAATGGCCGGCCAAGAAATCGTTTGGCCCGGTTAAAATCACCGGCCGCCAATGCTTCGCGGATCGTGGTACTTGATACCCGTACGCCATCGATCTCGAATGTTTCAACGGCGTGTACTTCAAACCCGGACTTGTTTCCGGCTTCGCGCAGCGTTTGTGTGTTACCGGCGCGCCCCTTGCCATAATGGAAGTCCTCCCCGACCACCACATCGACAGCTCCCAGCGTCTGCATCACCGCATATTTAACAAAGCGTTCAGCACCCATTTCAGCCAATGCACGATTAAAACGCATCAGCCAAACAAGGTCTACGCCTTTATTTGCCAAACATTCCAGCTTTTGCCGTACCGACATCAGGCGCGACGGGGCGAATTCCGGCCTTAACCATGTCTGTGGCAATGGTTCAAACGTCAACACCGCAACCGGCCGCTGATCACCCTGTTGATCACCCGCCAGCTCTTTGCAGCGGTTTATCAAGCATTGGTGCCCTAAATGCAGACCATCGAAATTACCAATGGTGAGCACCGAAGACTGCAGCATCTGCCGGCCTGGATTGTCTCTGATTACCTGCATTAAAGAGCCTGATTGCAAAGCAGCGGATTATAACAGTCACAGGCCGTCCAGCACCTTTCTTTGCACAAAAATGTACTGCTTTTCAAAATACATCTGAGCCCCGTATTGTGCGAATACCGGTGTGACTGCAAATTGAAAGCGTAGCCCGGTAGCCGTTTACTCAGATCCGCGCATCAGGTCGTGTTTTTTGAGGCCGGCGATCATTGCTGTGAACACATAGACAAGTGCACCAAACGTGATCGTCAAGGCGAGATTCTTTACCCTCAATACCGCATCCGCTTGTACCCAGATACCGGCGTCCCGGGTCCAGAACAACAGTAATGCCCCCATCGCAACACAGGCAATGGTGACCGCGAACCACAGCCTTATCCAGCCGCGCTCCGGTATGTAGACCCGGCGTTTGATAAGCCCGCGGTATAACAACATTGCATTCAAGTAGGCCGCGATAGCACTCGCCAGGGCCAAACCGGCGTGCGGACCGATAAAACCGATATAAAGCAGCGTGCCGACAAACAGGAAATTTAGCGCCATGTTGGTCACCATCGCAGCAATCGCGATTTTGACTGGCGTTTTTGTATCCTGACGTGCGTAATATCCGGGTGCCAGTATCTTCACCGCAATAAATGCCGGCAAGCCAATCGAATACGCCACCAGACTCAAAGCAGACATACGCACGTCTTCGGGCTGAAAGGCATCGTACTGGAATAATGTGAACAGAATCGGCTCAGCCAGAATGACCAGCCCGACGGCTGCCGGCAAGGTGATGATCACCGCCAGTTTCAATGCCCAATCCAGGATCGCGGAAAATTCTGCGGTGCTCGCCTGCGCATGTTTTTTTGACAGGCTGGGAAGAATCACGGTGGCCAGCGCGATACCAAATACACCCAGCGGAAATTCCAATAAACGGTCGGAATAATATAGCCAGGAAACACTGCCACTGATCAGGAATGTAGCAATGATGCTATCGATGAGCAAATTAACCTGTGCCACTGACGACCCGAAAAGGGTCGGTATCATCAGTTTCAGAATGCGCCGCACACCAGGGTGCTGCCAACCCCATCGTGGCCTCGGCAGCAACCCCAGACGCATCAGCGCGGGTATTTGTAACAGCAGTTGCGCCAAACCGGCCGCCAGCACACCCCACGCGAGCGCTTTGATCGGCACCTGCAAATGGCCTGCAAGCAGCAATGCGGCGGCGATCATGGATATGTTCAGTAACACCGGCGTGAGCGCCGGTATCAAAAACCGCTCAAAGGTATTCAATATGCCGCCGGATAACGCCGTCAACGATATCAACATGATGTACGGGAAGGTGATCCGCAACATATCTGCAGAAAGATCAAACACCGGCCGGTCATCCGCCAGCCAGCCTGGCGCGAATATGGAAAGCACCCATGGCGCAGCAAAAATACCGATTGCCGTAATAACCAACAGGATCGCGGCAAGCGTGCCGGTAACGTGGTCAATCAAGTCACGCAACGCTTCACGGTCACCACTGGCTTTGTACTCCGATAGCACCGGTACGAAAGCAAGGGAAAATGACCCCTCGGCAAACAGGCGGCGCATAAAGTTGGGAATCCGGAAGGCGAGAAAAAATGCATCGGTTTCGCCGCTTGCGCCAAATAACTTTGCGAGTACAATATCGCGTACAAAACCCAATATCCGGGACAGGATCGTCGCGCTACCAACCGTTGCAGTCGACTTGAGTAACCTCATACCTGATCTGATCCGCAAAAAATCATGTACATTACCCTGTTATATGATTGACCCGGCGATGAAAAACGAAGATACTACGCGGCTCGTTTTCGAACCAAGTTTTATGGAGATATACCTTGGCTAACAGTTTATCAGCACGTAAGCGTGCACGTCAGGCTGAAAAGCACCGTTTGCGCAATGCCAGCCAGCGCTCACACGTGCGTACAGCAATTAAAAAAGTTCTCGCTGCGATTGAATCCGGCGACCAAAGCGCTGCTGAATCCGCCTTCAAGGCTGCCGTTCCTGCCATTGACGGTTCGGTGAGCAAAGGCTTGATGCACCGCAACAAAGCAGCGCGTCATAAATCACGCCTGAACAATCACGTACGGAACATGTAAGATTTATCCAGTCAGCTAATTGTTCCAAACAGATTACTTTAAAGCCCCGCTCAAAATGGGGCTTTTTTGTGTCTGAATTATGATGTTGTAGCTGAATATTCGAACAAAAACTACTTAGATCAAGCCTGTTTCCACTTCAAGTTCCAATTCCCGCATCTCTTCCAGTGCCCGCATGACGCTTTGCACCAACTCATCCGTACCACTGCTGGTGACCGAAGAAATCATAAACCAGGGTGCAGTCCAATTCAGTTCATCAATGACGCGTTTGGCAGTCTCCTCAGCTTCCTCGCGTTCCACCAGGTCAGTCTTGGTAAATACCAGCCAGCGTGGCTTATCCCCCAGGCTGGCGTCGAAGTTCACCAGTTCCTGAGCCAGTTTTATGACCGCATCCTCCGGCGGCATTTCATCCGGCGGTGCGATATCCACCAGGTGCAACAATAACCGTGTTCTTTGCAGGTGTTTGAGAAACTGGACACCCAGTCCGGCACCCTCTGCTGCGCCTTCGATCAGGCCAGGGATGTCGGCAATCACAAAACTGCTGTCGATGCCCACGCGTACAACACCGAGGTTTGGGTACAGCGTGGTAAACGGGTAATCCGCAACTTTTGGACGTGCCGCGGAAATGGTACTGATCAGGGTTGATTTACCCGCATTCGGGAAACCGAGCAGGCCGACATCAGCCAGCACCTTCAATTCCAGGTGCAACTGAATTTCCTGCCCCGGTTCACCGTGCGTAAATTGCCGCGGTGAGCGGTTGGTGGAACTCTTGAAATGCACATTGCCCAGCCCGCCACGGCCTCCACGTGCAACCAGCAGATGCTGGCCATGTTCGGTCACATCTCCAATGATGATGCCATTTGATTGATCCGCAACCACTGTTCCAATTGGCACCCGGATGTACACATCCTCACCTTTTTTTCCGTATTTTTCCTGCCCCTTACCTTGAACACCTTTTTGCGCTTTATAAATCCGGCGGTGACGGAAGTCCACCAATGTATTAAGACCTGAGTCGCCTTCCAGAAATACGCTGCCACCCTGGCCGCCGTCACCACCATCAGGACCACCGTATTGGATGTATTTCTCTCTTCGGAACGACGCAGAGCCGTCGCCGCCTTTGCCGGCGGTAATGTTTATAGATGCTTCATCAACAAATTTCATGGCGGTCCAATTATAAATGATTGTTACTTTGGGTCTGCAAGGCTTCGCATCCATAACTGATAATTCCTGCAAAGCTGCAAGGCTTTGCGCCCTTAACAGATAATTCCTGCCAGGCTGTAAGGCTTCGCGCCGCACATCCCTGTGCTCTATCGCGGCGTGCAGTGCTTTTTCACAAATTGCGTCGCATTTTTTGTTTTGGACAATCCTGACAC
>SMVB01181272.1_pt1 | contig 12439 bp, 10 predicted proteins | sample 2456461 | NCBI WGS metagenome assembly SMVB01 (sample SAMN11095934, study PRJNA526329) | marine sediment metagenome | biome: Marine sediment; feature: Surficial sediment; material: Deep marine sediment; isolation source: Hadal surficial sediment | place: Pacific Ocean | collected 2014-05 | depth...
CCGATTACACTGGTTCGGAACGGGCGGCCGGAAGCGTCGAGGGCTTCGGCGACATCTTTCATCTGCTCGATGAACACCGCGCGGATTATGATGCCGTGGCGATCGCCTCCGTGATCTCGACACCCCTCCATTACTACAGCGATTACTTCTGGAGCGACGGGGACATAGTCAACCCATGGGGCGGGGTTGAATCGATGCTCACCCATACAATCTCAAGCCTGTACGACCTGCCATCGGCCCATGCCCCGATGCTGGAATCGCAGGAAGTGTTGGACATTGAAACCGGGGTCGTCGATCCTAGAATGGCCGCCGAAGTTATTTCGGTCAGTTTCCTGCAATGTGTCCTGAAGGGTCTTCAAAGAAGCCCTAGGATCATTATCGATGAGGAGACCATGCGGGAACCCGGGGTGTTCACCGCCCGGGATGTTTCTTGCCTGGTCATCCCTGACAATTGCCTGGGACTGCCTACATTCGCCGCGTTGGAACAGGGCATCCCGGTCATAGCCGTCAAAGAAAACAAGAACCTGATGAAGAACAACCTGTCTGAGCTGCCCTGGGATAAGGGACAACTGCATATCGTGGAGAATTATTGGGAGGCGGCTGGCGTTTTGGCGGCCATGCGGACGGGAATCGATCCATCGTCCGTGCGCCGCCCTCTTCGATCCGTTTCCGTTGAAAATACCGTTGAAAATACCGGGGCGGCTTCGTTGAAAAAAGCGGCGGAGGCGGAGACTTGGTCAGTGGAAAGAGCGCCGAAGGGGTAGGGCCGTCTTTGAATAACGACCACGCCAACGTAGCCGTTCTGCCACCGCTTCCCTACATGTTGATTGTGATTGCCGGGATTATGTTGCACTTCCTATGGGCGCCAATCAGTTGGTTTCCAGAAGCTTGGATCGGCCACGCCTCTGGTTGGCCCTTGGCCGTGGCGGCGATGCTGTTGGCGTTTTGGGCGCTTTGGACAATGCTCAGGGCGGGCGAGAACCCCAGCGTCCATAGGCCTACCGGTGCCATCGTGGCCAGCGGCCCCTATGCGTTCACGCGCAACCCCATGTACGTCTCGATGACCTTGCTCTCAGCCGGTATTGCGTTGATTTTCAACACCTTATGGCCGGTCATTTTTCTCCCCTTGACGCTGATAATCATCCAGTACGGGGTGATCTGCCGCGAGGAGCGTTACCTGGAGCGCAAGTTTGGCGACGAATACACCCGGTACCGGGCCAGGGTCCGGCGCTGGCTATAGACGGGCTTCGGTCACGGAGAAATACCGGCTTAGTTATCTAGGGCGCGGGAGTTCCGACATGGCGACCCGGGAAGAGATTCGAGAGCGATTGGCGAGAGACGGAGTCGAATACCTTCTTGCCCAGTTCGTCGATATCCACGGCGCTGCCAAGGTGAAGTTGGTGCCCGCTGATTACTTGGATGCCGTGACGGATGATGGGGCCGCGTTCGCCGGAGCCGCGCTGCCCGGGCTGGGACAGCGTCCGCACTCCCACGACATGAAAGCCCGGATCGACCTTGACTCCTACACGCTGGTCCCGTGGACCGCTGGCATCGCCCGCTTCGCCAGCGACCTATTCGTGGACGGCCAGCCGCACATGTTCTGTCCCCGGCAGAACCTGAAGCGCGTTTTGTCGCAGGTGCGGGACCAAGGTTACGTGTTCAACGTCGGAATCGAGCCCGAGCATTACCTTGTGACCAAGAAAAGCGATGGGTCGATCTCCATCTGGGACCCCAACAACGTCGATAGCCTTCGTAATCCCTGCTACGACTTCAAAGGCACATCGAACGCCATCGGCTATCTGCGCAAGATGATGGACGCCATGGGCCGTTTGGGCTGGGAGCCCTACCAGTCCGACCACGAAGACGGCAATGGCCAGTACGAGATCAACTTCGCCTATGCGGACGCTTTGATCACCGCCGACCGGTACACGTTTTTCAAGATGATGACCAGCCAGTACGCTCAGGAGTTCGGCGCCATCGCCACTCATATGGCCCAGCCCTTCACCAACCGGGTCGGGAACGGCGGCCATATCCACTACCACCTGGCGGACGCTGGCAGCGGGGAGAACCTGTTTATCGACGGAGAAGACCCTCGCGGGCTGGGCCTGTCGGAGTTGGCCTATCAATTCATCGCTGGGATCTTCGCCCACGCGCCGGCCTTATGTTCGGTTATGTCACCAACGGTGAATTGTTACAAGCGGCTGCAGGTGGAACCCGGCCTGACCGACGCCAGCATTGAATACGTGTGGACGCCAGCATTTATCTCCTACGGAGACAACAACCGGACCCAGATGATTCGCACGCCCGGACCCAGCCACCTTGAAGACCGCAGCATGTCATCCGCCTCCAATCCCTATCTGGCTCTGAGTGTCTACGTCATGGCCGGCCTGGATGGGATACGAAGAAGACTGGACCCAGGGGAGCCTAATCTAGGCAATATGTACAGCTTGGGTCCGGAAGAAATCCGCCGGCGTGGGATTCGGATACTGCCCCAGACGTTGGACGAATCGCTGGCGGAATTAAAGCGCGATGAACTGGTTCAAGAATCTTTGGGGGCCATCTACCCAGAATTTGTAGCCCTCAAAGAGTCCGAGTTACGGGAAAGCCGCCGACAGGTCACCAATTGGGAGCTAGAGCGGTATCTGACGCTCTTTTAGGGCGGCCTTGGTTTTAAACCGCCGTACCGTAGACGTGGTCTGGGACCACGATAACCGCCGCCCGCCGGTCGTTGACCATGGCTTGGTCGTATTCTTCCCAGTTGGAGTGCTCCTCGTTGGTGGCGGCTCGGTATACGCCGCGCAGGGCCTCGCGCAACTCATCAGCCCCCGTGTTGTCGGAAGATAGGACAATGGCCTGGCCTTCCAAAACCACGTAGCCCCACCAGTCCCGTTTGGAAACCATCAGCGCGCACCTGGGGTCCCGCTTCAGGATAATCAACTTGGCCCGGTCGGCGGTGGTGGTGAAGGCCACTCCGTCGCCGTACGCCCCACAGGTGACGATGCTCATCTGGGGCATGCCGTTCCTTCGGTAGCAGGTGAGCACTCCTTGATGGTTCTCGGTGGTGAACTTCTTGACGTTATCGGACAGCATCTTGCTCCTCTTGGTCAGTCTCAAATTCGATCTCGTACATATCGTAGCGGGCTAGGCGCATGCCCAGGCCAGTATAAACTCCCTGAGCAACGCTATTGTCTTTGTCCACGTAGAGCCGCAAGCCGCAGACGTTGCCCTGGCGGCGGGCTTCCGTGGCAGCGTAGTCATGGAGGGCATGGTAGATTCCCATGCGGCGGAATTCGGCGCTCACGTAAACGCTCTGTATCCACCAGAAGAAGGCATTCCTCCAGTCGCTCCACTCGTAGGTAATCATAAGTTGGCCCACGGGACTGCCGCTGTGCTCCGCCACCAGGTAAAAGCCCAAGTCATCGCGGGTGAGCGCCGCCTCAACACCGGACCGTAGCAGGTCAATATCCAACTCTTTCCCTTCGGTCTCTTTAGCCATGGCGGCATTGAATCCAACGATGGATTCCAGGTGCATCAGAGACGCCCGGCGAATCCGGATATCACTGTTGGGAATGGAGCTCAATATATCTCTCTCACGTGGGTCTCCCCATCCTAACCTTCCCCTTTGAGAGGAGGAAGGGATTTTTTATCTTACCTCAGCAAGATCGTCTTTCCGGCGGACCGGGCAATGAGCCCTACATGAGAAAATAGACTCGCAACGTTCAGCTAAGCCAGAATGTGGAGCCAGACTCGTCTTTCTGGACCTCGATGCGCACGGGGAAGGCCTCTTTCAGGTCGTCCAAATGGGTTATCACCAGCACCTTCTCAAAGTCCTTGCCGATGGCGCTGATGACGTCCAGTATCCGCTCCCGGCCAACGGTGTCCTGGGTGCCGAATCCCTCGTCAATGAACAGGGTCGGCAGGGGCGCTCCGATCCGCTGGGCCAGTACCTTGGACAGGGCGATGCGCAGGGCCAGGTTCACCCGGAAAGCCTCGCCGCCGCTCAACATTTCATAACTGCGAAGTTGCCCCCGGTCGTCAACCAATATCTCCAGCGTCTCCCTGGGTTCGCCCTGCCCTGAGGCACTTTCCCGCTGGGTTTCCAACTTAACGTTCATCTGGTTGTCGGTCATCCGGCCTAACAGCTCGTTGGTCTCGTTCTCCAGCCGTGGCACCACCGTTTCGATGAGCATGGCTTGGACGCCCTGGCGTCCGAAGGCGGTGGCCAATTCCTGATAGATAGACTGCTCGTCTTGCAACTCCGTGAGCCGCGCCGATTCAGACTCAATCTCCAGGCCCAGGGATTCTTTGCGCTCCACTTGGTTGCGCAGGTATCCCTGACGCTCGATAGCCTGCTGAATCTTAACGCCCAATCCCCGTTCTTCCTGCTCAGCCTGGGTGAAATCACTCTCGAGGGCGGCCAGACCCTCCAAGGCCTGCTTGGCATCCGCTACCTTTAGCTGTAGTTGCTCCAGCTCCTCCTGGCGGCGCTGGGTCATTGAAGCATTCTGCTCCGCAGTCTCCCGGACTCCCGGCAGACCGGCTTCGGCCTGTTTCAGCTGGCTTTCCCTCTGTGCGAATTCTTCCAGATCAACGGTGTCTTGGTAGATGCGCTGGCGCGCCTCCGGATCGTAGTCCAACTCCTGTATCTGGGCTTCCAGCTTCTTCAATTGGACCACCTCTTCCACGGCAAAGGAACCTTCCGCCAGGGATGCCCGCATAGCTTCCAGCCTTGGGGAGGCCTCATTCAGCTCCAACCGGGCCTGCCGGGCCTCGTCTATCTGCTGTTCCAGTTGTTGGAGCTTCACCTGCCGCTGGGTCTGGGCCTGAGACAACGATTGCTCTTGCTGGGGCAGGCGTCCCTCCAACTCGGTGGTTTCAGTTTGCAGCGTCTTCACTTGGGCCGAGGTCTTCCGGTATTCTTCGCGCTTGGCTTCTATGTCGGCCTCAAAAGTCTCCGCCAGACGCTGGCAGCCGTCCTCGCTCAATGAGGTCTGGCACAGGGGGCAAAATGCTTCCTGATCATCGACACCACTTAGCAATGCCATCTTCGCGTTCAGTTCTTTACCCTCGTTGCCGAACCGTTCGAGGCTGCTTTGTAGTTGTCCTGCCTGGACCGCCAACCCGTTGAGACGCTCCCGTTCGACCGACAGGTCCCGCTCTTGCTCCTCAAGTCTTGGACCCTCGTTTTGTAGCAGCAATCGCCCGTCCTCAAGCTGCTCCAAACCCTGTGCTTTGGGGTTGAGCCGCGACTCAATCTCCGTGTTCAGTTGGTGGAATCGAGCTTCAAGGAGGGCCCGTTCTCTGTCGATGGCCGACGAAACCGCGACACGGTTGCGCTCCATTTCGTCAAAGCGGCGTCCCGTCTCTTCCAGCCGGGCAAAGGCGGCCCGCGCGGTTGCCAATTGGGCCGCTCCTTGCCGGATGGCCGGAGCTTGTGCCACCAGCATCTCAAAGGCCAGTACCTGTTGTTGGGCCGTCTTGTGTGCGGAATCGAACTGCGCCATCTCTTTGGCCAGTTCCGACAGCCGCTTTCCGGTTTCTTCCTGACCGGCCTGTTGCCGACGCAGCTCGCCAACCTGTTCTCTAAGCGCATTGGTTCTTGCTTGTTGCTCCGCCAACGTCTTGTTCAAAGCAGCAAGAAGCTCTTCCACTTCAGCCAATTCCGCCGACGGCGCAAGCAACTGCTCCAGTTCGCGGCGCATGCGTTCCACGTTGCCTTCCGCGAGCTTGGCGGAGTTCTCGGCCCGGTTATTTCTTTCCCTGGCGCGCACTTGGAGCCGGTCATAGGTCTCCAGACCCAGTATCTTGCTGAGGACGGCTTTGCGCTCCGCAGGGGTCTTATTGGTGAACTCGTCGGCCCGGCCCTGAACCAAGAAGGCCGAGTTGATGAAGGTGTCGTAGTCCATACCGACGGTCTGGTCGATGCGGGCCTGGGTCTCGCGGATCATGTTTCCCGTCACAGGCCTCGGCGTGGGTTCCTCCCCGCCGCTGTCGTCCAAAATCATGAGTTGCAAGTCAGATGCACCACCCCGCCGCCGCTTGCCGCCCCGGCTGTGACTGCGGATGATGCGGTATGCTTGGCCGCGCGAGGAGAAGTCCAACTCGACGCGGCACTCGTCGGCGCCGTAGGAAATCATCTCGTCTTGGGTCTTCCCCCTGCCCTTGCCCCACAATGCCCAGGTGATGCTATCCAGCAGGGCCGACTTGCCATGGCCGTTGGCGCCGCAGAGGCAGGCGATGTGGAGGCCGGAGAAGTCCAGGGTGGGAACATTCTCCCGGTAGCACAGAAAGTTACGGACAGTGAGCTTGAGGGGTATCATGGGGAAGGCCTCGCGCTGGCCCGGTCATGGGAATTCACCCGGTTAGGGAAATCCGATGAGAAACCGGCCACCTACAACCTCCGCCACACTGTGGAAATGGCCCCGGAACAAGTTCAACAACCGCCGGAGCCCTAAGCCCGGAGCCTTGCGATCCAAGCTTGGATAATTCTAGCACAGCGTTTGAAGCGAATCAGCCACGCCCAAACAGGCAGAATGCCACAGCAAGAAACTGATTCTCCGAATATCATCGAGGTCCACGACCTACGCAAAAGTTACGGCGGCCTGAAAGCCGTGGACGGTGTCTCCTTCTCGGTACGGTCTGGAGAGGTCTTCGGCATCCTGGGGCCAAATGGCGCGGGCAAGACCACGACCGTCGAGATACTGGAGGGAATGAGGGTCCCAGACAGCGGAACGGCCATTGTCAACGGCATCGACGTCCAGAAGGACCCGCGGGCGGTGAAGGCCGTGATTGGCATTCAGCTTCAGTCGTCCGCCTACTTCGACCGGATGAGCCTGACCGAGCTGTTGGACGTGATGGGCAGTCTGTACCACCGGGAGATCGACGCCATGGCCCTTTTGGAAAAGGTCCAGTTGGCCGACCGCGCCAAGGCCCTCTTCAAAGAACTCTCCGGCGGACAGAAACAACGGTTCTCCATCGCCGCCACGCTGGTCAACGACCCGGTCCTGCTGTTCTTGGACGAGCCCACCACCGGCCTGGACCCTCAAGCCCGCCGACACATGTGGGGACTGATCAAGCAGTTCAAAGAGGAAGGCCGGACCGTGCTCCTGACCACCCACTACATGGAGGAAGCCGAGGAACTGTGCGACCGGGTGGCCATCATGGACCACGGCAAGATTGCCGCCATGGACCGCCCAGAAGTGTTGGTTGCTTCCCTTTTGAGCAGGGGTTTCGAGAAAGAACGGACGGAGAAGCTGGCCAATCTGGAGGACGTGTTCTTGGACCTGACCGGACGAGCGCTGAGGGATGACTGATGCTTAATCGGTTTATCCAGACCAATCCTACCCTCAGCCTCACCCGGGCTTCCATGAAGATATGGTTCCGGGACCGCCAGGCCATCTTCTGGACTTTCTTCCTGCCCTTGGTCTTGATTACTATATTCGGCATGTTGGATTTCGGCGCCTTCAGCACCATCGGCCTGGGCATCGTGGACCAAGCCAACAATGATTCCTCCCGGCGGCTGATTGACGACATCCGGGACCTAAATACCTTCGACCTTTCGGAGACGCTTTCTGAAGAGGAGGAACGGGAGGCCCTGTTGGACGGCGACCGGGATTTGGTCTTGATAATCAGTCCGGAATTCGGAGCGTCCCAATCGCCGGTCCAACGCCAGGTTACGGTGCTCTACAACCAAGGTCAGGCCCAAGAGGCGGCCGCCGGTCAGACCATCATCCAACACGTTCTGGACGAGATGACCTTTGCCGAGGTGGGATTCCCAGACCGCTACCGCATCGATGCCCAGCCGGTGGACAGCCGCAATCTAAGGTTCATCGACTTTCTGTTGCCCGGCGTGGTGGCCATGTCCATCATGCAGATGGGGTTATTCAGCGTGGCTTTTAACTTCGTGCAGTTGAAGAGCCGAGGCATACTGAGACGGCTGCTAGCCACGCCGGTCCGGCCAGCCAGCTTCCTCTTCGCCCAAGTCTTCACCCGCCTAGTCGTGTCCATACTACAGACCCTGGTGCTGATTGGTCTGGCGGTGTTGGCGTTCGATGTTCAACTGGCCGGTAACCTGGGCGCAATCATATTATTGGCGCTGCTGGGTGGAGCGGTATTCGTCAGCATGGGATTCGCGGTGTCGGGCTGGGCCGGAAGCGAAGACGTGGCCGCCCCCGTGGCCAATGCCATCGCCCTGCCCATGATGTTCCTCTCTGGGGTATTCTTTCCCAGAGACACGATGCCCGAACCACTGCGGGCCGTCGCGGATTTCCTGCCTCTGAGCTATCTGGCCGATGCCCTTCGCAATGTCGCCATCGACGGTGAGACGCTGTGGTCGCAATGGGGCGATGTCCTGGGCTTAACTGTTTGGCTGGCGGTCACCTTCCTGGTGGCGGTGCGGCTGTTTCGCTGGGAGTAGCCGGGCCTGCCAGCCTTGACCCTGCAACTCCGCCGAGCCTACAATCGATGGCAAGCCACACGTAAATAAGCCGCGCGAAAGGCCACCATAAACGACATGTTTGAGAACCTTACCGAACGTTTGACCGGCATCCTGAACAAGCTGACCAGCAAGGGCCGCCTGACCGAGGGCGACATCGACGAGGCCCTGGCCTTGGTCCGGCGCTCCCTGCTTGAAGCGGACGTCAATTTCCGGGTGGCCAGGGACTTTGTGGCCGCCGTGAAAGAGCGGGCGCTTAGCTCGGATGTCCTAGAGAGCCTTTCCCCCGGCCAGCAGGTTATTAAGATTGTCAACGAAGAACTGACATCTCTGCTCAGCGGCGGCGACCACTCGTTGACCCTCTCCAGCCAGGCGGTGACGACCATCTTGCTAGTGGGCCTACAGGGCTCCGGCAAAACCACCACCGCCGCCAAATTGGCCCTGTACCTGCGCCGTCAGAACCACAAGTCCCTGCTCATCGCAGCCGACCTGCGCCGTCCCGCCGCCATCCTGCAACTGGAGACCCTGGGCAAGCAACTGGACATCCCGGTCTACTCGGAGGACCCCAAGTCGTCCTCGGTCGTCCAAGTGGCCAAGAACGGCGTGGAAAAAGCCCGCCAACTCGGGGTCAACTGGGCCATCATCGACACCGGCGGACGCCTCCAGATCGATGACGAATTGATGGATGAGCTGGCGGAGGTCAAGAAGGCAGTGAACCCCGACGAGGTCCTGCTGGTCGTGGACGCCATGACCGGTCAGGAAGCGGTCAACGCCGCCGAGGGCTTCAACCAGCGGGTCTCGCTAACCGGCCTGATCATGTCGAAGATGGACGGCGACGCCCGGGGCGGGGCCGCTCTGTCAATCACCCGGGTCACTGGGGTACCCATCAAGTTCATGGGCGTGAGCGAACGCCCCGACGGCTTGGAGGCCTTCCACCCGGACCGCCTGGCGTCCCGCATCCTGGCCATGGGGGATATCCTGACCCTCATCGAAAAGGCCCAAGAGGTGGTGGACGAGAAGCAGGCTGCGGAGATGGAGAAGAAGTTCCGCCAGGCCAATTTCGACCTGGAAGATTTCTTGACCCAGATCCAGAACGTGAAGAAGATGGGCTCTCTGTCATCGGTGATGGAGATGATTCCGGGGATGAGCCAACTGAGCAAGAAGATGCCCATGGGCGACTTGGACGATGGCCGGATCGAGCGCATCGAAGCCATCATCCGGTCGATGACCATCACTGAAAGGCAACGTCCGGAGTTGATCAACGGGAGCCGTCGGCGGCGTATCTCCCGAGGAAGCGGCACGACGCCTCAGGACGTTAATCAACTGTTGAACCAGTTCCGTCAGACCCAGAAATTGATGAAGCGGATGGCCAAGTCCCGCAACCCAATGGACCTGATGAAGATGTTCCGCTAGTGGCGTAGCCGCGTTTTCGTATTTAAGACTTGCGGTCGCCTCTCCATGGAAATCCCGCCTCTCTGATCCGCTCATTCTGAGCTTGTCGAAGAACCTCGACCTCCGCCAACCGATTCGTTCACGGTGACCGTCCGGTCCCGAACGTGGTCTGAGGCCCGCCAATTGTCTATAATCTCGGTAACCTCAACTGACGCCCAACCCTAAATCAGGTGAAAGGGGGACACAGATGGAACGACCCAGGATCCGGCACATCGCCCTGAATGTTCAGGACCGGGACAAAGAGGCGGAGTACTACAAGAAGGTCTTTGGCATGGAGGAGAAGGAGCGGGGGCCCAACGGCACGATCTACCTGTCCGACGGGTTTGTCGGCGTGGCGCTAATCAGCCGGTCCGATATGCCCTGGGGCATCAACCACTTTGGCTTCCAGGTGGAGGATGTGGGCGCGATCGAGGAAGTGGCGGAGACTAAGGCCGTGGCCAACTCGGCGGCCGCCGCCGGCGAGAGCATGATCTTTGACGCCGAAGGCTACCGGGTGGACCTGTCCGTGGAAGGTTGGCCGATCTAGCCCGCCAAACTGTCAACATGTTTGCGGCGAATGGTCTCGCTACTCAGCCAAAACCGCTTCTCGAGCAACGAGATTCTTTCCCGGCGTGCCGGAGACGCTTCAGAAGACCAATCATCAAGGGGCCGCTCATTCCGCACCCACGCGGTTGCCCTCATCGACATAGGTGGTTTCGCCCACTCGCGATATCTTGATCTGCTGCCGGTAGACCTGCTCTCCTCCTTCCGCGGAAGGACTATGCTCGGCTTGGTGTGTTTCAGTCGACCATTCCACTTCGGCAGGACTGAGGCCACCGGCAAGCGATTCTTCCAATACCCTTCCGTGCATCTTCCAATCGCCCGATACGCCTAGAATCTTCAGGATAGTCGGCGCTAGGTCCAGGTTGCCCGACGGAGTGTCCAGTTTGAGTTTCGATTTGAAGCTTGGGCCGCTGGCGAACAAGACGCCGTGAATCTCGTGCCGGCTCATCGACCCGTGTTGGCCGGTCCCCGGCTCGCCGCCAGTGGCGTAAACCTGGCCGTCGTACCCAGCCTTGTTGGGCGATGAATTCCACTTAAATGAGACCGTTAGCTCGGGCGCCCTTGGACCCTGGTTCCCCACCAGGGACGCTGGTAATGTTCCTGGAATGCCCGCGACGGCATCGGACGCGGTGACGGTGCCGCACCAGGGTTGCGCCATCAGCCAAGTGGCCAGCCGCTCGGCCGTGTTTAGTTCTCCAGGTTGGATATAGAAGAGCGCCGCGCCGCCGTTTTGGGCGGCAATCACCCCACCGGCTTCGCCTCCTACCGGAAACCCAGCCTGCCTAAGCGACTCTTCAATGTTGATGGTCTCGCATATAGTCGAGTAGCCATGATCAGACGCCACGATTATGTCGGTGTCATCGGCTCGTCCAGTCTCCCGCAGCCACCGAACCAGGTCCCCCAATTGCCCGTCCGCCTCTTTGGTCGCGATATCGGAGAGCCCAGACCCCACCCCGGCCGCATGCTGAGATTTGTCCGGTTCAGACGCCCAAATCAAGGCCACGGCAGGCTCGCGCTCGGGGATCACATACTCCGTAAGAATCCGCATGGCATGAGCAATCCTAGGGGTGTTTGGCCGCGCTTCCTCCGGCCACCGGCCGAACCTATCGATCAACGATTCGTGCAGTTCTCTGGGCAGGGCGAAGGTTGGGTGTATCGTCGCGCCGCCCGTGCCGTCTGCTGAGTCGTCCGCATTGGGGTGATGGAGGTAGGCGTTTCCACTGGTCCCGACACCGATCGCCACGTACTCCCGCCCCTGCTGAGAGAGTATCTCGGCCAGCGTGGGCCCTAGGAGCACCGGTAATCCGGCCTTAGCGACCCGAGCCAACTCGGGCTCCATCGCCGGTATGGCGCGGTCTGGATCGAAGTCCCTGATCAGAAGCCGATTTCCGGCCAAGCCATGCCCCCCTGGATTCAGGCCGGTAACCATGCTGGACACGTTGACGCGGGTCACCGTGGGAAAGACCGAGTGGTGGTTCTCAAACGTCACTCCGTCCGCCGCCAAGGCTGAGAGATTGGGCATCAGCCGGTGGTTGACCTGGGCTGGCTGGAGGCCATCGAAAACAAAGACCACTACTGAGGACATTCTTCCCTCGATTTATCGATTTGATTAAGAAAAACGATTGGCGCGCCCGCCTATTTTCATTTAATGGCGCGCCAAGGGGCCAGGGCCCGGACCGTCCGCTCGTAGGAGGATCTAAGGTCTCCCACGGGCAGAGGGGCAATCACCGGTTTCGCCAACCCCATCTTACGCAGCACATCAATGCGGTCCCGGCACTCTTCGGCGGGACCGACTATGCCCAGTTCTTGCTGCATGCGATCTCCGATGGCGGCAGCCGTGGCCGGATTACCGGCATGGTCCCTGGCCGGCGCCGCCCCCTCCATTTCCTGGCCAAACCCGGTGTTAGCGAAATAGGACCGGTAATGGGCCCCACCCGCGTACCGTGCGATCTCGCTCTGTAGGCTAGCCCGCCCCGCCGCCAGGTCGTCGGTCACAGCGACCCGGACGTA
>SMVB01409256.1_pt1 | contig 12439 bp, 7 predicted proteins | sample 2456461 | NCBI WGS metagenome assembly SMVB01 (sample SAMN11095934, study PRJNA526329) | marine sediment metagenome | biome: Marine sediment; feature: Surficial sediment; material: Deep marine sediment; isolation source: Hadal surficial sediment | place: Pacific Ocean | collected 2014-05 | depth 0-1...
AGCTCGTGCCGCTGGTCACCGGTGACGCCACCGCCGCTGAGGTCGCCGCGATCCTCGATGCCCTGTGGGGCGACGATACGCTGGTCGTCGTCAGCTCCGACCTATCCCACTTCCACCACTACGACACCGCCGCCCGCCTCGACGCCGACACCGCCGACGCGATCGTCGGCGGCCGCCCACAGGATCTCGGCGAGGGCAGCGCCTGCGGCCGCCTGGGGGCCTATCCAGGGTCTGATGATCGCCGCGCACCGCCGCGGCCAGGGGCTCTCGCTGCTCGACCTGCGCAACTCGGGAGATGCCAGCGGAGGGGGCGACGAAGTCGTCGGCTATGGGGCGTTCTGTTCGAGCTGAGCCGCTCCGGCAACAGCATCATCATCCCGTGGAGAAATGCGGGGCGGGAGCCTGCCGGGCGCGTGTTACGCGGCGAGGATGGCTTCGACGTCGAGCAGCTCGAGCGGGCTATCGAAGTTGACGGCGACCTCGTACTCACCGGTCTCGAGCTGGCGCGACCGGAGGATCAGACCCCAGCGGTGCTCCGGACGGACGCTGGCGCTGACGTTGATGAATCGAACCAGGCAATGGCTGCCCAGGGTGAGCTCGTCGGCAACGCGGGCCAGCATGCCGCCGAGGCTGAGGTTCGAGGTCACCCCGGAGGTTCTGAACTTTCTGCCGGGGTCAGCCGTCATGCCGACGCCGAACTCGCGTCCATCGCGCTGATAGCCGAGCAACTCCAGCTCGATTCCGGGCAGATCGTGGCGCTCGTGGACACGCTGGTTCGCGTCGCTGCCGGCTGCGGCCCGCTGCCGCGCCCTTTTCTTCGTGACCGTCACCTTCTTGACGGCTTTCCTTGCCGGCCCCTGCGTCTTTGTAGCAGGCTTCTTGACGATTTTCTTCGCCGTCGCCCTCGTCTTTGCGGCGGGCTTCTTGCGGGCCGCGGCTTTCGTCGTAGCCGTCCTCTTGGCCGCTCTTCTGGTGGTCTTCTTGGCGGCCTTTTTGCGAGGCGTTGCCTTCTTCGCCCGCTTGGCAGTCTTTCCGGCGGCCTTACCCACGCATCGACCCCCAACTTGCCGTTTCCATGGTCGGTTCCCGCCCACCAAAGTACCGAGATAACCGATCGCGCCCGTTTGGCGCGCCGGCGGCTGCGCATCGAACGATCGAATTCTGCAGGCTGGATACTAGCAGGATGATGGGAAACTCCCGGGCGAGGGGCGTGATCATCATGAAGTTCGGGGGGCGTCCGGACACGGCGTCCTTTGATATCTATCGGTGGCGGGAGGAGGTCGCCCGCAGCGTTGTTGCGGCGGCGTGCGACGAAACCGACGAACAGGTACGATCCCCCCATGGTCGAAGCATCCGCTCGCCGAGCGGGCACTCCTGAAGAACATGCTCGTTGGCATCGTTGCGCTCGGATCACGCTCTGGGCGCTGGCGCTCCTTGTCTTCGCGGTGCCGTCGACGGCCGAGGCCTATGTGGGCCCGGGCGCCGGGATCGCGTTCGTCGGATCGTTTCTGGTCATCCTGACGACGATCCTTCTCTCGTTCTTGTCGATGCTGCTGTGGCCGTTCCGGATGCTGGCCCGCGCGATCAAGTACCGGCACGTTCCCAAGCCCCTCATCAAGCGGTTCATCGTCGTGGGCCTCGACGGCCAGGACCCGAAACTGACCGATCGGTTCATGAAGGAGGGCAAGCTGCCCCACTTCGCGGCGCTGGCCGAGGAGGGCTGCTACCACCCGCTGCGGACGACGTTCCCGTCGATCTCGCCGGTGGCGTGGTCGTCGTTCTCGACCGGCTCGCACCCGGCGCGCCACAACATCTACGATTTTCTCGATCGCGACCGTCGCACCTACCTGCCGGTGCTGTCGTCGGTCAAGATCGGCTCTGTCGACCGGCGGCTGAAGCTGGGCAAGTATCGCATCCCGCTCGGCAAGCCCGAGGTACGCTTGCTACGCAAGTCGAAGCCCTTTTGGACCATCCTCGGCGAGAACAACATCTGGAGCACCGTGCTGCGGGTGCCGATCACCTTTCCGCCCGACAAGTTCAAGGGAGCGCAGCTCTCGGCGATGTGCGTGCCCGATCTGCTCGGCACGCAAGGGACGTTCACCTTCTTCACCACCCGCCGGGGAGGCGAGAACATCAAAGAGGGCGGCATCCGGGTGCGCTTGTCGTCGAACGGCGCCGGTGGGCCGGGTGATTCGACGGCAGACTCGGGGAGCCCGGTGTGTGCCGACCATTTCGTGACCGAGTTCGAGGGGCCCGAAAACGACCTCGTCGACGGCAACCCACCGATGAAGATCCCGATCGTCATCGATATCGATCGTGGCGCCAACGTGGCCCACGTCTCCATCGACGGCGTACAGCACACTCTGGAGCCCGGCAAGCTCACCGGCTGGGTCGACATCGCTTTCAAGGCCGCCCCCGGCATCAAGATCCGGGGCATCTGCCGCATGCTCGTCACCGAGATGGACGAGCATTTCGGCCTCTACATCACGCCGATCAGTTTCGATCCGGACAAGCCGGCGATGCCGGTGTCGCACCCCTCCTACTATGCGACCTACCTGGCCAAGAAGATCGGCAAGTTCTCGACCCTCGGCCTGGCCGAGGACACCTGGGCGCTCAACGAAGGGATCATCGACGACGGCGCCTTCCTGCAGATGACCTACGACATCGACAAGGAACGCGAGGACATGTTCTTCGCGGCGCTCGACCGGCTGCGCAAGGGCGCGCTGGTGTGCGTGTTCGACGCGACCGACCGCATCCAGCACATGTTTTGGCGCTACCTGGACGAAGGCCACCCGGCCGCCAAGGCGGCTGCCGAGGCCAACGGCGGCGCCGAGCCCGAGCACAAGGACGCCATCGAAAAGCTCTATATCCACAACGACAAGCTCGTCGGCCGGGTGATGGAGAAGATGCGCGACGGCGACATCCTGATCGTGTGCTCGGACCACGGGTTCAATTCGTTTCGCCGCGGTGTGAACCTCAACACCTGGCTGCACGAGAACGGCTACCTGCACCTCGAGGAGGACGTCGACGGCAGCGCCGAGTGGCTGCGGGGCGTCGACTGGGGCAAGACCAAGGCCTACGCCATCGGCCTGACCGGGATGTTCCTGAACATGGCGGGCCGCGAAGAAAAGGGCATCGTCAAACCGGGGGCCGAGGCGCGGGCGCTGAAGGACGAGCTGGTCGAAAAGATCAGCGGCCTGATCGACGAGGAGACGGGCGAGGTCGGCGTGCGCGAGCTGTTCGACACCGAGAAGCTGTACAACGGTCCGTATCTGGAGAATGCGCCGGATCTGATCGTCGGCTACAACGCCGGCTACCGAAGCTCCTGGGACATGGCTACCGGAGTGGTCGCCGGCAACATCTTCGAGGACAACGCCAAGGCGTGGAGCGGCGATCATTGCATCGATCCGCGCCTCGTCCCCGGGGTGCTGTTCTGCAACCGCAAGATCGACGTTGAGGACCCGGCGTTGATCGACATCGCGCCGACCGCGTTGCAGCAGTTCGGGCTGACGCCGCCGAAGTACATGGACGGCAAGGTGCTGTTCAAGGAGGCTGCCGATGCGCCGGCGTAGCCCTCCATGGAAGCGACCCGCGGTCCCACGCCGTCGACCGTCGCTCGCTGCGCTACCCGTTGAGGGGTCCGGGCCGGCTCGACCCGTGGCGGTCTTCGCCATCGTGCTTGCCGTCGCGGCGGTCGCCTGCAGCGGCGGCGAGCGCAGCTACGAGCAGGGCATGATCGTGCTCGGCATCGACGGTATGGACTACGGTCTGACCCGCGAGCTGCTCGATGAAGGCCGCCTGCCCAACCTGGCGCGGCTCGAGCAGATGGGGGGCTTCCAGGCGCTCGGCACCTCGGTGCCGCCGCAAAGCCCGGTCGCGTGGTCGAACTTCATCACCGGGTTGGACTCCGGCGGCCATGGTATTTACGACTTCGTCCACCGTGACCCCGAGACGATGATCCCGTATCTGTCGACCTCGAAGGCGGCCGAGCCCGGCCGCAGCTTCGAGCTCGGCAGGTGGAGCATTCCGCTGTCGGGCGGCGGCATGGAGCTGTTGCGCCACGGCACGCCGTTCTGGGAGGTGCTCGAGGACCACGGCGTCCCGACGACCATCATGCGCATGCCGGCGAACTTTCCACCGTCGGGCTCGGCGTACCGCGAGCTCTCCGGCATGGGGACGCCCGATATCCTCGGCACGGCCGGTGTCTACTCGTTCTACACCACCGCCCCGGAGCGCATCACCGCCAACACCGAGGCGCTCATCGAGCGCGTGCGGGTGCGCAACGGCGTCGTCGAAGCCGAGCTTGTCGGCCCGCCCAACCCGTTGCTGATCGAGGAAGAGATTCTCAAGGCGCCGTTCACGGTGTACGTCGATCGCGAGAACCTGGTCGCCAAGATCGTCATCGGCGGCGAAGAGATCATCCTGCAACAGGGCGAATGGAGCGGCTGGGTGCCGGTGCAGTTCGAGTTGATCCCCTACGTGCAGCAGATCCACGCCACGGCGCGTTTCTTTCTGAAGGAAGTCCGACCCGAGTTCGAGCTCTACGTGTCGCCGATCAACCTCGATTCGATGGCGCCGATGATGCCGATCAGCACGCCGGTCGGCTACGCCGCCGAGCTCGCCGAGGCGACGGGGCGCTTCTACACGCAGGGGATGCCCGAGGACACCAACGCCCTCAACGAGGGGGTGTTCAACGACGCCGACTTCATGGCGCAGGCGGCGATGGCCCACGCCGAGATCCGCGACCAGTTCGACTACGTTCTCGACCGGTTTCGAGGCGGGTTCCTCTTCTATTACTTCGGCAACCTCGACCAGGTCTCACACATGATGTGGCGGGCGATGGATCCCGAGCACCCGGCGCACGACCCGATCGCCGACGCTCCGTACGCGAACGCGATCATCGACCGCTACCTCGAGGTCGACGAGCTCGTCGGCGAGACTCTCGATCGTCTTCCCGAGGGCACGACGCTGGTGGTGATGTCGGACCACGGCTTCACTTCCTGGCGGCGGGCCATGAACGTCAACACCTGGTTGCTCCAGAACGGTTTCATCACCCTGATGAACCCGCGCCGGGTTACCGGGATTTCCTACTTCGGCAACGTCAACTGGGCCCGGACGCAGGCCTACGCCGTCGGGCTCAACGGCCTCTACATCAACCTGCGGGGCCGGGACGCAAACGGCTCCGTGCCGATCTCCGATCGAGACGCACTGATCGCCGAGATCTCCGCGGGGTTGTTGGCGTTTGTCGATCCGGCCACCGGGGAGCACGCCGTTACCAAGGTCTATCCCCGTGACGAGGTGTTCGCCGATGACGGCTATCTCGATATCGGCCCGGACCTCATCGTCGGCTTCGCCAAGGGCGTGCGGGGCTCGAACGAATCGGCGCTCGGGGAGTTCAGCACCGAGATCATCGTCGACAACGACCACCCGTGGAGCGGCGACCACTTGATGGATCACGAGGTAGTACCCGGCGTGCTGTTCTCCAGCCGGCCACTGCGGCGCACGGTGACGTCGTTGCAGAACCTGGCGACGGCGCTGCTCGCCGAATTCGGCATCGACGACTTTCCGCCGGCCCCGCAGCCGGCCGATACGCAATGACCGACGCCGGCAGAGCGTCGCGCCGCCGGCCGCGGCACGCAACCAGAGACGTGGGCAGGGCGTCGCGCCGCCGTTTCTGAGAAGGGAGAGGAGACCATGTTCGGAGGATCCAAGATCACGCTCGACAAAGACCTGCTGGCGCGGGTCAAGAAGTTCGCCGACATCGCGGGCTACTCGTCGGCCGAGGAGTTCGTCTCCCACGCGCTCGAAAAGGAGCTCGCCGTCCTCGAAGAAGCCGACACCGAGGAAGAGATCAAGAAGAAGCTCCAGGGGCTCGGCTACATTTCCTGATGTGGATCATCAACAGCATCTTCGGCGTGATCATCGACGCGGCGCTGTTCCCGTTCCGGGGCATGCCGCCGATGGTCGGCCTGACCGTCTTTTCGCTCGTCGCCGGCGTCGGGACGCTGTACGTCTTCAAGTGGACCTCCGACCAGGAGGCCCTCGAGCAGGTCAAGCGCAAGATCCACGCCGGTATCTTCGAGATTCGGCTCTTCAACGACGACATGCGCGCCATCTTCGCGGCGCAGCGCGACATCTTGCGCTACAACTTCTCGTACCTACGGCTGGCGCTGACCCCGATGCTGTGGATGATCGTTCCGTTCGTGCTGATCGTCGCCCAGCTACAGATGCACTACGGCTACGAGGGGCCGGCGGTCGGCGAGTCGATCATCGTCAAGGTAACGATGGCGGGCGAGCCCGCGGCCGGTAGCGGCGAGGGAACCGCCGGCAGCGGCGGAATCGGCAGCGCCGCCGCCGCTAGCGTGGTCACGCCCGACGTCGAGCTGGAGGTTCCCGACGGGCTGCGTCTCGAGACCCCGCGCCTCTTTATCCCGTCGCTGAACGAGGCCGATTGGCGATTGGTTGCCGACGAGCCCGGTGCCTACGAGCTCCGCATCCGGGTGGGGGACGAGGTGTACACCAAGAGCTTCGAGGTCAGCTCGCTGGTGGTGCGGCGTCTGCCCATTCGCACCGACCGTTTCCTCGACCAGTTGCTGTATCCGGGAGAGCCCGGCTTCCCGTCTGGGGCCGCGGTGAGCGCAATCGAGATCCTGTATCCCGAACGTGAGGTCAACTTCTTCGGTTGGCACACCCACTGGCTGGTACCGTTCATCATCATCTCGATCGTCCTCGCGGTCGCGCTTAGAAAGCCGCTCGGCATCACCCTCTGAGCCGCGAGCGAGCGCGAGGGCGCGCGATGACTGCGTTGCGCTTGCTTCGGGTGCTCGACGTACTCAAAAGTATGTCTCCGCGCCCGAATCGGCGCGCGCCTTGTCCTTACACGCCCTCGCGCTCGCTCGCTTCGCCACCCGCTGGGATGTCCGGGCAACCACATCCATCACACTTTCACCACGGCCTGCCAGGACGTGAGGCCGGCGTTTCCTAACTGTTATAGTGAAAGCTCTTCCCCGCTATTCTCCCCTCTTCGATTTGGCGTCTGCAATGAACTTTGGTCTCTCGAAGAAGCTCGCCCCGGCGCTGATCGCAGCGCTGTTCGTCGTTTCCACCTTCCTGGCCGCGCCCAGCGTATCGGCGCAGGCCGGGAGGATCCCGGATCCGCCGGAGGGGGCGTGGACGTTCCCGGCGAATCCGGTCGATGCCGTGGTGGCGCCGCTCGACGCGGTCATGCCGGTGGATCCGTCGATCATCATCGGCGAGCTCGCCAACGGGATGCGCTATTTCATCCGCGAGAACCCCTACCCGGTGGGCCGCGCCGACCTGCGCCTGGTCGTCAAGGTGGGCTCTTTGCTCGAGGATGACGATCAGCTCGGTATCGCGCACTTTGTCGAGCACATGTCGTTCAACGGCACCGCGCACTACGAAAAACAGGAGCTGATCCACGCGCTGGAGTCGTTCGGGATGCGCTTCGGGGCCCACATTAACGCCTACACGAGCTTCGACGAGACCGTGTACATGCTGACGATCCCGACCGACGAGGAGGTCATCGTCGATACTGCCTTCGAGATCCTCGAGGACTGGGCCGGCGCCGTCACGTTCGAGGGTGAGGAGATCGACAAGGAGCGCGGCGTCGTCATCGAGGAGTGGCGCCTCCGGCTCGGCGCCGGCACGCGCGTCAACGAGATCCAGTTCCCGATTCTGTTCGGCGGGTCGCAGTACGCCGTACGGCTGCCGATCGGAACCGAAGAGAGCCTGCAGACGTTCACCCACGAAGCGGTGCGGCGCTTCTACCAGGACTGGTATCGGCCCGACCTGATGGCCATTATCGCGACCGGCGATTTCGATAAGAATGATATCGAGCAACGCATCATCGACGGCTTCAGCTCCCTGACCAACCCCGACAGCGAGCGCCCGCGGGTTACCTATGACATCCCCGAGCACGCCGAAACGTTGTTCGGCGTCGCCACCGATCCCGAGATGCAGGTCGAGCAGGTGCAGGTGTTCCACAAGATGCCGATACGGCCGCAGGGAACCCACGGTTCCTATCGCCGGACGATCGTCGAGAATCTCTACAGCAGCATGCTCAACCGTCGCTTGCGCGAGCTGGCGCAATCGCCCGAGGCACCGTTTCTCGGCGCCAGTGCGTCGCAGGGGATATTCGTGCCGACGCGCGAGGTCTACATGATCGGCGCCGCGGTTGCTCCCGGCGGCCTCAAAGAGGGCCTCGAGGCGCTGTTCGCGGAGTCGGCGCGTATCGCCCAGCAGGGTTTCACGGAGACCGAGTTCGAGCGCGAGAAAAGCTCGCAGCTACGCGCCTTCGAGCGCATCTACACCGAGAAGGCAACGCAGGCGTCGGAGATGTTCGTCGAGGAGTTCCAGCGCGGCTTCCTCGAGAACGAATCGATCCCCGGGATCGACTACGAGTGGGCGCTGTACCAGCGGTTCATGCCCGAGATCACCCTCGCCGAGGTCAACGCCGTCGGCGCTAGCTGGGTGTCGAGCGACAACCGCGTCGTGCTGGTGACCGCTCCCGAGAGCTCGGCCGACACGCTGCCCAGCGAGGCTGAGCTGCTCGCCGTGCTCGACAACGCCGGCGGCGGCGACATGGAAACGTACCGCGACACGGTGACCGATCGGCCGCTGCTGCGCGTCGTTCCCAGCGGCGGCTCGATCGTCGAGCGCACCGAGTACCCGGAGGTCGGCGTCACCGAGTGGAAGCTCGGCAACGGCGCCACCGTTGTCCTGATGCCCACCGAGTTTCGCCAGGACCAGGTCCTGTTCCGCGCCGTCAGCCCGGGCGGCACCTCGCTGGCGGACGACGACGGCCACATCGCCGCACTGACCGCGGTCCGAATGATCTCGGCGAGCGGCTACGGCAGCTTCAGCCCGCGCGAGATCACCAACATGCTGTCCGACAAGGTGGTCGACGTCTCACCGCGCCTCGACCAGCTCTGGGAGGGCTTCACCGGCGTCGCCTCGCCACGCGACCTGCAAACGCTCTTCGAGCTCCTCTACCTGAAGTTCAACTTCCCGCGCGCCGACGAGATGACCTTCGGCCTGATCACCGATCAAATGCGCGCCGGCTTCACCAACGACGTCAAGTCCCCCGAGGAGGTGCTGCAGGACGAGACCCGCCGCACCCTCACCCAGGATCACTTCCGGCGCCGCAGCTTGAGCCTCGAGATCATCGATGAGATGGACATCGACAAGTCCTACGACTTCTTCATCGACCGATTCGAGGATGCGTCCGACTTCACCTTCGTATTCGTCGGCAACTTCGACTTCGAGACCATCGAGCCGCTGGTGCTCGACTACATCGGCACGTTGCCGTCGACCGGCCGCGAAGAGTCGTGGGTCGACGAAGGCGTTTACTACCCGACCGGCGTCATCGACAAGACGGTGTACGCCGGCCTCGAACCCAAGAGCCTCACCAATATCTGGTTCACCGGCGTGCCGCCTGAGACCGCCGACGGCGTTTCCGACGACGAGCAGGCGTCGCGCACGCGCGCGATGGGCGCCATGACGACGATCCTCGAGGTCCGCCTGCGTGAGGTGTTGCGCGAGGATCTCGGCGGCACCTACGGCGTCCGCGTCAGCGGGCAGATCAGCCGCATCCCGCACCCCGAGTACTCACTCTCGATCTCGTTCGGGTCCGATCCCGAGCGCGTCGAGGAGCTCGTCGCGTTCGTGTACGCCGAGATCGAAAAATTCAAGGAGTCGGGCCCGACCGAGCAGGAGGTCGCCAACGTGAAGGCGCAGCGGCGTCGCTCCTACGAGACCAATAGCCGCGAGAACGGCTACTGGCTGCGCCGCCTGGTTTCCACCTATCAGGGCGACGGTGATCCCAGCGACCTCGACGGCTACCTCGAGTCGCTCGACACGATCACGCTCGAGTCGGTGCACGAGGCCGTCAACACGTACTTCGACTTCGGCAACCTGGTGCGGATCACGTTGATGCCGGAAGCCAGCCGCTAGAGAGGGGCTAGCGCGTGCGAAGACAAGGCGCGCGCAGCCCGAGCGAACGGAGGCGTACTTCCTGCACGTCGGAGTGAGCGAGGCAAGCGCAACGCCGTATTCGCGCGCGCTAGCCCCTCTCTTCTACTCTGCGGCCATGAAGGGGTAGGTGTAGTCGCGATCCGGGTTGAAGTTTTCCTTTACCGTTCGCTGTGAGATCCAGCGGCTCAGGTTCGACTTCGAGCCGGCCTTGTCGTTGGTGCCCGAGGCGCGGCCGCCGCCGAAGGGCTGGCGGCCGACCACGGCGCCGGTGCACTTGTCGTTGATGTAGAAGTTGCCCGCCGCGTGGGTCAGTGCGTTGGTCATCTTGATGATGTCGCGCCGGCCGTGGCAAAAGATCCCGCCGGTCAGGGCGTAGGAGCTGCCGGTGTCGCACAGCTCCAGCGTCTCGTCGAGATCGGCGTCATCGTAGATGAAGATCGTCATCACCGGGCCGAAGATCTCCTCGGCCATCAGGCGCGACTTCGGATCCTGGCTGGTGATGACCGTCGGCTCGATGAAGTAACCTGTCGAGTCGTCGCAGCCGCCGCCGGCGACGATCTCGTAGTTGCTGTCGTTCTTGGCCTCGTCGATGTAGCCCTTGATGTCGTCGAACGCGCCCTGGTCGATGACCGCACACACGAAGTTGCGGAAATCGAGCGGCGAGCCCTGCTTCATCTCGGCGAGCTGCTCCTCGAGGTCTTTACGGATCTCGGGCCACAACGACTTGGGGATGTAGGACCGCGATGCAGCGGAGCACTTCTGCCCCTGGTATTCGAAGGCGGCGCGCAGGATGGCGATCGCCATGCCTTTGGCATCGGCCGAGGGGTGGGCGAACATGAAGTCCTTGCCGCCGGTCTCGCCGACGATGCGCGGATACGAGCCGTAGGTGTCGAGGTTGCCGGCCATCGTCTGCCACATGGCCTGGAAGGTCGCGGTGGAGCCGGTGAAGTGGAGGCCGGCGAATTCCGAGCTGGCAAACACCGGGTCGCCTACCGAGCGGCCCTTGCCGGGAACAAAGTTGATCACCCCCGGCGGCAGGCCGGCGGCTTCCAGCACCTGGTACATCAGGTAGTTGGAAAGCAACGACGTCGACGACGGTTTCCACAGCGCAACGTTGCCCACGATCGCCGGCGCCGACGGCAGGTTGCCGCCGATCGAGGTGAAGTTGAACGGTGTCACAGCGAACACGAAGCCCTCGAGCGGCCGGTACTCGATGTAGTTCCAGATGCCGGCGTCGGAGCCCGGCTGACCCTCGTAGATCTCCTGCATGAAGTGACAGTTGAAGCGCCAGAAGTCGCATTGCTCGGCGGCGGCGTCGATCTCGGACTGGTACACCGTCTTGCTCTGGCCGAGCATCGTCGCGGCGTTGATCGTGTCGCGCCACGGACCGGCGAGCAGCTCGGCGGCCTTCAGGAAGATCACGGCGCGCGACTCCCACGGCATCACCGACCATTCCTGCCAGGCCTCGTGCGCGGCCTTGACCGCGTCGGCGATGTCTTCCGTGCTCACCTGGTGGCAGACGCCGAGCTTGTGGCCGTGGTCGTGCGGGCAGATGACGTCGAGCGTGTTGCCGCTGCGGATTTCTTTGCCGCCGATGATCGCGGGTATGTCGTACTCCTCGCCCATCATCTGGTCGAGGCGCTTCTTGAGGCTCTCTCGCTCCGGGGAGCCGGGTGCATAGTCCTGAACCGGTTCGTTGACAGGCTCAGGAATCCGGACGATGCCGTTCACGGGCTAACTCCTTGGGTGCTTCTGGCGCAGGGGAACCCTGCAAGAATCTCATGAGTGTCGAGGAAGAATAGCAAAGGAGCCGCTTCCGGTCAGACCGCGCCAAGCGCTCGCGGGATGGCCGGCCATGTCAGCCGGGGCGTGAGTTGGCGCACGACCGTCGTAGTAGGATGCTCACGGCCGCAAACCACTCCAACCCGGGGCCGCTACCCGATGAGCTCCCTGTACCTGTACGTCATCGTGTTCGTCTCCGGCGCCGCGGTGCTGGCGCTCGAAATCCTCGGTACGAGGATCCTCGGACCCTTCTACGGCGTCAGCCTGTTCCTGTGGTCGGCGCTCATCAGCGTGACGTTGTTGGCGTTGAGCCTCGGCTACGCGCTTGGCGGGCGTTGGGCGGATCGCGAGGCGATCCCGACAAGGCTCTACTACATCGTCGCCTCGGCGGGGGTTTGGACGCTGCTGATCCCGTGGATCAGGCGTCCGGTGTTGCTGATCGCCGAACCATTCGGCCTGCGGTTCGCGGTGCTGGTCGCGGCCTTCGCGCTGTTCTTCGCGCCGCTGACGTTGCTGGGCATGGTGAGCCCGTACGCCATCAAGCTGCGGGCGCGGAGCATCGACGAGGTCGGCCGGGCGGCGGGAGACCTCTACGCCGTCTCGACGGTGGGGAGCGTGTTGGCCGCCCTTCTCACCGGCTTTTTTCTGATCCCGAACTTCGGTG
>SMVB01141003.1_pt1 | contig 12435 bp, 7 predicted proteins | sample 2456461 | NCBI WGS metagenome assembly SMVB01 (sample SAMN11095934, study PRJNA526329) | marine sediment metagenome | biome: Marine sediment; feature: Surficial sediment; material: Deep marine sediment; isolation source: Hadal surficial sediment | place: Pacific Ocean | collected 2014-05 | depth 0-1...
ATCGGTATCGTCTCGGAGATGTTTTCCATAAAATCAATCCAGATCGGTAGAGCTAAGGTAGCGCCATAGACCCTTTTTCCGAGGGACTTCTTTTCATCATATCCAGCCCATACGCCTGTAGTGATCTGCGGGGTGAAACCGACAAACCAGCTATCGGTCGAATCGTTCGTAGTCCCGGTTTTCCCTCCCAGGGGGCGTTTCAGCGACTGAGCTCGGCGAGCGGTCCCGCGTTCTACGACACTGCGCAGCAAATAAAGCATTTTCCCAGCCGTTTCGCGAGAAATGACCTGGTCAAACTGATTTTGATGCTCCATCAGGGTCACGCCATGATAGTCCTCCACGCGCTGAATGAAATGGGGGTGTGCTCGTACTCCGTTGTGGGGAAATACAGTAAAGGCTGATGTGATTTCCTGCAATGTGAGTTCTCCTGCACCCAAGGCAACGGGGAGATAAGGAGGGAGTTTACGTTGAATGCCGAACCGGTAAGCGACCTCAATCACTTTGTCGATCCCAAGCGCGTTGGCCAATCGAATCGTGGGCACATTGCGGGAGAAGGCGAAAGCATCGCGGATGGTCATTAATCCCCTGAAATTTTGGTCAGAATTCTCAGGAGCGTAGATGCGTCCGGGTCCCTCACGATAACTCACGGGAGCATCCAAAACGTGTTCAAAAGGAGAGTAACCCTCTTCCATGAGGGACACGTAAGTAAAGGGCTTGAAAAGTGATCCGGGCTGACGCATGGCCTGGGTTGCCCGATTAAATTCACTGTACTGGAAATCGAAGCCCCCCACCATGGCCCTGATGGCACCGGTCTTGTTGTCAATGGTGATTAATGCTCCCTGGACTTCCGGGATCCGATCCAAGGTCGCCTTGATCGTTTTTTCCGCTCGCTGGATCTCTTGAATGGAAAAGGCAGCCACATCTCCTGGTTTAAGAACCTGGTCCACTTGTTCCTGCTCAGTCCAAGTCATATCCTCGGGTTCAATGCGAGCGGTAAAACTCCCTAATTTTACGAGGGCCTCCTGGGGGGTGGATTTCATCACCAAGCCATGAACGATCTGGCCTTCGTAAAAAATCTGCCGCCACTCAGGATGAACATAGGTGTCCAGATCCTGACCCTGTTCCAAGATATTTTCGATGAAGCCAACCCCTTTATGGGTCTCCTTGTCGAACTTCTTGAGTCCTTCCCGCAGAGTCCTGCGAGCCGCCACCTGAATGTCGTAGTTGAGGGTGGTATAGATTTTCAGCCCGCCTTCCCAAATCTGCTCCGTGGAGTAGTTTCTCTCCAGGTACTGTCGAACCCACTCGATGAAATAGGGGGCCGGGCTCTGATCATAGTTTCTTCCACGAACCAAGAGGGCCTCAGCCTGAGCCTCGTGCAGGGCGCGTGCAGTGATAAAGCCCTTGTCGTACATCTGTCGCAAGACCGAGTTTCGGCGCCTGGTCGCACCATCTGGATGGTTGATGGGGGAGTGCCGTCCGGGGACCTGGATAATACCTGCCAGCAGCGCACTTTCCGCCAGTGTAAAGTTATCGAGGGGTTTGTTGAAGTAAAAGTCTGCGGCAGAGGCGATACCATAGGTTCCGTGGCCCATATAAATCTGATTACAGTAAAATGTGAAAATCTGTTCTTTGGAGTAATTTTGCTCAATTTCCAGGGCGAAAAGCATATCCTTGATTTTGCGCTCAATCGTTTTCTCGGACCCGGTAAAGAGGAGTTTGCTCAACTGCATGGTCAGGGTTGAGGCACCCTTTCTCTCGCTCAGCAGTATGTCCCGCACCAGGGTGACGAAGAGTCGACGAAAGTCGATCCCGGAATGTCGGAAGAAATCAGCATCCTCGGCGGCTAAAATCGCGTTCTTCAGGTTTTCAGGAATTTGCTCGTAGGTGAGCAGGATCCTTTTCTCCAGGGCAAACTGGCCTATAACTCGGCCGTCTTCAGAGTAAACATAGGAGACAATATTGGGCCGTTCTTGCTCGAGCTGTTCCACTTCAGGCAGATCGATGGCATACCCGAACAGTAAGCCCCCTACCATTCCCAGGATGGCTACGACCAGTACCAGTAGGCCATAAGAAGCCCAAAAGAAATGATGGCGCTTCTGTTTGAAGAATTGGCGAAAGGCTTCCTTCATGTCATCTCTATTTTACACCAACTGAGTGAATCAATCTTGGTTTAAGCCAGGATTTCTAGCCCGATCTAGCCCGGATGACGCATTCGTTTTCTACCGTAGAGACGCCGCCTTTATCTGAGTAGAGTGAAGAAATGATCCGGAGTGCTGCACCGCCCTTGTTGTTTGCCACGCCTGGCGAGCCTCCGGTTCGCCTCTACCCTTCATCGTGACCAGAACTTGCGCATCCTACGGGCTCTAGTCAGCTTCGTGGAGTATGGTGAGCTTTATGTTACGGAAGTTTCTTATCGTGATGATGATCATGGGTTTCAGCGGGGTTTCTCTGTGGTCTCAGGGTTCTAGGCAGTGGCGGCAGGTGGGAATGCTCACCAACGATGTCTCGGAAGGGCAAACCCTGTTGGATGTTAAGTGGATCATTCCCGGAAAGGCGGCTCGCTTGATCCTGCTTGAGTCGCCCGATGGTGCGCTGGCAGAAGTCCGCAAGATTGAGAACATCTATGGAAACAACGTCATCCTCAATCAACGTCTGGAGAATGATTTTGCCAAGGGTTCAAGACTCTATCAGCAGAGCACGACAGAGGAAACGGATTAGAAAGACTCTCTCAAATCATCTTGATTGAGGTGTGTATGGGCGCCCGTCAGACGCTGTCTCAAAACTCCACTTGATTTTGGTTGCGCCCCTACACAAGAAATCTGGATCAGCCGGTTTTGCCCATTGGGTTCTACCCATCATGGAGGGTGGTGAACTGGACGATCTCGTAGTTTTTGATTCCACCCGGGGTTCGGATCTGCACCTCATCTCCTTCTTCGCGTCCCATCAGGCTCTGTCCGATCGGAGAGGCGGTTGAGATCAGTCCTTCCTTGACGTTCGATTCTTCGCTGCTCACCAATTTGTAGGTGACCTCCTTATCGGTGTCCAAATCCAAAAGCACCACCTTCGATCCATAGGAAACCTTGTCGGTGGGGATCTTGCTGAGATTGACCATGGAGAGTGTGGCCAGTCGTTCCCGCAGCTGGGCCAGTCTGACTTGAAGAAAAGACTGTCTTTCCTTAGCCGCCGAATAGTCCGCGTTTTCACTCAGGTCTCCCATGGCCGCGGCTGTTTTCAGGGCCTTCGGGATCTCCGCTTTTAATTCTCGACCCAGCTGCCTGATCTCGTTCTCCAGTTTTTTCTTGGCTTCTTTCAAAAGCTCGCTGCCTCCTCTGCCAGGTTTAGAAGGATTCCCGGTAGGATTCCCAGGTAAAGGGTTCCCAACACCATAAGGGTGAGAATGATGCGCATCGGCATGGAAATCGTGATGGGAATCTCCTCTTTCTTAAACTCGCCCATATACATAGATACGATCACCCTGAGGTAATAGTAAATACCTATTGCCGAAGTCACAAGAGCGATGACCACCAACCCGTACATCTGGCTCTGCACAGCGGCGGAAAAAACAAACAGCTTGCCCATAAAGCCGGCCGTGGCAGGGATTCCAGCCAGGGAAATCAAGAAAACTGAAAGTGCGATACCCAGGAACGGATATCGATAGCCCAAGCCGTTGTAGTCCTCGATCATGGTATGTTGTTCTTCCCGACGCCCCACGATCTGTACCACGGTCAAAGCTCCCAAGGTCATCAAGGCATAAGCCACCAGGTAAAAAAGGATGCCTTGGGTGCCCAAAGAATTGTGGGCGGTGAGGCCCACCAGCAGATATCCGGCATGAGCAATGGAAGAGTAGGCCAGCATTCGCTTGATGTTGGATTGCGTCAGCGCAGCGATGTTGCCAATGGCCATGGTTAGCACGGCCGAAGGCCACAAGATAGTTTGCCATTGTTGGCTGAGGTCCGGTAAGACCTGATAGAGAATTCGGGCAAGGGCGAGTAGGGCAGCCCCCTTTGAAGCCACGGCCAGGAGGGCCATGATGGGAATTGGAGCGCCTTCGTACACATCCGGTGTCCAAGCATGGAAGGGAGCCAGGGAGACCTTGAAACCAAAACCCACCAGCATGAGACCCACTCCTACAAGGAGTATGAGTGAGTAGTCAGGTGAGGCCTGGATGGCCTCAGCGATCTTCGAATACTTTGTCGATCCGGTTGCTCCGTAAACAAAGGCAATGCCGTACAGAAGGAAGGCGGTGGAGAAGGAACCCAGTAAGAAATACTTCCAAGCCGCTTCGCTTGATTTCCTTTCTCGTTCCTTGAAACCTGCCAGAACATAGGTCGAGATGGAAAGGACCTCCAAGCCCACGAAAGTCATAATGAGATCGGCGCTTGTAGTCATGAACAGCATACCGACGGTAGCGAAGAGTAGCAGAGCAAAGAACTCGCCCTGAAACAGTTTTTCCTGTTCCAAGTAATTCATCGAGATCAAGAGGATCACCGTGTTTACGAACAGGAAAAAAGTCTTGCAGAATTGGCCGAAGTCATCCTGAAAGATCATTTCAAAGAAGGCCAAGTCGGTCTGGCCCCATCCCATCGCGACACCGAAAAATGCCAGGACAAGACCTGCCAGGGCAAGGTATCCGAGATGTGTCTGCCGCTCCCTGGGAACAAAGGGAGTCAGGAGCATAATCGAGATGCCCACCAGGGAGAGGATGATTTCGGGCAAAACAGCTGTGTAGTTAATGTCCACGGTACTCCACCCGGTAAATTTGAGGTTCGCGAACCTGCTCGATCCGATCCACTACCTTTTGAACGGAGGCGTCCATCCTGCGCAAAAACGTGCCGGGATAAAGTCCCATCCACACCACCAGAAGGACTATGGGCACCAGGATGACGGTTTCCCGGACATTGAGATCCGCCAGACTCCGGTTTTGATCGTTCTGGACAGCTCCCATGAAAATTCGTTGATAGACCCACAACATGTAAATCGCCGAAAGCACGAGGCCCGAGGCGGCAAAGGCGGCACGCCCGGCATTCTCCAGGAAAGTGCCCTGTAAAATCAGAAACTCTCCGACAAATCCGTTCAGACCCGGAAGCCCAATGCTGCTCAACATGATGACCATGAAAAGTGCTGCAAGGCGGGGCATGACATGGGCTAAGCCCCCGAAATCCTGGATCAGATGGGTGTGGCGACGATCGTAAAGCATCCCCACCAGCAAGAAGAGGGCGCCTGTAGAGAGCCCGTGGCTCAACATTTGAAAAGTCGCACCCTCAATGGACTGAAGATTGAAGGCAAAAATCCCTAAAACGACAAAGCCCATATGGCTAACCGAAGAGTAGGCAACTAGTTTCTTGACATCGGTTTGGACCAAAGCCACCAAGGCACCATAGATAATGCCCACAATGGCTAATAGGGAGATAGCCGGGGCCAAGGCGGCAGATGCTCTGGGAAACAGCGGCAGGCAGAAACGGAGAAGACCGTAAGTGCCCATCTTGAGCAGCACGCCGGCAAGAATGACCGAGGCTGCCGTAGGCGCTTCAACGTGCGCATCCGGAAGCCAGGTATGAAAAGGAAAAAGGGGTACTTTAATGGCAAATGCTAGGAAGAAGGCCAGAAAGAGTAGAAGTTCGACGGGAAAGGGCAGAATGACTTGATTCAGCGAGAGCCTCTGGGTGATTTCCAGCAGGTCAAAGTTCTGGGCTTCATTATAAAAGTAAAGGGTGAGTATTGCGGCCAACATGAGCAAGGATCCAGCCATGGTGTAAATGAAAAACTTAACCGCTGCATAGACGCGACGCTCTCCCCCCCATACACCGATCAGAAAGTACATCGGAATGAGCGTGGTCTCCCAAAAGAGATAGAAGAGGATCAGATCAAGCGACACAAAAACCCCTATCATGCCCACTTCCAGCAGAAGCATGAAAAACATGTAGGGTCTGACTTTCTTCTCTATGCCCCAACTTGCCAGTATGGCTAGAGGCATCAGAAATGTGGTCAAGATCACCAGGAGAAGACTGATGCCGTCCATTCCCACGTGGTAGTGGATGTGGAGAACCCCGACATTCAACCAGGGCACCTTCTGGACAAACTGCATGGTCTCGGCCCCGGAGTCAAAGTGAGTGAAAAACAAGAGAGAATAGAGGAACGTGATGGAAGTGAAAAACAGAGCGGTGCCTCTGAGCCAGTGAATCTTACTGCTGGGAACGCAAGCAATCACCAAGGCCCCAAAGCCGGGTAACAAGAGTAAGAGGGTTAACTGTAATTCCGCTCCAAACATGATCTATAGTGAGATCCAGTAGTAATAGAAAAGGATGAGGAGGGCTCCACCCAGGATCCAGGTCGCATAGAGGCGCGCGTAACCACTCTGGATGCGCTTCACTCGATGGCTCCATGCCTGCATCAGGGATGCGGTCCCATGAACCAGTCCATCAATCACACGCACGTCCATACCCTTCCAGAGGATGGTTTGGGAAAGCCGCTGTACCGGTCCTACCAGCAGCCAATCGTATATTTCGTCTACAAGGAACTTCCTCCGGAGCAAAGAATAGAGCCAGGAAAAGCGATTGGCCAGGCGCACCGCAACTTGGGGGTTTTTGATGTAAAAGTGATAGGCCAAGGCGAAACCGAAGAAGGCCACTGCAAGAGTGACTAGGGTGAGGATGACCTCTGTAAGGTGTGCGTGTTCCATGGCGGCGGCTGGCTGTCCATTAAATTGAAAGCGGAAGGAAGGCGCCAGGAATTCCTCCAGCCGATTGCTTCCCCAATAGCTGGGGAGCCCAAGGAACCCAGCCAACAGGGAGAACCCGGCCAGAATGATCAAAGGTAGGGTGACAGACCAGGAGGGCTCCTTGGGCGAAGGATCATGAGCGCCCTGGTGTTGCTTCTCCGATCGCTCCCTTCCGTGAAAGGCGAGAAACATGAGGCGGGAAATATAAAATGCGGTCAATCCCGCCACCACCACTCCCATCAGCCAAAGGGCTTCGTTTCCAGCCGCGAAGGTCTTCCAGAGAATGGCATCTTTGGAAAAGAATCCTGAAAACAAAGGCACGCCTGCAAGGGCAAGAGCACCCATCCACATGGTGTAGAAGGTTACCGGCAAGTATTTGCGCAACCCTCCCATTTTGAAAAGATCCTGTTCATGATGAAGTGCCATAATCACACTCCCAGAGCCGAGAAAAAGGAGTGCCTTAAAGAAAGCGTGGGTCAGCAAATGGAAGACGCCGGAACCGAAGGCTCCCACACCTATCGCCAAAAACATATAGCCCAGTTGGCTGATGGTTGAGTAAGCGAGGACTTTCTTGATGTCTCTCTGGACGGTGGCGATCAGTGCGGCCAGTAAAGCCGTGCTGATGCCCACGACCGCAATGATGAAAAGCGTTTCGGGAGCGCGACTGTAGAGTGGGGCCGAACGAGCGATCATATAGACGCCGGCAGTGACCATGGTGGCGGCATGAATCAGGGCACTCACAGGTGTGGGACCCTCCATCGCGTCCGGGAGCCAGACGTACAATGGAACCTGTGCGCTCTTACCCGTGGCACCGATGAATAGCAACAGGGTAATGGCTCCCAAGACCCCAGACTCCGTTCCCATCACCGCGAATTGTTCCGAGACTGCTTGGAATACAGTGAGGTATTGAACGCTTTCAAAGGTGCGGAAGATCAAAAAGACTCCGATGAGAAAACCAACGTCTCCGATTCGGTTGAGGATAAAAGCTTTCTTTGCAGCGTCTCCGGCATTTTCCTTCTCAAAGTAAAATCCGATGAGAAGGTAAGAGCACAGGCCCACGCCTTCCCAACCGACAAACATCAGAAGATAGTTATCGGCAAGGACCAGCACGCTCATCATAAAGATGAAGAGATTCAAGTAGGCGAAATAGCGGTAGTATCCACTCTGGCCCGCCATATAGCCCAGGGAGTAGATGTGGATGAGAAACCCTACCCCCGTGACCACGAGAATCATCACCATTGAAAGAGGGTCCAGAAGAAAGGAGACCTCAGAAACGAAGTTGCCCGACTGGATCCAAGTGTAAAGGTGATGGGTAATAATGCGCTGGTCTTCGGGTAGTCGAATGAAGCTGAAAAAAGAGAGTAGTGCCACCAGAAAGCTCAAGGCAACCATTGAGCAAGAGAGCCAGGCGATTACGGGGTGAGGGAAACGCCGACCCAGAATACCATTGATTGCGGCACCGAGCAGAGGGAATAGTATCAGAATCCAGTAATTTTCCAGCACCACTCACCACTTCATCGTGTTCGCTTGATCCACATCAAGTGTGCCAGTGTGGCGAGAAAGGACGACGATCAGTGCCAGACCCACAGCTGCCTCTGCCGCGGCGACCGTCATGACGAAAAAAACAAAGATCTGGCCATCGATCTGGTCCAAAAAACGAGAGAAGGTGATGAAGGTCAAATTCACCGCATTGAGCATTAACTCCACGCACATGAACATGGTGATCACATTTCGCCGCGTGATCACCCCCACGGTTCCAATGGCAAACAAGATCGCTGCTAAAGTCAGATAATGGGTTGCTGAGATCATTCTTTTTCGTGGTGTTGTCTAGTCAGAACAACCGCTCCCAGGACAGCCACCAGGATGAGAATCGAAGTGACTTCAAAGGGCAGTAAGTAATCCCGAAAGAGGGAGTGGGCAAGGGTCTCGATTTCTCCACCCGGCCAGGAGGCCCCCTCGGTGACTGCAATCGGGCCGGTAAGAACTTGAGCGGCGGTCCAGCGATCAGCAGCCTGAAAGAGTATCAGGGTGAACAACACCGCAAAGGCCAGTGCGAAACCAGGAACTTTTTTCAAGCGACTGGGGAGAAACACCTCCGATTCGGGATCCAACAGCATGATCACGAAGAGAAAGAGGACCATGATGGCCCCTGCATAGACGATGACCTGGACGGCCGCGATGAACCGTGCCCCGAGTTGGAAGAACAGCCCGGCTGTGGCTCCAAAGCAGACAATCAGAGCCAATGCACTGTAAACAGCCCGGTTCATGAGAACCACCAGAATAGCAGCTGTAACAGCGGTTGCTGCCAATCCGTAAAAAACAATCAAGGTCACTGCAAGGTCCCCGTGTCGAACAACTTTTACCCCGTGCGAAGAGAGCCAAATCTTATTGAACGCTTCTCAATGATGTCAAGTTACCCTGAAAGATCGAAGCTCATGTTCTGTAAATCACTAAAAATTAATAAGTTATAGGGATAATAGTGGGGAGGTCAATCGATCGAGAGGGATTGGGACGATTTCGCCAGGGATCGATTTTGGTGATGTCCGTCACAGTCCTACCCTACCCAGGCTGATAGACTTCAAGCCGGGATTCTGCAGGATTCTGGCTAGCGGCGGGTCGAAGGACCTAATGGGCGAAACGATTGAAGAACAAGCCTTGACCTCCCAAAAAATAGGGTAGAGCGATTGAGCCATAACATCTTTCCATCAACCCTCCAACTTCCGAGACTTTCTAGCCCGAATTATGCATAGGTTCTTGTCACGAAGCGACGAAAGCGCCCGACCTGAGTGCGTTGCGCCACGCCTGACCCGCAAGCGGGTGCCCCGAGGCCCCGCAAACGTACTGTACGGTACGTTGAGGAGGTCGACCGAGTGCAACGCAGAGGTTGCGCACAGCACGACGGATGATTTGGCCGTTGCAGTAGAGAATTTATGCATGATCCGGGCTAAGGACTTTCCGCAGGGGAAGACTGCGTTCTCAGTTGGATTGGTCCTGTCATATGGCTGTGATAACTAAGCGTCGATCAGTGCCTTCAGCCTCATTGTGTTCGGTGGGCATTTCTGGCAATGCAAAAGTAATGCCGAAAGTGCCTGGGGTGGGCTTGGCTGGTCCGACGCCGTGGAGTCGGGAGCAGGAGCCACGATTCACAGCAGTGGGAGTTTCCTGGAAGATGGGCCAGAGCAAGTGGAATTCTAATCGAGAGGAAGTTGGATGAGTAAGAATTTTGCACGCCAGACAACAGTGGTATGGGCTTTATCCGTAGTGCTCCTTTTGTTTTGGGTGTTTCCGATTCGTGCCCAGACGGGTACGGGCACCCTCATGGGGGTGGCCACAGACAGCAGCGGAGGAATGCTTCCGGGAGTCTCCGTGGTGATTCGTAATAAAGCCACCAACACTGCTCGAACAGCCACCACTAACAACTCTGGGATCTACCGAGTTCCGGTCCTTCAGCCCGGCATTTATGAGGTTGAAGCTAAATTGGCGGGGTTCAAGACCCTTGTCAACTTCGGAGTGGTACTGACCATCGGAGAGATTCGTACCGTTGATCTGAGGCTTTCCCTGGGAGCCATCAGCGAGATTGTGGTGGTGAGCGACCGGAGAAACCTGGTAGAAACCGAAGACTCCCAGCTCTCTTCGCTAGTGGATCATCGTCGCATTCGGGACCTGCCTCTGAACGGCCGTAACGTCTATTCCCTGGCCACTCTGCAGCCCGGTATGATTCCGGCCATGTCCTCTATCGCTGGTGCAGAGGGACCGAGCGGCTTTTTTGCTGCCGGCAGCCGATTTCGGGGCAATAATTTCACACTGGATGGGCAGACCAATAACGATGAAAGTGCGAGCGGGGTTCCCGTAGTCATTCCCACGGTGGATACGGTCCAGGAATTTCGAGTCATTCGCAATAATTTTTCAGCGGAATTCGGCACTCATTCCGGTTCCGTGATTAATGTGGTGACCAAGTCGGGAAGTAATCAGTTTCACGGCAGTGTGTGGGAATTTCACCGAAACGTGGCTCTGGATGCTGGGGAAGTGTTCGATCCCTGGATACCCGATCCTCTTGATCCCACGACTGGAAAGAAGGATAAGGCGCCGCTGATTCAAAATCAGTTTGGATTCACCTTCGGTGGTCCCATGGTCGAGGACCGGCTCTTCTTTTTCGGCTCCTACGAGGGCTTCAGGCGAAGAGGGGGTGAGTCCCAACGCATCGTGGTGGAGACTCCCGAGTTTCGTCAGTGGGTGATCACAAACAACCCTTCCAGTATTGCGGCTGAGTTGTTCGGGAGTTTTCCTGCCCCTGCTCCCACCCAAAACATTCAGACCACTGCCGACCTGGATCCTGCATCAGTGTCTTTTATTAATCCAGCCATGCCTCCGGCGGACTTACCCGTGCTCGGAGAAGTCGATACTTACGCCAGTTCCGCCAATGACTTCGATCAGTTCAGCCTTCGTCTGGACAGTGTGTTCAACGAGGGCCGGGATCTCTTCTTCGGACGCTATTTTGCCACCGATTTTCGGATTCCGGATGCCACCAGCCGAAACGCTTTCGGGGATGACGAAGACGGGAGGAATCAAAGTGCCAACCTTACCCTGGTGCATGAATTTTCACCGACGCTGGTCAATGAGGCTCGCTTTGGCTACCTCTACCTGAGAACGGGCTTTGTTCCTGGCAGCAACCCGGAGGTCCCCGCCATGATCATTGACGGTCCCGCGGGAGTTCAGGGGGCTGGAGGGGTGAATGGCTTTCCTGCTGCCTTCGGATCTCTCTTCGTGGTGCCTCAGTTTTTCAAGCGCCACACCTTCCAGTGGCAGGACATCGTTTCCATCAATAGGGGGAACCACTGGATCCGTACCGGCATCGATGTGAGGAGACTCCATGAAAACGGCAATTTTGGCGACAGATCGCGTCCCTTCTTTATCTACATGGGAGTGTTTGATTTCGCCAACGATGCGCCTTTCTTACTTCAAGCCGGGGTGGATCCCTTAACGGGAGCCTTGACCGATACGCCGCGTTCCTGGAGAAGCACGGAAGTGGGGTGGTTTATCCAGGACGACTGGAAGGTTCATCCCCGCCTGACACTCAATTTGGGAATTCGCTGGGATTATTTCCGACCCATCACGGAAGAACAGGGAAGATTGGCCAATATTATTTTTCCCGATACAGGAGGGTATTTCGAGCGCATCGCCAACGCCAAAGTGGGGGTGGTGGATGAACTCTACAAGAGTGACTTGAACAACTTCGCCCCTCGAATTGGATTTGCCTGGGACTTCCTGGGGGACGGCAAGACCGTTTTGCGTGGGGGTTATGGAGTAGCCTACGAGAAACTCTTTTTCAATATCATCGCCAATGCTCGCTTCAACCCACCTTTCTATGGCCGGGCCCAGCTTTCTCCTTTCTCTGGAGACCAGATTCAGCCCTTCCTGGGTAGCGACCCCAATGACCCCTTTGGGGGGTTTATTGGCACGGTGATTCCCGGGGCTGATCTGGGTCTGGATGAAAACGGGGGTATCCAGGGTGTGAGAACAAGACTGCGTGTCGTGGACCCGAGCATCAGGGATTCCTATATGCAGAACCTTTACCTGGGTATTCAACGGCAGCTTGACTGGAATACGGTTGTTGAGATCAATTATCAGGGAACCCTGGGTCGTAAGCTTCCCTTTTTCGGGGACCCCAACCGATTTACGGGAGACCTTCTGGGGGCTGCCGACCCACTGGGGCG
>SMVB01289479.1_pt1 | contig 12435 bp, 7 predicted proteins | sample 2456461 | NCBI WGS metagenome assembly SMVB01 (sample SAMN11095934, study PRJNA526329) | marine sediment metagenome | biome: Marine sediment; feature: Surficial sediment; material: Deep marine sediment; isolation source: Hadal surficial sediment | place: Pacific Ocean | collected 2014-05 | depth 0-1...
CGACACGACGCCGATTGATGCGGCCACTTCATCCCTGGATTGGCGCTCCCGGGTCGCGGAGACGACGACGTTTCCAAGGTCTACCGGCAGTTCATACAGCACAATATCCACCACACTGATGGTATTCGCCCGGAGGCGAATGGTCTGGCGATGGGTCCGATAGCCTACGTACCGGGCCATTAATAAACGCTCTCCGAGATCCGTCGTTGAAAAAGCGTATTCACCGTTCAGGTCTGTAACAACACCTTGTGTCGTTTTATCATCAGAATCCTGAAAAAATACGTGCACACCAGGCAAAGGCAGGCCTGTTTCTGCACTGGAAACAATACCCCCGACCGTTGCTACGTTCTGCGCGAGCACTGTTTGGAACGCCGCTGCCAGCCCAATACAGAGTATTAACCGGCAAGGCCACAATCGGAACTTGAACATAATTGACAGGCGCAATCAATCCACGGAAAGAGGAACGAGACCGCGCTGTAGCGCATATCTGATTACGTCTGCGTGATTTTTCATATCCAACTTGTGCATCAAATTAGAGCGGTGTTTTTCCACGGTACGAATACTAATATTTAACATTCCAGATATATCCGCCGCCGTGTGACCTTCGGCAGCGTACTGCAATATTTCTCGCTCCCGGGTCGTAAGCAGCTCATACCGATCCTGAGGTACGGGTTCACGGCTGTCCCAGTGAGAAAGAGCGCTACTCAGGTATCGTTTTCCTGCCAGAGCCGACTCAATTGCAGCGTTCAGCTCCCTGATGTCTGAATTCTTCAATACATAGGCAAGCGCACCGTGACGTAACGCACTGGCCACGTAAGAATCACTCGAGTACATTGACAGAACTACTACTTTCGTAGAAGGATATTTCTGAACGACTCTGCGAGTAACTTCGAGTCCGTCCAGCCGGGGAATCCGAAGATCAACGATGACTATGTCAGGTCGATGTTTTGCAACCAGTTTCAGCGCGGTCACTCCATCCTCGCATTCGGCGATCACTTCGTGTAGCGTCTTTTGGGTAAGGAAAGCCCGAATTCCTTCGCGAACAATCGGATGGTCTTCTACCAGGAGGACACTCGCCATAAAATATTCCTGAGGATCAGTGAGTAGTGAAAAACGGCGTTATCTTTTTCGGGTGATACGCCGGATATACAGCTTAGATCGGAAACGATGCATTAACTATCGTACCATTCCCGGGTGAACTTATGATGTCAAGTGTGCCACCGAGTAGCAGCGCGCGTTCTTTCCTTCCGTCAATTCCTATACCAGGGCTGGTCGGACCTGCCAAATGATCATTTATGCCTATACCAGCGTCCCGGATCTGAATATCTAATCGATTCGAACTTTGCTCCACCTTAACAGAACCCTTTTTTACACCTGAGTGCCGGGCCATGTTTGTCAGCGCTTCCTGAATGATTCGATAGGCAGCGATTTTGACATCTTCGCTGATGAGACTTTCGTCCGGGATGAACACAGATACACCGAGATCAACCTTGAACATGTATTCGTATTCACTGAAGTGGGACAGCAAAGTTGATTTAAGTCCAAGTCGGTCCAGAGAGCTGGGTCGAAGTTTGCGTGTCATCTTGTCGACTCGATCAATGATGTCGTCTACAAGCTCTGAGATTTTTATGAGACGGGGCTCGACATTTTCTCCCTGGTCGTTATGAAGATGCAACAATATTTGTATTCCCGATAGCAGTCCGCCAACGTCGTCGTGGAGTTCCAGAGACAATCGCCTTCGTTCTTCCTCCTGAATAGTGGACAATTTGCGAGAAATCTGAAGCATGTCCGCATGCGTTCTGCTCATTTCCTGAAACAGTGCGCTGTATTTCAATTCAGCATCCCGCAGACTGGTCGACAATGACTTTCGATCTGTAATGTCCTGCAGTGTACCGACAAGAAGTTTCTCTCCCCAGTGATTGTATACGATTTCGCCCGTGCTGTAGATTATTCGTTCATTTCCATCCGGGCGGATTATCCTGTATTCGAGGGCGAATCCTTCCCCGCTGTCACTCGCTTTAATAACCGCTCGTTCGAGTCTGGCCAAGTCCTCTTTGACGACGAGTTTCGCGAGTGTTTCTCTGGTCGCCAGCGCCGGATTAAAATCCAGACCCAGGATGCGAAATTTTTCCGGTGACCATAAGGCTGTGCCCGTGTCGTAATTCTTGGCCCAGTACCCGAAATTGAGTTTGCGTTGCGTCCGGAAGGTTGTGCCTGGCTGTATCTCATATTTTTCCGACAAACCGGAACGCATCACTTCTCTTGAGTCATTCCGTCCGAGGACCGTAAGCACAAATCCTTCAATCTTGTTATGTCTGACGACCGGGCCTATCCATGCTGAGAATGATCGATTTTCACCCGCTTGAGATACACTGTCAAATGAAAACTCACAGGGTTGGGAGGTTGCCTTGATACGCTCCATGGCCGCTCGAACTTGGGTCGTTGAGTTCGTGGTGAAATCAAAAATGGACCGCCCGACTTTCATGGACGGAAAGTCCTCAATCATGGTCCTGTTGATGTACTTTAGGGTTCCTTCCAGGTCGCAGTAAACGATGAAAAAGGGGCAAAATTCTGCGGCTATGGCCACATCCAACTCCGAAACGTCCGAATTAATCGGCAACTCCAATTCTGTCAGATCCTGGATGACACCGCTCATTTTCCACGGATTTCCTTCCGCGTCATCGGTCACCACAAACTCGCATCGAATTCGGCGAGATTCGCCATCTTTTCTGCAAATGCGAAAATAAATTACGTCCCCGTGGGACGATGTTTCTGCCTCTCGGAGGGACCGAAGAACTCGAACCCTGTCGTCCGGGTGAATAATTTCTTTAAGCACGGTGAGGTTCGATTCAAGCTCGCCCGGTTCATAACCGAGCATCCGGAAACTCTGGTCGGATAAGAAGACCCTATCAGAGCCGGCCCAGCGCTCCCAAGTCCCGATTTCGGCGCGGACCTGCGTTGACACCAATTGTTTCTGACTATCCCCGAACGCTCGCAACGCATTAGCGCGTTCGTTCCGAACAGTCTCAAGTTCTTCCGTGTACCGCTGCAACAGCTCAACCAGCTCGCTGTTTGTCAGGTCGCTTGTGGTGCCGTTAGATTCCTCGGCCAGTGTATCAGTCTGAATGGTGCTCATGACCCATAATATGAAATCGTCTTCTGTGAATCGATGGGTAGAGTTACTACTCTCTAAGTCATTTCTCTAACTCATTTTAGACAAAGAAATCATTAGATTGAAAGGCGGCGAGCCCCGTCACAGTTCTAATTCCCACGACATCACCAGACTTATCCATGAATAGATTAACAGGAATACTGTTTCTGGTCCTGATTTCCGCCTTCGCGGTTTTCACCTCTTTGGCTTTCGCGCCCGTAGCTTTTGCTCAAGATCCGAGTGAGCTGGGACCGAGTGACGGCGAAGGGCCATTCGATCGCCTGGTCATACGAGGAGCGACCATGATCGAAGGTTCGGGGGCTCCCCCGATAGGGCCGGTCGACATTGTGATTGAGAATGATCGGATTGTTGAGATCCGGGTTGTCGGGAACCCCGGTTTGCCGATCGACCCCCAAAGGCGTCCGGAGCCGGGGACGAGGGAAATAGATGCACACGGAATGTATGTGTTGCCGGGATTCGTGGATATGCATGGTCATCCCCACACGAGCGCATCCGGACAAGGTGTTCCACTTGAATATGTATTGAAATTATGGCTTGCACACGGAATTACGACCAGTCGCGTAGTGGGTGCATCGGGCGTTGATTGGATTGTAGAGCTTAAACGGCGATCTGAAGCCAACGAAATCACTTCGCCCAGAATCGTAGCCTATCCATCCTTCGGGCAGGACTTTGGTCGCTCTATCACAACCCCGGAGGACGCTCGAGAATGGGTGAAATGGGTGAAAACTCGCGGGGCCGATGGAATTAAGTTTTTTGGTGCGCCCCCTGAAATCATGAACGCCGCACTCGATGAAGCTACAATACAGGGTCTACGTTCGACCGAACATCATGCTCAGCTGAATGCTACGAGAATGAACGTGCTGGATACAGCGAGCAAAGGATTGATGTCTATGGAACACTGGTATGGTTTGCCGGAAGCTTTATTCGAGGACAAAGTCATCCAGAATTATCCATTGGATTACAACTACCAGAACGAGGCACACCGGTTTGGGGAGGCGGGTCGGTTGTGGAAACAGGCTGCTCCACCATTCAGTGATCATTGGAATATGGTCATGGACTCGCTTTTGGCCATGGACTTCAATATTGATCCAACGTTTGTCGCTTATCTGGCGAGCAGGGACCTGATGCGACAGAGCCGTAACGAGTGGCATGCCATCTACACAATGCCCTCCTTGTGGGACTACTATCGTCCAAGCCGCGCGGCTCACGGCTCGTATTGGTTTTACTGGACGACCGAAAACGAAATGGACTGGAAAGAAAATTTCGGCCTCTGGATGACGTTTATCAATGAGTATAAAAACCGCGGCGGGCGGGTCACATTGGGAAGCGATTCCGGTTACATATATAATCTGTACGGATTCGGATATATCCAGGAAATGGAGCTCATGCGAGAGGCAGGGTTCCATCCGTTGGAGGTAATCCGGTCGGCCACGATTCTGGGAGCTGAGGGAGCGGGACTGGGTGATCAGATTGGCTCAATTCAGGTTGGGAAAAAAGCCGATCTCGTGATTGTCCCGGAGAACCCACTTGAAAACTTGAAAGTGTTGTACGGAACCGGGACCTGGAAATTAAATGACGAAACCGGCGAAGTGGACAAGGTTGGCGGGGTAAAGTGGACAATCAAGAACGGGGTAGTGTTCGATGCAAAACAGCTGCTTCGCGACGTTCGTGCTATGGTCGAGGCCTCAAAAGCTGAACTCGGAATGCCGGCCGGACCCATGCCCATGAAAATCGAGACTACCAGCAATAGGTAGAAACTGTGAGCGTAACACTTTCAGCGGCAGACCGCTCTTTTCTGGAAGGCGAGCAGGGAGAAGCTGGCCGGATGGCCATGTCAATTCTGGTACGGATGGCAGATGTATTTCGTGTCGACAAGATGATGGACATCACCCGGGCGCACGTGGATTCCCCGATATACATGGGAATCGCGACGATGGAGTACGCTGAAAAGCTTGCGAGTATGGGCGCGAGAGTTCGAGTACCCTCTACGCTGAACGTGTCGGGAGTGGACGAACACGGATGGGAAGAATGGTCAGTGCCGCCGGACGTCGCGGCCAATGCTGCCCGTCAAATGAAGGCGTACGTCTCTATGGGCTGCCTTCCCACGTGGACATGTGCTCCGTATCAGACGGAGCATCGACCAGATTTTGGAGAACAGATTGCCTCTGGTGAGTCTAATGCGATCTGTTTTTTTAATTCGGTACTGGGCGCCCGTACCGAGCGCTATCCAGATTTGATGGACATCTGCGCTGCGATCACAGCCCGTGTGCCTGCCCGCGGTCTTCATTTGACGGAAAATAGAAGTGGAACAACACATTTCGAGCTTTCGAACATACCTGTCAGCTTGCAGGAAAACGATGCATTCTACCCGGTTCTGGGTCACTTACTTGGCAAACATGATCCCGATGGTGTGCCTGTTGTATCCGGCATCGAGGCGTCTGTGAGTGAGGACCGGCACAAAGCGATATGCGCCGGGGCAGCGTCTTCCGGGGCAATCGCACTGTACCATCTTGTTGGTCACACACCGGAGGCTTCTTCACTGGAAGAAGCATTTCATAATCGGGATCCACTTGTCTCGATTCCGATCACAATGGACGATATCCGGGCTGCATACAGAGATCTCACCACGGCTACGAACAGTACGTTGGATATGGTGATTCTCGGAAGCCCGCATTTCTCCATCACGGAATTTAAAACACTTGCCCCGATGCTTCGAGGCAAAAAGAGACACGATGGCGTTACGTTTCTGGTCACATGCAGCCGGGCTGTTCGCATGATTGCGGGCGAACTGGGCCTGCTCGAACCACTGGAGGCATTCGGGGGGCGAATAACGGTCGACACATGCCCGCTCGCGTCGCCCATGCTGCCTGACAGGATCAGCCATATCATGACGAACTCGGCTAAATACGCATATTATACACCGGGTCTGCTGGATGCGGCCGTGGCGTTCGGGACGCTGGAGGACTGCATAGATTCTGCCGTCGCGGGTCGAATCGAACGCGATGAATCGATCTGGGGATTCTGATTCGATGGTAAACAGGCATGATCAACTGCAGATTCAAGGCCGAGTCGTTATAGATGGTTCAGCCACGGCTACCATTCGGAAAAGCAACGAGCCGCTCAGTTTCTGGGGAGGCTTTGACCAGGCGACGGGCGAAATTATCGACCGCCGACATCCACTGTCGGGCGTTATGGGCGCCGGATGTATCCTGGCCATTCCGTTCACGCGGGGCTCGAGCACGACGACTTCCATCCTGATTGAAGCCGTGCGGGCACGTGTTGCTCCGGCCGGTATTATTACAACCGAGGTCGACGCGTTTCTCGCCCTGGCTTCGATCGTTGCCGACGAGATGTACGATGCATCGTTCCCTGTATTGTCGGTTGACCAGGATGCCTTCGATAAGATTGTAGACGGAAGTCGGGCCCGGATTCATCGCGGGGGCCGAATCACTTTTTTATAAAGCAAGGCACACTTTGCATATGCACGCACATCGATTAGGCATTTTTGCGGTTCTACTGGCTGTCAGCTCCTGCACACCACTTGAGAATGAATTCCGGAGTCAATTTGCCGGCAGTCCGGACCGTACCTGGATAGGCCCGGACTATTTTGCGAACCGCCTACTTGACTGGGAACTGAAAGATGGACGCCTCACGACCGATGAAGGGCGGCAGGCCAAGCCCATGCGTACGGTTCATCTGTTATCAAAATATCTGTCTGGAGAAGAAGGCACATTTACCATGGCCGTCAGAACAGGGTCGGTGAGTGGTAAGACTCAGTCTGACGAACATACATGGACCGGATTTCTGCTTGGCGCCGGCGGACCGGATATCGATTTCCGGATATCAGTTCTCGTGCATCACTGGTCCTCGAGGGGGGGCGGATTGTTTGTGGGAATGGATGGCACTGGCCGTATTATTTTGCGGGACAATGAAAATCCCAACTCAAAAAACGGCTCTCGAAGCGACTACACAACGTCTGACTGGCCGGAGATTATCGCATCAACCGAGGAGGAGGGACGGGCGCTGATACGTGATGTAAGATTGATTCTTATCGCTGTACCGTCGGCCGCAGTGACGGGCGCGGCGTCCGCAGCGGGCGGATATACACTGGACGTGTCGGCTGTTAACCCTGAGACTGGTGAAAGACTCGCGCGTGCTGTTTTTCACAATATTCCGGCCCACTATCTGAGCGGTACTGTCGCACTCGTATCGCACCGAAGTCCAGATGTTGACCGTAGCGGAACCCTTTCCGGGGCGGACCCTGAAGGGTTTGATTATGCGTCACACGAAACACCTGGATACTGGTTTCAGGACTGGGAAATGTCAGGTTCGAAACTGGTTGATTCTCCCGAGCGGACGTTCGGCCCGGTCATGGGCGTTCAGTACACGCTGAGCGATAACATCCTGAAAATGACGGCCCAGCTCGGACCGATCGGGTCTGACGACACACAGAAAGCGACTTTGGAACTGTTTACAGACAACCGCTGGGAGCCTGTTGGATCTTCACCCATACACCCGAATGGGTTTACGTCGTCGTTCAGAGTCGAGGGTTGGTCCGACGATCGCGGACGTGTGCGATACCGCGTTGGATATGATCTGCTTGAGGGTGGCTCGACGATTCCGTATTACTACGAAGGAATTATCCGTTCGGTACCGGCGAATCCGTCGGAATTCGTGCTGGGTGCCCTCAACTGTCAAAACGTTTCCGGGGGTGATGGGTCGTGGACGCATAATCACATCTGGTATCCTCATGCCGAAACATCTTCGGCGGTGGAATGGCACGACCCTGATATGCTCTTTTTCGCTGGAGATCAAATCTACGAGGGGGGCATCGGCGGAATCGTGAGAGCACCGACCGATGAGGCCATCCTCGACTATATGTATCACTGGTACCGGTTTGTCTGGGCGTTTGGGGACCTCATGCGGGATCGCCCGACAGTAACCATTCCAGATGATCACGACGTGTATCACGGAAATATCTGGGGAGAAGGCGGGAAGGCCGCGGTCGGAGATTACTCACCTTCCTCAGACAACGGGGGCTACATCATGGCGCCCGATTTCGTAAATGCGGTTCACAGGACGCAGACCTCACATCTTCCGGACGCTTTCGATCCGTCTCCGATTCTGCAGGATATTTCGGTCTATTATACCGACATGACATACGGAGGCATCAGTTTCGGGATAGTGGCCGACAGGATGTTTAAAACAGCTCCCCGGTCAAGGATTCCGGATGCAGAAGTCTGGAATGGCTGGCCGCAAAACCCATCCTTTGATGCAGCCAAAGAGGCCGATAGCGAGGATTTTGTACTCCTGGGCAAACGTCAATTGGACTTTCTCGACAGCTGGGCTCAGGAGTGGAAGAACGATACCTGGATGAAAGTGGTCTTGTCACAGACGGTATTTAACAATGTCGCGACCATTCCCGAAGGCGAAACCAGCGGCGCTTCCATTCCGAGTCTGCCATTACCCCAGGCCGGGGAAGTGGTAAAAGGTGATAAACTAGCTGCGGATATGGATTCTGGTGGGTGGCCGAGCACAGGGCGCGACAGAGCATTGACCATAATGCGGCGGGCACGGGCATTTCACGTTGTTGGCGATCAACATCTGGGCAGTGTAGTACAGTACGGTATAGAGAACTGGAACGATGCCGGATACGGATTTGTAGTGCCTTCGATAGCCAATATCTGGCCACGCCGATGGTTTCCGCCCATTGAAGGGGCGAACCGGGTGGCCGGGTCGTCCTGGTACACGGGTGAGTTTACAGACGGATTTGGAAACAAAATGACCGTCCACGCGGCTGCGAATCCGGAACACGCGGGCATCGAGCCTGCCGCCCTCAACGATCGGGTGCCGGGGTACGGCATTATTCGGATTCGACGTGAATCAAGAGATATTTCTTTCGAGGCCTGGCCGCGCTGGGTAGATCCATCAGCACCCGGAGCGAGGCCATTTCGGGACTGGCCGATTTCTTTTAACCAACTCGACAATGATGGGCGCGAGGTGGTTGGTTTCGTTGAGTTGGATGGCCCAGTTGCCGCGGGCAGCCTGGTTTCTATCTATTATGAAACTGGTGAACACGTTTATACACACAGGCTTACGTCAGAGGTCAGTAAGCTTGACGTATACGAATCCGGGGTCACCTATCTGGTCACGGTAAGAACACCCGACGGGACTGTGTCCGGGCAGGCAGGTCTTATCGTTAGGTTGGCAGATTAGGCCCCACGATTATTTACAGTTCGGAGAGAGTCCGGGGATTTAAGATTCCTGGTCCTCGCTCAGATGCTGATACCTCGGCGATCGCGGTGTGTGCGTCGTGCTCAAAGAAAATCGTCCAGTTTTCTGTAACCGCTTGCTCTAAAATCCGAGCTTTTTCTTCTATCGTGGTCATCGGCCACAAATCGTATGACATATTCCAGGGGGGAGGCAGATGGGCCGAAGTAGGTAATAAATCGGCGGCAAATAAAAGTGTCCTCTGATCATCTTGCACCTTGACGAGCTGCATCGACTTCGTATGCCCGTCTACACAGATTAACTCGACGCCTGGAAAAAGTTGTGTATCTCCCTCGATCAGTCGAAGTTGACCGGATTCCCCGAGTGGGTCCAGGTTTTCTGAGAGAAAGGACGCTTTTTCCCTCACATTTGACATACAAGCCCAGTCCCAATGATCCTTCTGGACGTGGAAGGTCGCGTCTGGAAAGGCGATGTTAAGCGAGTCACCTGACCGGACCGTACTGCCCCCGCAATGATCAAAATGAAGGTGCGTAAGAATTACGTCTGTGATATCTGAAAAGTTAAAACCAAGCTTCCTCAGGCTGTTTGAGAGGTTCATCTCGGAGTGGTCGATGGCGAACATTGAGCCGAACTTCTCGGTGTATTTGTCTCCGATTCCGTTGTCGATCAATATCAGCTGGCCGTGCCCTTCAAGAAGCAGGCACCGCATATGCATCGGGATCCGATTTTTATTGTCCGGTGTGAACCGGGTTTCCCACATTACTTTCGGGACGATACCGAACATCGACCCACCGTCGAGGGCAAACTGCCCGGTTTCTATTGAATGAAGGTTATAACCAGCGATTTCCGGCATGAGCTCACCGCTATATTCGTGTGATACGTCAATTTCAATTCTAATCTTAGAAAGATAGCAGAGAAATTGAGTTCACACACCGAATATGTCAATTTCAAATTGGGAAAAGAACATTACCAGTCCTAATCTGCACCCGTCGTTAAAAAATTCTGCATAGAATCAGATTCAGATAGATGCATGAGGGATTCCGCCGTCAGGGCGTGTCTCAATTCACTTGAGAAAAAGGTCGTCGGAGATGTTCGTACCGACGACTACAGCCGCCTTTTTTACAGCACAGATGCGAGCATCTATCAGGTTCAACCCCTCGGTGTGGTTATTCCAAAATCTCTGGAGGACGTACATGCCGTGGTCGAGGAGGCCCGTGCTTTCGGCGTCCCGCTGCTTGCCCGCGGCTCCGGAAGCAGTCTTGCCGGACAAGCTGTAAACGAGGCGATCGTCATTGATTTTACGACACATCTGGACGGTGTGTTAGAGATCAATCCGGAAGAGAAGACGGTTCGGGTAGAACCGGGGGTCGTATTGGGCTCCCTGAACGGTCGTTTGGCTGAATATGGTCTTCAATTTGGGCCGGATCCAGCGAGTGCGAACAGGGCTGTGATGGGCGGGGTGGTTTCCAATAATTCGACCGGTGCCCACTCCATCTTGTACGGAATGACGGCGGATCATGTCCGGCAGATGGATGTGATATTTTCCGACGGCACTCGCGGCACACTCGGACCCGACTCGCTCACCCGGCCGGTTCCGAATGGGACGTTTCAAGCTAGTATTCAGTCCAAGATAAAAACACTTCTGTCGGCTCCGGAATCTTCCCGCATTGTGAGTGAGAACACGCCCAGGCATTGGAGGCGGTGTGGTGGTTACAACCTCGAAAGATTATTACCCGGGAGCGCAAATTTCCTGATCCCTCAGCCCGACGACTTTAATCTCGCTCGGCTTGTTTGCGGCGCAGAAGGAACACTCGCGGTGATTGAGAATGTGACTCTCGATCTGGTTCCCTTGCCCACTTTTACGGGTATTGCCGTCGTTCATTTCGACAACCTCTCGGTCGCTCTTTCAGCCGTTTCCCTTATTCTCGAGACTGACCCGTCCGCAGTTGAGTTGTTGGACGGCATGGGAATGTCGTTGTGCCGCGACTCGCCGTTGTGGCGCCGGAAGTTGGAGTCGTTTGTCGACGCTCAGCCCGAGTGTGTATTAATTACTGAGTATTTTGGTCAATCAGAATCCGAAATTGAGGACAAAATTGACAGTCTGAAGATGCTCCTGGCCAGCTCGAAGGCCGGTGCCGGAAGCGTTGTGAAAGTGATGGATCCCTCGGCCCAAGATGTTGTGTGGCAAGTCCGGAAAATGGGCTTAGGTTTCTTAATGAGCAAAAAAGGAGATCACAAACCGATTCCTTTCATCGAAGATGCGGCCGTTCCGAAAGAACATCTGGCGCATTACGTCACCGAAATAGAACGGTTTTGCAAGGGCTTGGGCCTGCGAGTAGCCTATTACGCCCATGCCAGCGCCGGATGTGTGCATATCCGTCCATTGATCAATACAAAGTCGGCCCGTGAAGTGGCCATGATGCCCGAAATCACGTCGTTCGCGATAGAACTTCTCCACGGAAATGGTGGCGCGCTGTCGAGCGAACATGGCGACGGGCGATCGAGAAGTGCATTCAACAAAGCCTTCTTTGGCGACGAATTATACGGCCTGTACTCTGACGTTAAATCTATCTTCGACCCCCAAAACCTCCTGAATCCGGGTAATATTGTAAACGCCGGGCCGATGACTGAAAATCTTCGATTTGGAGATGGATATACCTCGTCGTTGCCCGACCTGCATCTTGATTTTTCTGAGGAACAGGGGTTTGACCGCGCAGTCGAGATGTGTAACGGTGCTGGCGTCTGTCGGAAATTATCCGGCGGTGTGATGTGTCCGAGTTTTCAAGCCACACGTGAGGAAGAACACTCAACAAGGGGCAGAGCGAACGCATTACGGGCGGCGATAACTGGAAATGTGGTTGGCGGCCTGAGTAGCAAACGGTTGCACGACACGATGGATTTATGCCTCGAATGTAAAGCATGCGTGTCGGAATGCCCCTCGTCAGTAGATATCGCCCGCCTGAAGGTCGAGGCCCTCGCTCAGTACCACGATGCTCATGGAACACCACTCCGATCACGGATTTTCGGTGCCA
>SMVB01305990.1_pt1 | contig 12427 bp, 7 predicted proteins | sample 2456461 | NCBI WGS metagenome assembly SMVB01 (sample SAMN11095934, study PRJNA526329) | marine sediment metagenome | biome: Marine sediment; feature: Surficial sediment; material: Deep marine sediment; isolation source: Hadal surficial sediment | place: Pacific Ocean | collected 2014-05 | depth 0-1...
ACGGGAGCGGGGCATGCGGAAGTTCAAATCGATGAGTCAGGCGCAAAGATTTCTAGATACTCATGCTGCTGTGCACAACCTTTTCAATTTGGGGAGACATTTACTTAGGGCAGAAATTTATCGGTTGTTCAGGCTGCGTGCCTTTATGTATTGGGAAAAGGCAGCGGCAATATAGAACGCTAATACCGCGGTTTTTCTCGTCTTAGCTCGTTAACTTGTCAATACCTACACGATTGCTCAGTTCGATAAGAACACCGCCAAACCCTGGCGCCGGTATTTATCCCACGCCAATTTTTCAGGGACATCACTTTTAGTTAGAAAAGCTCAATTAGCCCGAACCCGAAGATAATAGTCGAAGGCAACCCCCGAATTGAGCTCCCGAAATCCCAAGGCCAGCCGCAGCATCTCCTCCAGATACTCCGCCGCCTGGAGCGGTCCAACATCCAACGGTTCAAGCCCAACGTCTTCCACCAGTCGGGCTACACGTTCCTTAGCTGCTTGGTCGTTACCAGCAATGGGTACAGTCACGGGTCCATCGGACCGTGATGGATCTTCCATGAGAGTGTAATTGAGGGTATTAAACGCCTTCACAACCAATGCATCTGGGGCGAGTGACTGAACCTCTTCAGCCAGCGAGTCCCGAGGATCACGTGGTGACACCGCCCAATTATCTTCAAAGGTCCACCAGTTGGTAGGATCGATCACAATTTTACCGCTGAGGTCGCCTAAGGAAGCAATCACTTCAGGAATCGCCGTGGGCGGTATGGGAATGAGGACTATCTCCGCCTGCGCTGCGGCCGCCGCTTGCGAGGTTGCGGTCGCACCATAACCAGTCTCTGCAACCAGGCTGCGAACCCGGCTAGCATTTGGTGTGCGGGAGCCATAGATGATGGTATGACCCGCCTCGGCCCATATCTTGCCAAGAGTGGAGCCAACATTTCCGGTGCCAATAATGGCGATGGTTTCTGTGCCGGGCTGGGCTTCAGAAATGCGCGACGAATTTAACAGGAGCGCGCCGAATCCAATCGCTAGCAGCAAAAGAATGCTTTGATGGTGTATTTGCTTCATGAAGTCTTCCTCCATTTATCGGGACAGGTTAAACGGAGTATAAGAAAAAAAGGGGAAACAGGTTTATCTAATCGATCAAAGATAAACTTACCCCCCTATTCCATCACATCCTTGGGATTGCGTATATCCCTGTAAGGGGTTAATCTTGGTCATCTACTGATGGGCAGCTTGTCGCGTGGGCTGATTTTAAGATCATGCCAAAATGGCAGGGCTGGAAGTCGACATCATGAGTATGAATGCTTGAAAAGAGCACTGACTTAATAATGGAGAGCACTGGGTCGGAAATACGACGAGGTGCGTGTCGTAGGGCGAAATGCAGTCTGTTTATTCTGCCTATCCCTCACCAAACCCGCGCTCCATTGATCATCATGAAGGAGAATAATTATGCTAGCTGCTAACAAATTGAAATTCTCAATACGGGGCGCTTTTTCGAGCCTGGTCTTTGCAGCCGCCACTTTCTCGTTGCCGACTGTGACATTGGCACAAGCCGTCGAGGAACACCCAACATTCACGCGAGACGTAGTGCCTATTTTGCAAGAATCCTGTCAGAACTGCCATCGCCCGCGGGGAATGGCACCGATGCCGTTGGTAACCTATGACCAGGTACGTCCGTTTGCGCCGCTGATCAAAACTAAAACCTCTAATCGTACGATGCCGCCCTGGCACATCGATAGAAATATCGGCATTCAAGAATACAAGAACGATCGGTCGTTGAACGACGAGGAAATCGCAACACTAGCAGCCTGGGCAGACGCCGGTGCTCCCGAGGGCGATGCCGCTGACATGCCACCGCAGGTCGAGTTCGCCGACGCGGCTGAATGGAGTATCGGCGAACCGGATGTGATCCTGTCATGGAATTATACCGTACCCGCCGTGGGTGCAGACTTGTATGGCGATCTCTATAGCGACGACCTGGTTGGGAAGTTAGCCGGGGATCGATACATCAAGGCAATCCAGACCCGAACTCCCGACGACGCCTCGCGACGTGTTGTCCATCACGCGCTTTCCTATGCCGAAGGGGGAAGTGGTAACAGCAATGACGAGGAGTCAATGTTCCTGGTCGAGTATGCATCAGGCAAGAGTGCCGAGATCTATCCGGATGATTCTGGTGTGTTGCTGGAGGCTGATAGCCGAATACGGCTCTCCTATCATATGCATCCCGTAGGCGTGGAGACCGAGGCGAAAGTAGAAATGGGCATTGTCTTTCATCCGGAGGGTTATGTACCGGAACATCGCCGCTGGTCGAAGCAGCTTGGGCAGCGGATGAGCCTGATGGACATTCCCGCCGGTGAAGTGGTACGCACCGATGGTTATGTTTACTTTCATTTGAATGCCAAGCTCACCGCGTTCCAGCCGCACATGCATGGCCTGGGAACTTATCAGTGCCTTGAGCTGATTTATCCGTCAACCGGCGCATCAGCAAAAACCGAGATCGTCAGCTGTGCGCACTGGGACTACAACTGGCACACCATCTACAATTACACGGACGATTCGGCTCCGTTGATTCCAAAGGGGACAGTTGGTCATATGATCAGTTACTTCGACAACACTGAATCACATCCCGGAAATCACGACGCGCGGAACTGGACCGGGGACGGTGGTCGGACCATCGACGAGATGAGCTTTTCGTGGCTGGGTTGGGTTGATCTGACCGATGAGGAGTACAACGAGGAGTTGGCGAGGCGCAAGGCGCTGCGTGATGGTGACGACGCTACGATCGCAGGGCTCGAGTGAAAGTGGGGATAAAGATGAGCAGTAAAGCTAGCGCAACCCATCACCTATTCCTGGGTTTAACTCATTTCGTGGCGCTGGCGTTTTTCGCTGGGATTGCCCTACAGGCAGCCGCGCAAATCGAGCATCTTCCTTATCAGCTCAGGTATCACAGCGGTCAAACCGTGCAGCCCATATTTCAAGGCTGGTCACGTAACGACGATGGCAGCTTCGATATGCATTTCGGCTACTTGAACAGGAACTATGTCGAAGAATTGAACGTGCCGATCGGGCCGGACAACTTCATCGATATGGCAGGCCTGGATCAGAGACAACGACAACCCACCTATTTCCACTCTCGTTCGAACCGGGACATCTTCACCGTGACGGTTCCGGCGGATTTCGGTGATCGGGAAATAGTCTGGAGCCTCAACACCCAAAGCAAGACTCTGCAAGCCGTTGGTTGGCTACAGTCAGAGTGGGAGATTGAAGAATACGGTGGGCGAGAACCTGACGCGGAAACCCTGGCGAATCGACCTCCCGAGATTACTGTGAACACGGCATCCTCGGTGGAACTATCCGCCATGCTTAGCTTGACTGTGATGGTGACCGACGACGGCTTACCAGAACCGGAACCCGAGCCGACCGAAGAAGAACTTCGGCAGCGAGAAGTTGCAGCGAGCCGACCTAGCCAGGCTCGACCGCCCTTGCTGATTCCGCCTGAGAATGCGTTGGAAATCCCGGTGAATGTACCCCAACTGGCACTGACAGCACGGGGTAACAAGATTACCGCCCGCCCGCCAAGCGACAAGTTGACTGTTTCGTATATTGTCTGGCGAGGTCAGGGAAACATCACCACTGAGCCGCAATTTGCTGAAGTGGAGAATGGTTCCGCTACGACCTCAATCACCTTCTCGAAGCCCGGAGAGTACGAATTGCAAGTGCGGGCATTTGATGGTGGTAAGTCAAGCTATGAGTTCGTGACGATTAATGTGCGCGAGTGAGTAAGCTGGTCGTTGTCTGGATTGATGTGGAAATAGGGAAAAGGGGGCTGATTTATTTTATAAAAAATAGATATGCCCCCTTTCTTACTTGTGGTTGTCCAGTTTTCCCCTACACACTCAATGACTGCTCTTTTTTCGCAAATCCTGAAGCATAGAATACGGAATATAAAAAAGGCGCAAGACCTGTTACAGACAAAATGTTACTCAGTGCATTCCCGCTATTCGGCATAGATTATTTTTCTGAAAACAGTCTTAATGAAACGAAAGTTCCAACAAGAAACGCAAAATAGAAAGCTGCCTTTTCAGGCAAATGAATTTCCTCCGTTGTCATCCAACCATTTCTATAACACCCGTGTAAGCGAGTAAGTTTAGTCCATGCATGGCCGCCGGCGAAATTCAGGATGATTTCCTTACTATCGAGCCTGACCATTACAATGGTTTTGATACCGAGCCATTACGCCGTTAGCCACGCCGAAATTTTCCGGATATTGTCATGCCAATCTTATTATGCTCGGATTTCGCCACAATATATTTACTTGTTAGCTTTACGCTCTTTTCTTAGGTGATGAGTTTTACCGGCAGAGCAGTTCAAGAAGGGGATTTGATCAGCAAGAACAATGGTATTATCATGTTTCGCATCAATGGCGAGGTGAGAACATTTTCTGAAAACGAGATAACGGAAGGGTCAACGAGGGTAGAGCCAATGTCGGCATACCAGTTAACGTTGCGGCACCAGCATTTACTATTACCGCTGAAACGGAACTGGTGTTGAGTATGCTGGAAGAAGAAAATACCAGTCAATAGTTTAAACATGGATATAATTTAATTGGCATTATGTCAAGTACAGCCAACCAACGTGGACAAACCGAATCAGTTCAATACTGAAAAGGAGGTGGGTATTAAAAGTTCATTTCTTCTCTTATCTTCACTTGCATTGGTGGCTTGCGAAACCACTGTACCAACTCTTCAATCCGGGCCCAATGCTGAGGTGCTTACCCCAATGGATATCGAGTCCAATACTTTGTAGCATGCTTGCAGAGTTAGTAATGAAAACTCCTTGAGATCAATATACAATTAATTTAACGTGCTCCGATTCCATTGCTGGGATTTTGTCTAAAGAGCTGTGTCTAACGGGATAAACCCATGCGATTGTTCAATTCCTCATTTGTTCTATTTCCATTATTATCGGCTTATTTGCTGTTGAGCAGCTGTTCACAGACGACCAATACAATAATCTATTCACCAGCTTCTTCAACGGCACCAGAAGAAGAACCCAGCGCCAACACAAACACCCAGATCAGCGAGGCCGCCGAAGTAGAATTCAGCTACCCCAGGACAGTTAAGGTAGGCGACGCATCTGTCGTTATCCACCCTCCACAGATTACCTCCTGGGAAAACTTCGAGACAATAGAAGGCATCGCCGCCATCGAGACGGTGCCCGTCAATAATGAAGATGTACGATACGGTGTTGTTTCTTTCAGTGCAGATGCTATACCTGACCTGGATGAGAGAACAGTTCTTGTGGAAAACTTACAAGTAGTCTCCATTACTGAAAACAACACAGAATTACCGCTGGAAAGTCGAGAACTGTTTGAAGAAAGTTTTAAAAAGGCTAACGTCCTACCCCTGGATCTGGTGCTAAGCCACCTCAGTGAAGGTGTTATTTCAACTTCTGGCCCCGACATCCGAGCTGAACCACCCTTGATCCATGTGTCTAAAAGGTCTGCTGTCTTGCTATTGCTACACGGTGAACCGGTACTTGTCCCACTGGAAGATCTGCAGCTCAAATTTGTTGCCAATACTAACTGGTCTCTGTTTTTAGATGACGACAGTGGCAACTGGTTCCTGCGCAATGACGATAGCTGGCTTCAAGCTGCCGAGTATCAGGGTCCCTGGTCCTGGGCAGGCGAATTGCCCGGTTCATTGAGCAATCTGCCAGAAGATGATAACTGGCGCTCTACGCGAGCAGCGGCGATGCAATGGAGCGAAGCACCAAAATTCGATGTGCCTACGGTATTCGTATCAACTTCGCCGGCCGAGTTAATTTTATTAGTAGGCGAAGCCAATCTGGTGGAAATTGGCAACGGTCTAGCCTACGCCAGCAATACCGATAGTCAGTTGTTTAGTTATGAAGACAGTTGGTACTACCTGGTATCAGGGCGCTGGTTCACCAGTGGATCGCTGGACGGGCAATGGGAGTCTATTTCAGCATTGCCCGAGGTCTTCGCCACTATACCCCCGGATCATGTCATGGCTAATGTGCTGGCCTCAGTGCCGGGTACTATAGAAGCAAAAATAGCGGTACTGGATGCGCAGGTTCCCAAGCGAACCACAATACCTCTGGAAACACCGTTACCTGAAACGGTTTCTTATACTGGGGAGCCAGAATTCGTCGAGATCGCCGGAACCGATTTAAAGCGGGCAGTCAACACCGCCTTCGATGTGATTCAAGTAGGTGATGAGTTTTATCTTTGTTACACCGGTACCTGGTACAAATCAGACAGCGCTAACGGACCGTGGTCAACAGCGACTTCTATTCCAGTAGAAATTTACACTATTCCAGTGAGTGATCCGGCGTATCACACAACCTATGTCAAAGTGGTTGAGACTACGCCAACAACCGTGACTTACAGTTATACCGCAGGCTATCAAAATATTTATTTTTACTACGGTGTGCCGGTCTATGGCACCGGTTGGTATTACCCTCCCTACTTCTACTATTACGGGGGGTACCCGGTTTATTATCCCTATCATTATACCTATGGTTCTGGTTCCTACTATAACTCTAGAACCGGTGCCTATGGCAGTGTAACTACAGCGTATGGGCCCTATGGGGGTTGGGGTTACGCCTCAGCTTACAACCCGAGCACTGGCACCTATGGCCGCGCGGAAGCGGTTTGGGATCACGACGAATGGTATGCCGTGGGGGAAGCTTACAATCCAAGCACGGGCAATTATTTTGGCACCGAGCGCTACTACGATGCCGACGACGGAGAGTGGGAAATCAATTCCACGTTACAGACTCAACGTGGTGATGTAGATATTTCACGTGAGTTCGATGCGGATTCTGGTAGCGCTACCCTGACCAACGATAGAGGCGGTGAGGCCAACTTTACCCGCCATGCCAGCGATGGAGGCTGGGACACCAATGGGGAGTTCACTACAGCAGACGGACGCACGATTACCAGTACCGGCCGCTATGAAGATGGACGTGGTACTTCGACATTTATCGGCTCAGATGGTGGTACCGGAACCATTAATAGATCCATTGATGCAGACGGAATCAATCGTCAGGGAACATTCACCCGCGACGGCCAGACCCTAACTACCGACACGATCCGAGATGGCACTAATACCAGGACCACCTTCGAAACCTCTGGCGGAGGTACCGGAGTTATAACCAGGGACGGACTCGACGACCCAACCGGCATCGGTCAAACCGGATCTGGTGATGTCTATGCAACCCGGGATGGCGAGGTCTATCGCAAGACTGATGATGGCTGGGAGCAGCGCTCTGATGACGGCTGGTCTGGCATCGAAACGCCTGGTTCTAATGGCAATGATGCAGTGGGCCAGAACTTTAGAAACACTGAAAACAGGACCGCAGTAGAGGACCGTTCTCTAAACACTCAACAGCGGGAGAGCCTCACTAACCGAAGTCAGAATGGTCTTGTTAACCAGAATGGCCGTACTAGCCAAAATGGTCTACTTAACCGAAATAGCGGTGCTACCCAGAATGGTCTAATTTCTCAGAATCGTTCAGTTGACACGCGCCAAAGACAAAGCATTACCAATCGAAGTCAAAGCCTCAACAGTCAATCTATGGCGAGACAGCGGGGACAAAGTCGGACAGCCCAGTTTCAAAGACAACGAAGTAGAGGGGGTTTTAGTCGTCGACGCTAAAACGTAAAGCAACATAAATACTCAACAAAAGGTGACAGATCTACTTAATTTGATCGAAAACTAACCTGCCCCCTATTCCGTAAATAGATTAATTGAAAATTTGAATCAAGATCGTGTTCGGGACTTCTTCTTGGTGGTGTACTTATTTCTCACTGGTGGTAATTTAACTAAAAAACACCATGGTTCTTTGTACAGTCCAGATCATAGCAACACCGCCGACAAGGTAAGCCACTGGCTTTTCGGCTCGGCGTAGCAAATCAAGCGGAGTTACTCGTTGCGCGTCAACAATTTGGCCAGCGCCTCGATAATTCACGCCCGTTGTTACAATCCAAACGGCCACAATCATGGCACTCACGAACAGAATCTGGCCTATTTCGACTCCTACATTGAATGCCAGCAGGGCGGCGGGAATCTCGGTTCGAGGTAGGCCAATTTCACTCAGTGCCGAGGCGAAACCAAAACCGTGCAGCAAACCAAAAGAGGCGGAAACAGCAATTGGATAGCGCCAGGTTAAAGTATCTCTTCGTTGTAGTGCGATTTCTCTCGCTAGAAATACTATTGATAAAGCAATGACCGCTTCAATAGGAGGTGTAGGAAGGTGAACAAGATCCAATGCGGCTAATGTCAGTGTTATTGAATGAGCAATAGTAAAACCAGTTATGGTGATAAGAATGCGTCTTCCGGTGCCGGCTATTAGCAAAAGGCAGGTCACAAACAGCAGGTGATCAAGTCCTTCAAGAATATGTTCGATCCCAAACAGCGTATAGGTAGTAGCGATTTCTAAACGCGTCAGTGACCCTTGTACTATAAAAGATGGATTCGCCGCGGCGAGGCGGGCAACTTCGGTGCTGCCATCGGTACGTTCTATGCGGACCAATACATCAGTTGACAAACCAGTGAGGCCTTCAATCACGACCTCACCGCCGACTAAACCGTTTTCGCTGCGAAGGCTAAAGCGCTCGATAAAAGCACCACCAATAAAAGTACTACGTACGGGAGTGATGATTTCAGAATTTTCGGGAAATCGAACGTAAATACTTAGTCGAAACTCTCCTCTGGCAGGAACTTTCCAAAGTACATCGAAATCCTGGTCTGTGACTTGTATTAATTCGAGAAAAGCGGGCCGGTACTCGTCGGCATGGGCGTTGGCGGTGGTCAAGACTGCCAGTAGTATCGTGGCGGCTAATCGAAGCATTATTTTGTGGCGTTCTTATCGATTACTTTGGTTGGACTCATCGCGTCCGTCGTTGCAATTGTTACCGTGTAGTTCTCCAGCAGTGTCTGGTAAAAAGCCTCATTGGCCTCTTTACGCTTTACCAAATTCCATTCCCTGCTCACAGTTTCCCGAATGTCGCTTAAAGCGGGCAAGTTACCGGGAATGTGTTCTTCGATGTAAACCAGATGTAGCCCGAAGTCAGACTCGATTGGACCTTGCCATGTACCAGTGGGCATGTCACGGAGGCTTTGCGTAAATAAAGCGCCTAAATCTCTCCGAATATTTCTCTCTTCCTCATTTTGAAAATAAGACTGCGTCATTAGCAGTCTATCCCCGGCGGAAGCGAGCGCGTGTTCGTCAATCGATTGTTCTCGTAGTTTAGCGAGTAGTATTTCAGCATCTGCTTGAGATGAGTCTCCTCGTTGACCAACATTGAAATAGATGTGCCGTAAAGAAAAACGGGATTGTTCTCGAAATCGGTCTGGGTTGGCCACTAGAAAGGTCTGCAACTCGTCCTCGGAGGGTAACGCCAGACTTGCTATATCTTCAAATAGGAATTCCAATTTTTGCTTAAGTCGCCGGCGAATTATACTGTCATTTTTTTCCAGACCCATTGCTAATGCTTCTCGATACATTACTTCTTCGCGAATGTGGTTTTGCACCAAGCCTTGCATTTCAAGTTGGGAAGGTAGCCGCTGCCAGACTTTTTCAAATCCGAGTATAAGCGCATCGAGTTGTCCTGCGGAAATAACAATTTCTTGTAGCGCTGTGCCACCGGTCGATAGCTGATTAGAAGCCAATTGGTAGCCGCCGAACATTACCGCTCCCAGTAGTAAGAAATGCAGTAAGGGTTCGCGTAATAACTTATTCATAGCTGTTGTTTCATGAGTTTTCTTATAGCAATACAGGTTGAACGTGAGACTAGCAAATCCTGCTCCTTTTGCATTAACATTTGCAGTTTTTTTGAGATGGTTCGAGCTCGATGCGTAAATAACCCATTTTTTGCATTAAGGCCAAGTAAGGCAGGTGGAAATATTCGTAATTATAGGTATTGTACTTAGAAATAATACTTACTGGCTACGCTATACACCGTATATGTTTTCATGTGGGCAGGATATAGTATAAATCGGTTCGGCTAGGATAACTTGAGTAATCCTATGGTCGCGTAGGTACAGACTTATGCTCATAATAAGGAACACCGTTTCGGTACAATTTTTTATTGATTTGAATGGGGAAATTCTATGAATTATGCAAGTGGCATCAAAAAGTATCTGTTTATGGTATTGATCGCTCTGCCGATGAGCCCGCTGCTCAATGCACAGATTGTCCCGACTGAAGAATCCTTATCAGCCGTTTATACCGGATCCGCTTATTCTCCCTACGCGGGCCGCACCTTTTCCGAAATTCCGTTGTGGGGAGATTCGCATCTTCATACTGAGCTTTCTATGGATGCGGGCATGTTTGGTAATCGCCTTGGCCCGGACGATGCCTATCAGTTTGCTCGCGGCGATGAAATAACAGCTTCTTCCGGACAACCGGTTCGGCTGTCACGACCTTTAGATTGGCTGGTAATAGCTGACCACTCAGATGCTATGGGATTGGCTCCAGATGTTGTTAGGGGTGCGGCACATTTGAATAACTTCGAGCAAAGTGCTCGTTGGATGGCGGGAGTTGCCGAAGGCGGACAGGCAGCAGTTGAAGCGACGATTGACATGGTTACCAACTTTGCGAATAACAATATCGAAGCGGAGCTAATGAACATGTACTCACCCGGCGCCAAGCTCTACAAGAACCTCTGGGAAAGAGTGGTTGATTCAGCGGAGACCTATAATGACCCGGGAACTTTCACTGCCTTGATCGGCTTCGAGTGGACATCATTGATCGCGGGAAACAATATGCACCGGGTTGTCATTATGCGAGACGGTGGTAATCGCGCCAAGCAGGTGGTGCCCTTTACCATGACAGCTCCTCAGGGCAGTCCCAACCCGCGAGATTTGTGGAAATACCTGCAAGCGTATGAAGAAAAAACCAATGGTGAGATTTTAGCGATTGCGCATAACGGCAATCTCTCCAACGGTATTATGTTCCCGCTTGAGGCACAGTACGATGGTCTTGACCTGGACGCAGAATATGTGACCCAGCGTGCTCGCTGGGAACCAATATACGAAGTAACTCAAATCAAAGGTGACGGTGAGACGCACCCGTTCCTTTCACCGGATGATGAATTCGCCGATTATGAAAATTGGGACGTGGGCAATCTGGATGTGAGTGTTGCCAAGACTAACGCTATGTTAGCTGGTGAGTATGCGCGTGAAGCGTTGAAAAGAGGCCTAATTCTTGGTCAAAACCTGGGTGTAAACCCCTATAAATTCGGCATGATTGGTGCAACCGATAGCCATACTGGCCTGGCGACTGCAGGGGAGGATAATTTCTTCGGTAAGCATACCGGTTATGAACCTGCCCCGGGTAGGATCGAGCACACAATGATAAGCGGCGTAGGAGGATCGATTGAGGGTTGGCAATTAGTCGCCTCTGGTCTTGCCGCAGTATGGGCCGAAGAAAACACCCGGGCCTCGATATTTGATGCCATGATGCGTAAAGAAGTCTATGGCACTACCGGTTCGCGTATGCGGGTAAGAGTGTTTGGAGGTTGGGAGTTTGCTGACCAAGATATGAACTCTCGCATACCGGCAACCATCGGCTATCAAAAAGGTGTGCCTATGGGTGCTGATTTGCGTCCTCGCCCAAGCGAAGCCGGGGCGCCAAATTTCCTGGTCTATGCGCTAAAAGATTCGATTGGCGCCAATCTGGACCGAATGCAAATGGTCAAAGGTTGGATGGACGATGGTGGAGAAACCCATGAACAGGTTTACAATATTGCCTGGTCTGGCGACCGTACCCTGCGTCGTGATGGCACTCTGCCAGCGGTAGGCAATACTGTCGATGTTGAATTTGCTAATTGGACTAACACCATTGGCTCCGGTGAATTATTTACCGTGTGGGAAGATCCTGATTTCGACCCGGACCAGAACGCATTCTACTACGTTCGAGTATTGGAAATTCCCACACCCCGCTGGTCAACCTACGATGCATTCCGTTTTGGCACCGAACTTCATCCTGATGCGCCAACCACGACTCAGGAACGAGCTTACACTTCGCCAATCTGGTATACGCCGGCAGACTAATAAAAGGAACACTAAAAAAATAATTACTAAAGCCGGGGTTTTGGCTAAACCTAGAACGATATAAACCCATCTGGTGGGGGTTTAACTGATTGACTTCAGTATCCCACATTGTGTTATTGTTTCAGCAACATTTTTCTTGATCCTGAATCAGAACCTGTCTATTCGTTGGAGAACACATGAAAAAATTCACTCCTGCTAGTATCACGCTCACTACCTCGATTCTCCTCTCACTGAGCGCCTATGCCGCGGACTCAGGTATTCCTAGAACCGCTGATGGCAAACCCGATCTTCAAGGCATCTGGAGTAACGCCACCCAGACTCCCCTGGAGCGACCGGCCGAA
>SMVB01116721.1_pt1 | contig 12425 bp, 10 predicted proteins | sample 2456461 | NCBI WGS metagenome assembly SMVB01 (sample SAMN11095934, study PRJNA526329) | marine sediment metagenome | biome: Marine sediment; feature: Surficial sediment; material: Deep marine sediment; isolation source: Hadal surficial sediment | place: Pacific Ocean | collected 2014-05 | depth...
AACAGCGATGACCAGAATTGCGCCGATATCGTCGGCGATTGCCAGTGACAGCAACAGAACCCGAAGGCCCGAAGGGACTCTTGACCCGAGAACCGCCATGCAGCCGACGACGAAGGCGATGTCCGTCGCCATCGGAATGCCCCAGCCTCGCGCCCCGGGCTCGCCCCACTGTAGGGCCAGGTAGAGCCCGGCCGGCACGATCATTCCGCCGACCGCAGCGAAGATGGGGAGGATTGCCTTGCGGGCCTCGCGCAATTCGCCGAGCACGATCTCGCGTTTGACTTCGAGCCCGATGACGAAGAAGAAGATCACCATCAGGGCATCGCTGATCCAATGCTGGAGCGAATGTGTCATCGGCCCAAAGCCGATACTGAAGGGCGTCTGCCAGATCTCGAGATATGCATCGCTGAGCGCAGAGTTCGCGAGTATGAGAGCGAGGCCACTCGTGAGCACGAGGACTACACCGCCCGCTGCCTCGACGTGCAGGAAGTGGGCGAGCGGCTTGGTGATGCGCTCGATCGGAGTGCTTGGGCGCGAGTCTTCTGAATCGGTCGGAGGGACATGCGACATGCCAGAAACAATAACTTTGAGCGCATGTGCTGTCGCCTCGGTTTGTCTTGAAATCGGTTGTGGCCTAGGTTCAGGACGTTGCGCGGAAAAGGTTGATGTGTCCCTTGGAGAACTGTCACTTCAACTGGCCCGCCATTCGGGGGTCGCGACCCAGATTCTCGCTATGTCGGCTTCTCTTTATCGAAGTACCGGAGACCACTCCCGCCAGTCGTCGTCCGGCGCCTCCCTCAAGACGAAACGGTCGCCTTCGGCGGCGGGTGCCGAAGGCGAATCTGGCGTTGCGAGTTCGATTCCGCCCTGGACGAAGGTCTCGAGGGGGCCGGTCTCGACTTTGATGCCCGAGAGGCTGAGGTCGATTTCGATCCCACTCGCATTCCAGAATTGGGTGTTGCCTCTGATCAAGGACGCGTATTGCGCTTCGATGGCTGCGGCGAGGACGACGTACGTTCCGTCGGGCGCGAGCGTTCGCGTGGATACGGCTCCGACTTGGAGCCCGCGATAGAAGATCGGATCCCCGTCGTGGATCGCATCGACGTTGGTGGCCTCGATAAGGATCCGCAGCGCTCGCGGCTGATCTGCGAAGTCGTCAAAGGCGGTGAGCACGCCCTCGGAGAGCAGCAGGCGGGGGCGCCATTCCTCCGACCCCGCTGGCGCGGCCGCTTCGAGTCGATAGACACTCGCTTCTGGCGCCTCTTCCCCGGACTCCGTGGGCGTCGCGAGCATCACGCCGCCGACCAACATGGCCTGCAACGGGGCGACATCCAGCTCGACACCTCCAAGGTCCCCGCGAAAGCTCAATGCGGAGGGGCTCCAGAATCGCCTGTTGGTCCGCACGAGCGGTGCGTACTCGAGATCGATATGGAGCTCGACGCGAACGCCGCGCGCGTCCGCGGTGAGCGCAGATCGACCGACTTTGCCGATCTCATATTTGCGGTAGTAGATGGGGGCGCCGGCCGTCAGGCTGGATTCCGGGGCCTCGACGACGACCGTTCGATGTCGCGATTCGCGCAGGTCCTGCAATGCGATGGCTTCGTCCGCGTGAAGCGCGAAGCGAGCAAGCGAGGTCGCCGCGTCGCCTCGCCCGAGCGGGTTGTCGAAGGCGATTGCGCCGGTGGCCAAGGTGCGGAGGGAATAGAACTCGAACTCGAGTCCGCTCAGTCCTGCCTCAACCGAGAATCCGGCCGGTCGCCAGAATCGAGTCGAGCTTCCGATTAGATGCCGATACTCGGCATCGATTCGAATCCGAACCTCGACGGATTCGCCGTCCCGGGCGAGATCGTGGTCGATCACTCGGCCGACCGGGAATCTTCGGTAGGTGACCAGGGAGTTCAACGTGACGGAACCAATTTCTTTCGCACGGAGGATGAGATCGAGGGTGCCGGCATCGGGTCGCGGCGGCAGCCGATGCCCGTCGGCCTCGCCGTGGCGGACGTTCGCGAGTTCGATCGAGGGGCGCCAGGCGAGCCAGGCGATTTCGGGTTCCTCGTGGAGTGCGAACAGATGAAGCGACGCGGCGGTCATTTCGGAGGACTCGGGGGTCGCAATGGAAATGCCCCCGGACACGATCGACCGCAGCGGTCCCGATCGCACTTCCAGCCCGTCGAGTCCGAGCGAGACGTCGATCCCGCTCGTCTTGTAGAAGCGGGTGCCTTCCTTCATGAGCGGGCTAAAGCGCGGCTTGATGAAGACTTCGGCGCGCACGGCCTGGGCGTCCGGGGTGATCCAGCTCTCGCCGATGTGCCCGATCTGGATGTTCCGGTAGTAGATCGGCGTCCCGTCGGCGAGGTTTTTCCCGTCGCGGGATTCGATTCGCAGCTCGAGGCTCTCGCTGCGCAGCTGAGCCTTCTGGGCCGCGTCGACGCCAGCATGGAGAGGGAAGGAGGTGCCGGTCTCGGATTCGGGAGAACTGCCCTCTGGTGTCGAGAATGCGATGCCACCGCTGAGGACGGCAGTGATTCCTTCCGTGCGGATGTCGACCCCGTCGAGCCCGATGTGCGCTTCAATCCCGCTTGCGTTCCAGAACAGCGAGCCCTCGCGAACCCGAGGCGCAAAATCCTCGTCGATAACGATGTAGATTCGGATCGGCTCGCCTCTTTCCCCGAGTTCGTAGTGTTCGACTTCGCCGGCTCGCAGGTTGCGATGGAAGACAGGCGTGCCTTGTGCGATTGACCCGAGTTGAGCTGTTTCGAGGATGATCGACTTGCCGCTCGGGTATCGCACGCCGACGGGCGGGCTCAAGCGTCCGTCGAACTTCGTGACGCGCTTGCCCGTCCGGCTGGGGACAACTTCGATGTATTGGCCGGACAACAAGGTCTCGATCGCCGATATCCCAGCCATCGAGAACTGGGGACGTACGAGCCAGAAGACGGTTCCCTCTCTGAGAAAGGTCTCCGCATCAGGATCGATCTCAGCGACGACCACGACACCATCGAGCGTGTCGTTCAGTCGGACCTCGGTCAGGTGACCGACTTCCACGTCCAGGAATTTGATCGGTGTCGCATCTGCTTTGAGTCCCGCTGCAAAGGGAAATTCGATTTCGATCGTAGGGCCCTGGTCTCGATAGGTCTGCAGGATCAACATCGCGCCCAGCAGAAGCGCCATGATGGGCACCCCCCAGACCATGGAGGGACGCCAGCGTGCGCTCTTGAGGAGCGCTTTCGGTGGACTTGGCTCGGAGTGAGTCTCTTGAGTCATCGTGAATCCTCTGTGTCCCAGAGCAGTCTGGGGTCGAATGTTTGGGAAGCGAGCATTGTGAGCACCACGACGGCTCCGAAATAGACAGCGCCTATGCCCGCCTCGACGGTGGCGAGGAATCCGAATTGAACCAACGCCACGAGCAGCGCGATCGTGAAGATATCGATCATCGACCAGCGTCCGACCATCTCGACGATTCGATAGACGCGGGTCGCGGCCAGCCTCGAGCCGACCCATCGGAAATGCACGGTCGCGATGAGAAAGCCAAGCGCGATGAACTTAAGTACCGGGACCACGACGCTCGCGATGAACACGACTGCCGCCAGACCAAAGAAGCCGCTCTCGATCATGTGAACGACTCCCGAAAAGATCGTCTGCGGATCACCCCGACCGAATTGTCGGACGGTCATGATCGGATAGAAATTGGCCGGCACGTAGAGCACGACCGCGCCCAGTAGAAGGGCCATCGTGCGCTGGAGGCTCTTGGGCACTCGGTGTCGAACGGGCGACGCGCAGCGGGGACAGCTGGAATCGTCGCCCTTGACGTCCACTACGGCATTACAACATTGACACGGGGCTTTTCCTAGTTCGAGCCCAGTCGAAGTGTTCATGCCGTGTCCCGCCGAATCCGCTCCCATACGGCCTCCCGATCCATCGTGGCGGAGGAGGCGACCGTGAGCACCATCAACGCCACGAAAGCGACGAGCCCCACGCCCGGCGTCACGTCGGCAATATCCAGAAGCTTGATGACGGCCACGAGGATGCCGATCAAGTACACGTCGAGCATCGCCCAGGGCGCAATCCGCTCCGCCGTGCGAAATACGAGCCATGCGTTAGGCGCGGGGACCCCCGACCAGGCCAGCGGAAGCAGAACGTAGATGAACGCCAACAACCGGAGAAGGGGCAGGACGAGAGTCATCAGGAAGACGAGGACTCCGATCGACGGAAAGCCCCGCTCGAAAAGGGCGCTGGCGGTCTCGGCGACTGTGCTCGACCCCTGAAATCCCGCGGCCGAGAGTGTCAGGAAGGGAAACCCGAGGACCACGGCGAAGGGCACGAGGGCCGCCAACGCAAAGGAAAGGCTCGTTTCGAAGGGGTGCACGTGATAGCGGGCCATGGCGCCCATGCAGCGAGGGCAGACCGAAAGCTCGCCCTTTTCAACGGGCGTCCGCTCAACGACAAGATCGCACTGTTTGCAGAGCGTAATCTCCGGGTCCACGACAGCCTTCGATTGGTTTTCTCGTTCCATCTTCCATGATCGTTGCGCGATCCATGGAGCTTGTCCAACTCGCCCGATCGCTCTTGGTCTTTGCTCAGCCTATCGGTCCTGCCCCACCTGTATAGGCTGTGGCTTGAAACACTGAGACGGACAGCGACTTCAGCCATCGAATGACCTGGTTCCGCGACCCTTTGGGGGGTGACTTCGTCCTTGAACTCGGGGGTAGATCCCTGTTGACCCATTGGCCCCCTCCAGACGATTCAATGCTAGCCTCCGAAATGTCTGTGATTTCGGGGGGGGGCTCGCTTATTTCAGATGGCCAACTCCATCGTAGGGTGGGCCAGTTCGGGGTCTATTAGTCGAGTTGGAGCGTTCTCATGCCGAAGAAGTACATCCGGATCAGTCATCGAATCAGCGGAACGACGCTGGCCGAAGGGCCTGTGGGCTGGGGTATTACGCCGTTCGAGGGCAATTACTACGTCTCTCGTAAGTACCTCAAGACGCGGGGCTTTAAGCCGAATTTCGTTCCCGGGCTCTGCTTCTATAAGTTTCTCTACGTCTGGTTGGATCTACATCTGGAGAACGGGGATAGAATCCGAAATCTGGGTTGGCTGTACTGGCTACCGAACCCACTCTTCCCGTTTATATGGTATCGGGTCGGCATTCCTCAGCGTCATCCAGAACTAATGGTCGAAGTGATCTAGTCGTTTTCCTAGGCATGATTGGGAACGAGGTGGGAGTGGTCTAACTCGGAAGGAGGTATCCACGTGGTGTCTTTGATTGTGCCGGTTCTCGCACTATATGTCGCTGTGGGGCTGCTATTTGGCGTCTTTTTTGCTGCGAGCGGAGCTGCGAGATTGGACCCGGGAGCGATGGGATCGCCGATTACATTTCGAATTCTGATGATCCGGGTCGCAACGGCATTGTGGCCACTCTTGTTGGTCAAGATCTTGAGGAAAAAAGAGGAGGCGACATGAACAAGGTACGCATAGCCACACTCGCTGAGCTCGATCCGCCCACACCCGCCCACGCGCTGGTCGCCGATGTCGATCTCGTGATAGTCCGTTGGCCGAACGAAGACGAGGTCACGGTCCTTTATGGGCGTTGTCTGCACCGCGGTGCGCTGCTCTCGGACGGAGAGGTCCAGGGTGAGAATCTGATCTGCGGCGTTCATGGCTGGGACTATCGGTTCCGCACGGGCGTATCGGCGTACACCAACGAGGACGTTCTCCATCGGTTTGGCCACTGGATCGAGAAGGACGGCGAGATCTACGTTGACGAAGACGAGGTTCGAGAGTGGGAGCGATGTCACCCCCAGCCCTTTGATCGCAGCGCCTATCAGGGCGCCTATCAGGACCCCCATGGAACGCCCGACGAGCCCTATAACCAGTGGATTCGGGAGATGGCCGAGCACGGGCTCGAACGGACGGGCCATCACGGGCGAGTGGATGCCATGGGCGTACCCCGCGGTGAGCTCCCGACTTGGACCGATATCCAGATTCTGACGGCCCAACTCCACCGCGTACCGCTTCTCGACGACGAAGAGGTCGGCACCGAGCTCGTCATCGGCCCTGGAGCAGACAAGCCGCTGCGGTTGGAGATCCCCCTCTTCGTTTCCGACATGAGCTTTGGTGCGCTCAGCGAAGAGGCGAAGACGGCGCTTGCCAGAGGTGCCCAGGCGGCTGGAACGGGAATATGTTCCGGGGAGGGCGGCATGCTTCCGGAGGAGCAGGCCGAGAATGATCGCTACTTCTACGAATTGGCGTCGGCGCGTTTCGGTTTCAATATGGAACTCCTGAAGAAAGTGCAGGCCTTCCACTTCAAGTGCGGCCAGGGTGCCAAGACGGGAACCGGAGGCCATTTGCCGGGCGACAAAGTGGTGGGGAAGATTGCAAAGGTACGCGGATTGCCGGAGGGTACACCGGCGATCTCACCCTCGCGCTTCCCGGATTGGGACCACGTGGACGACTTCCGCCGCTTCGCCGACGAGGTGCGGGAGTTCACCGGCGGCATCCCCATCGGCTTCAAACTCTCCGCCCAACACATCGAGCACGACATTGATGCGGCACTGTCCGCGGGCGCGGACTACGTGATTCTCGATGGTCGCGGTGGTGGCACGGGCGCTGCGCCGCGAATCTTCCGCGACAACATCAGCGTGCCCACGATTCCGGCCCTGGCCCGGGCGCGGCGTCATCTCGATCGTACTGGCCGCAGTGACGTTACGCTGATCGCCACCGGCGGTCTGCGCGTGCCCTCTGACTTCGTGAAGGCGATGGCGCTAGGCGCGGACGGCATCGCGGTTTCGAACTCGGCCATTCAGGCCATTGGTTGTCTGGGCATGCGAGCCTGTCATACCAACAACTGTCCAGTCGGAATTGCCACCCAGCGACCCGAATTGCGGGCGCGCCTCGACGTCGCGCTGGCGGCCAAGCGACTGGAGCGCTTCTTCGCGAGCGCCACTGAAATCATGCGAGTGATGGCGCGGGCCTGTGGGCATCGTCACCTGAATCAGTTTTCGATCGATGACCTCACGACCTGGAAACGGGAGATGCATCATCTGACCGGCATTGCTTACGGAGGTGTGATTCCATGAGTTGGAAGACCCTGGGTGGCGCTGTGCCCACTCAACTGGTCGACGCCCGGCTCCAATTACACCATGCGGCCCAGGTGGTGGCGTCGGCTGGCGTCACCTTTCTGCCGCCCGAGCCCGACGACAGTCATCCCAACTTCGGCTGGGTCGAGTCCCTCGGCGCACTCATGGGCCACGCACTTCCGGGCGCGAACGCGCAGGTGGGGTTGCGGGTAGCTGATCTCTCGCTGCTGTTGGTGAATAGTCGTGGTGAGATAAGTGAAGAGTTCGCCCTCGACGGCAAGAAACTCGACGACGGCTATGGGTGGCTGGCTTCGGCCACGTCTGGCGCCGGCGCGGCGCTTCCCTCGACGGGGATCACGCGCTCCACGTACGAGATTCCAAGTCACCCGACCGGGACGGGTGAGGCTTTCTCTTGTCAGTCCAATGAGGCCTTCGCCGAATTGGCGCGTTGGTTCGCGAACGGTCACCAGGCTCTGGCTGAATTGGTGGCGCGGGTCCCGGGCGCTTCCGACCTGCGCTGCTGGCCACACCACTTCGACCTGGGCACGCTCGCGGTGTTGGCGAAGGAGCCTAACGGCGACCTGTCCAAGAGCATCGGGATTGGTCTCTCGCCCGGTGACGGTGGTTACGCCGAGCCCTACTGGTACGTCTCACCGTGGCCCTATCCCGAGCCGAACGCGCTGCCGTCGCTCGAGAGCGGAGGACACTGGCACACCGAGGGGTATACCTCGGCGATCCTCACCGGCTCTGACCTCGTCGGGGGCACGCCGGAGAGCCAGAGCGAGCGGCTGCACGCCTTTCTCGATACCGCCGTCGAGACCTGCCGACGCATCCTTGCCGACTGATATACGAAAGGAAGTTCCTTTGGCTACGAAGATCCAACAGGTCTGGTACAAGGTCCTCGATCTGGACGAGTTGCCCGAGGGCCGCGTGATGCCCAAGGCGGTCGGTGTACATACAATGTGCATGACGCATTTCGAGGGCGAGTACGCGGCGCTCTTGAATAAGTGCCCTCACCAGGGTGGCCCTCTCGCTGAGGGTTCGATCGAAAATGGCATGCTGCGCTGTCCATGGCACGGCTGGGATTATCATCCCACGACCGGTAGCCCCCCGGATGGCTACGGCGATTGTGTACCGCGCTTCCCGGTGGAGATTCGCGACGACGGCATCTACGTCGGAGTCGAGGAGGATGCCCCGCACGAAACGACGGTGACGGACATCATCGCGAAGACGCTGACCAATTGGGGCGTGCGCAATGTGTTCGGCATGGTGGGCCATTCGAATTTAGGCCTTGCGGACGCGCTTCGCCGCGAGTCGCTCGCGGGCAGGTTGCGTTATGTGGGTGTTCGCCACGAGGGTGCTGCGGCCTTCGCATGTTCCGCCTATGGAAAACTCACGGGTCGTCCGGCAGCTTGTCTGAGTATCGCGGGGCCGGGTGCCACCAACCTCTTGACGGGTTTGTGGGATGCCAACGTGGATCGTTCGCCAGTGATCGCCCTGACCGGGCAGGTGGACACCCAGGTGCTCGGGGCGGGTGCCTTCCAGGAGGTCGACCTGGCGGCGGCCTTCGGCAAAGTGGCACAGTGGTCGCAGACCGTTCTTCACACCAGCAAGCACGCAGAGCTGGCGAACCTGGCCTGTAAGAGCGCGATTCTCAACCGGGGTGTCTCACACCTGATCTTCCCGGACGAGGTCCAGACACTACCTGCAGCAGAGGGCGCGGAGGCGGGGGGACCCGAGGGTCGGCTGCCATCTCGTGCGATCTCACCGCCAGCTGACGCGCTCGATGCGGCCGTCGCGCTTCTTTCGAAAGCCGAGCGGCCTGTACTCATCGTAGGTCACGGGGCTCGCTTCGACATGCCTGCCATCCTCGAGTTGGCCGAGAGCCTCCACTGTCCGGTCGTGACGACATTCAAGGGCAAGGGGCTGATCAGCGATAAGCACGAACTCGGCTGCGGCGTGTTAGGCCGGAGTGGAACGCCCATCGCATCCTGGTTCATGAATGAGTCGGATGTCCTGCTCGTATTGGGCGCAAGCTTCAGCAATCACACCGGCATTACGCCGAAGAAGCCCACCATCCAGGTCGACTTAGACGCGATGGTGCTGGCGAAATTTCACAAAGTCGATGTCCCGGTCTGGGGCGAGATCGAGACCACCGTAGCGCTCCTACGCGAACGTCTGGATGGCGCTTCGTGTGCAACGGATCAGCGTCGGGAAATCGCCGACCGCTGGAAGATCTGGCGCGCAGAGAAAGAACGGCGGAGCACCGACGATCGTGGCCGTGGCGTCAACTCGGCGTCCATTTTTGCCGCACTCACCGAGCATGCGCCCGACGACGCTATTCTGGCCGTGGACGTGGGCAACAACACGTACTCCTTTGGGCGCTATTTCGAGTGCGACCGGCAGGCAGTATTGATGTCGGGTTACCTGGGTTCGATTGGCTTCTCGCTGCCCGCCGCCATGGGTGCGTGGGCGGCAACACAGGAAGAGGATGCCCGTTTCCGAGGTCGCAAGGTGATCTCGATTTCCGGTGATGGAGGCTTTGGCCAATACATGGGCGAACTTCTGACGGTGGTAAAGTACAACATGAACATTACCCACGTCCTCCTGCGGAACGACCAGCTGGGCAAGATCAGCAAGGAGCAGCGGGCCGGGGACTGGGAGGTTTGGGAGACCGACCTTCACAATCCATCCTTTTCGGATTATGCGAAGCTCTGCGGTGCGGCTAGTTTTCTGGTCGAGACACGAGAAGAGTTGGGTGAAGCGCTCTCCCAGGCCATTGGTCACCCTGGTCCCAGCCTGGTGGAAATCATTGCGGATCCCGAGTTGATCTGAGGATTCAAGCATGATGCCTGGTTCGTTGCTCGTGGTCGCACTCGTGATTCTGCTCTTTGGTGCGATATCTCGTCGCGCTGAACGTTCTCCCCTGACACCACCGATGTTCTTCATTGCCGCCGGTTGTCTCGTGAGTGAGCATGGCCTGGGTCTCATCGAAGTCGATTTGAGCGGCGACGTCGTGCATGCGCTGACGGAACTCACGCTCGTCGTCGTCTTGTTTACCGACGCTTCGCGCATCGACCTGGCGTGTCTGCGCCGCGAGGGGGGACTGCCCGTCCGCATGCTCGGAATGGGCTTGCCGCTCACAATGTTGTTCGGCACCGCTGCTGGCTTCCTCCTATTCCCGAATTTCGGCTGGCTGGAGGCCGCGCTTCTTGCGGCGATTCTTGCGCCGACCGATGCCGCGCTCGGTCAGGCGGTCGTGAGCAATCCCCTGGTACCGGCTCGCATCCGTCAGACGTTGAATGTCGAGAGCGGTCTCAACGACGGGATCGCGCTGCCGGTCGTGCTCGTACTGGCTTCTTTGGCCGGTGCGACCGAAGCGGAGGGCGATGTCGGGCACTGGCTTCGGTTCGCGGTGCTGGCGGTGACTCTGGGTCCCGGGGTCGGCATTTTGGTTGGCTGGCTCGGTGGCCGGTGGCTCGAGCGCGGCGTGGCGGCAGGCTGGGTCAACGTTCCATTTCAACGGCTGTCTTTGCTGGGTCTGTCCCTTTTGGCTTTCGCGGGTGCCGAGCTCGTTGGCGGAAACGGCTTCATTGCTGCATTCGTTGCCGGTCTCACCATGGGCAACGTTGCGCGCAACGTGTGCGAGACGCTCTACCAGTTCGGCGAAACCGAGGGTCAGTTGCTGACCTTGCTCGTATTCCTGGTCTTTGGAGCGGTGCTGGTTCCGGAGGCCATCGAGCACTTCTCATGGCGGGTCCTCCTCTACTCACTCCTGAGTCTCACTCTGATTCGCATGGCTCCGGTAGCGATCTCCCTGGTGGGGAGCGGCCTACGTGTACCGAGCATCGCTTTCCTGGGGTGGTTCGGTCCACGCGGTCTGGCGTCGATCCTGTTCGTGCTGGTGGTGGTGGAAGAGGGTCGACTTGCTAGCGGTCCCCTACTGGAAGGCATAGTTGTGCTCACCGTATTTTTGAGCGCAATGATGCACGGCGCGACGGCGTATCCTTTTGCTCGACGGTACGGTGCCTACGTTGAGCGAAACGATACCACGATAGAAGATCATGAGGTGGTGGAGATGCCCGTTCGTGTTAGTCACGCCGATAGCAGCTGAGGGTTCTCGATACTCGTTGTGTTTGCGCGTCGTGTAGTGTGTGGGGCCGTGTCGGGTCCGGCGTAGGGATCGAAGCCAACTAGTCTGAATCAAGGAGTCGACATGGTTCCGATCATATCGTTGTTGTTCATCGTGGGGAGTGCCCTGATCGTTACCCGGGTAGCGGCGGTTGCGCTCGAGTTGACTGGGCTCAGTCAAGACTCCGCGCGATTCCAGGCACTCTCGGCCTTTACCGGCGTCGGCTTTACGACCGAGGAGGCGGAGCACGTCGTCACAGATCCAGTTCGTCGGCGCATCGTCATGTGGCTCATGCTGGTGGGTAACCTGGGCATTGTATCCGGCATGGCCGCTCTTCTGCTCTCAGCTGCCGATTTGCGTACGGACCAGGAAGCGGGCGTGTTGTTGGTGATCCTCGTCGCTGGTCTTCTACTGCTTTGTTGGATCGGCTCGAGTCGTTGGCTGGACAAGCGAATGTGTAGTCTGATTCGTTGGGCGATCAAACGCTGGACAACGCTCGACGCGCGAGACTACGCCCGTCTGCTGCATATCGGTGAGGAATACAGCGTATCGCGCCATCGTGTCGACGAAGACGACTGGATCGTCGGCAAGACGCTGGGCGAAGCCGGCCTCGTAGGTGAGGGGCTTCTTGTGCTGGGGATCGAGTGTCCGGCAGGAAGCTTCGTCGGCTCGCCGCCCGCCGACGTGGAAGTGAGGGTCGGTGACGATGTCATCATCTATGGCCTTGCGACGCGCCTGGCGGAGATGGATTCGCGTACGAAGGGCGATGAAGGCGATCGAGCACACGACGATGCCACTTCATCGCGTGAAAACCGGGTTAGCGAAGAGCGTACGCGGGCAGGGCGATGAGCATTTGATGCTTCCAGACGATTCCCGTTCTACAGACGCTCAAGTCGAATCGGGACTGCATCTCGTCGCATGACAAATCCGCGAAGTTGGTCTTCGAGTCCGTATTTCCTGCGGAACATCCCGTAGTGTGCGAAAAGTCGACCGAGCAAAAACCGTCGCATTTCCAGGGTCTTGCGGCCCGCTGCGCTTGTCGGTTTCGGCCCAGTTCCCACGATCTATTTGGTCTAATGATGGAGTCTATGAACGCGTTACCGCTCCAATTTCTGATGTTGATCTTCGCCGGCTGGGTCAATCGCCACCAGCAGGATGTCCTCGAATAGGTGCAGGAAGAGAATCGAGCGTTGCGTGAGCAATGCGACAGCGTCACG
>SMVB01374760.1_pt1 | contig 12423 bp, 12 predicted proteins | sample 2456461 | NCBI WGS metagenome assembly SMVB01 (sample SAMN11095934, study PRJNA526329) | marine sediment metagenome | biome: Marine sediment; feature: Surficial sediment; material: Deep marine sediment; isolation source: Hadal surficial sediment | place: Pacific Ocean | collected 2014-05 | depth...
GTGTTTTCCCATTGCTGGGCGTGCTTGGCGTTACGCCAGCCGCTACGCTTAGATTCGATTAGTTCCAGTGCGCAGTCTTTAAACGTCTTGGCAGTGGGATCGCGTTTAACCCGTACCAGTGTCCGCGGGTCTCTACCGTCAGCCATTGCTGTGCGCATTTTGCCTGCTAGTTCCCGCGCTTGGACTAAGGTGCGTTCATTCCTTGAACCTATGCCTAGCTCAGTAACCTTGCCATCAACCTTTCCCTTGCCACCTGACTTGTATCGAAAAACCCAACTTCTTGCTCCCGTGTCCTTCACTCGTAAGTAAAGGTTTCCACCATCAGGGTGGTTTCCCACTTTAAGAGTGTCCACTTGTCGAGCTGTTAATCGGTTGAGTTTTTTCGCCATAATGCACTTACAGTTCTTACCTCCGTTCTTACCTCAAAACAAGGATTAAGGAGAATTATGGTGAACGATAACGCACACGTCAAGCTATAAAATGGCTTTAATAAAGGTTAATATAGGGTAATTGTGAGCGAGGGCGAACGTTGGTTCAGTGGACGCTGTATCCGCCAAATACATTGGAAATAAAAGAAACTTCATTAGCGTTAACTACTCATGAAGGTAAGATATTACCTATCAAATAAACATTCCCTCTTCACTTGCCTAGACTTGATTAAGGAATTCAATATGTCGCTGCAAAATTACCTTAATCGCAATATTTGTAGTTACGCTCCTCACACTCCCGTGCCATCTGTTGTGCTTGTTCAATTTGTGCAGGGGTCATTCCTCGGGAAATTGAAACTCTCCATTTTTGTGCATTACTATTCCCCTTGTTTTCCGCTAGATTAAACCGCATATGTGCCCGTACATGGTCTTGTTCTACTCCTTGGCCATTCGCATACATCCAACCAAGGGCATATTGTGCTGATGCTAACCCTTGCTCTGCCGCAAGTCGATACAATCTCGCTGCTTCTTCGTAGTCTTGGGTTGCACCTTTGCCATTAAAAGTCAGTAAACCAAGGTTATATTGTGCAAGCCCATTCCCTTGCTCTGCAGCCATTCGATACCATTTCGCGGCCTCTTGGTAGTCCTGGGTGACACCTTGGCCATTAGCATTTAGCAAACCAAGATTGTTTTGTGCAAGTGCATACCCCTGTTCCGCAGCCAACCGGTACCACTTCACGGCTTCCGAATAGTCTTGATCTACACCTTGTCCACGTCTGTACAGTAAACCAAGGTTATATTGCCCATTGGCATTTCCCTGCTCTGCAGCTAGTCGATATAATCTTTCTGCTTCCTGGTAATTTTGAGCTACACCTTTGCCACGCCTAAATAGCAAACCAAGGTTATTTTGCGCAAATGCATACCCTTGCTCCGCAGCTTGTCGATACCACTTCGCGGCTTCCTGATAGTCCTGAGTGACACCTTGGCCATCCTCATACAACGATCCAAGGTTGTTTTGTGAAAATGCGTTCCCTTGCGTCGCAGACAAGAGATACAATCTTGCTGCTTCCTGAAAGTCCTGAGCTACACCCTGGCCATTAAAATACATTACTCCAAGAATATTTTGCGCAGATCCACTTCCTTGTTCTACCATGGGACGAATTAACTTTTCTGCTTTTTCAAAATCACCCGTAAAATAGGCACGCTTGGCATCTGATAGCTTGGCATCTGATAACATATCAGCCACTGACTGGGTTGACAAAGAAAACGTAAATAGATAACTCAACAACGCCCACTTTATTAACTGCCGCATATTCCGTTATCCTTCCTTATTTTCATAAATAAAATGGGTAAATTTACTGTCTGGTCAGCGGTGTTTATGAATCCATACGCAGAACACGTAGAGATCAACCCGAATCGTTACACATTTTATACTAGACCTGCATTATTTTTCTAACCCACCCATGTAAATAAAAGTTCATTCGCACACTCAAAGACATGTGTTTTTGGGAAAGTTAGTGGCATACCCTTGTGATGCGTTGAAAAAATGAAGAAGCTGAGGCCCTATTACACGAAGAAAAGATTTATAACATTCTGTAGCATACCCGTTAAAAAGACGATCCATACTCAGCCCTTAAGATCGATAAACTGGTGGAAAGCACCAAATCTTCTCTCGGATGTGAGTGATATATACGTGAATACGGCTAAATACCCAGAAGTTTGCGCGGAGTGTAAAGCGAAAGCCACGTGGTTACTATAGGATGTCGATATTTAATTTACCACAGCTCCCACGTCATCCGCCTTCGGCAAAACCTGGATAAAGGGTCATGCCGCCGTCGACGAACAGGCTAACACCGGTGATGTAGTCGGCGTCGTCTGAGGCCAGCCAAGTCACGGTACGGGCGATATCTTCCGGCTCACCAATGCGCTTGTAGGGAACCAAATTCATCAGTTTGTTGTAGGCCTCGGGCGTTTCCCAAGCGGACTGGTTGATAGGGGTACGGATAGCGCCCGGTGCTACCGAGTTAACACGTATTCGATAAGGGGCAACCTCCTGGGCAATACTTTTGTTCAACATTTTGACCCCACCCTTGGATGCTGCGTAATTGACATGTCCCGCCCAGGGAATGACCTCGTGTACTGAGCTGATACCGATTATTTTGCCAGCGGCGCTCGAGATCTCTGGTACCACACCACGTCGTTTGAACTCACGGATTGCCTCACGTGCACAAAGGAACTGGCCAGTGAGATTGACATCGATAACCTTCTGCCATTGTGCTAAGGTCATCTTGTGGAAAGGTGCATCTTGTTGCAGTCCGGCATTGTTTACCAGAATATCGATGGTGCCGAAGTTATCAAACATCTGTGCGAACATTGCTTGCACCTGCGCTTCACTAGATACATCTGCTTGAATGGAAATGGATTTTCCGCCATTAGATCGAATCGTCTCCATGACTTCATGGGCAGCCTGTTTGTCACCGATAAAATTGATTACCACGTCGGCGCCTTCCTGAGCTAAGTAAACGGCTACACTTTTACCAATGCCGGAACTTGCGCCTGTTACGAGAGCCTTTTGTCCGCGCAACAGGTTGCGGTGCGGACAGTGGGGCATGACAACATTGGGAAGTTCATTGCTATCGTTCATTATGGGCTCCTGGTCGTCTCTGGTTTTGGTTGAGTCAGTCATGTTTATGTGGTTGCAGCAGTTTAGCCACCAGCCCGGTCCAACCGGTCTGGTGTGAGGCACCAACGCCACGTCCGGTATCTCCGTGGAAGTATTCATGGAACAAGATGTAGTCCCGGAAGTGGGGATCGTTCTGGAATTTGTCGTTGTCACCGTATACTGGGCGGCGTCCTTTTTCATCTTTGCGGAACAGTCGGGTGAGACGCAATGCCAATTCGTCTGCGACTCCATCAATCGAGAGGAAGTTTCCCGATCCGGTTGGACACTCGATCTTGAAATCTTCGCCGTAGTATTCGGCAAAGCGCCGTATCGAAGTTACCACCATATAATTAACCGGGAACCAAACTGGACCACGCCAGTTGGAATTGCCGCCGAATAGCCCGGACGCGGACTCCGCCGGCTGGTATTGTACACTCAACTGGTGGTGCATATAAGAAAACACGTAGGGTTGTTCAAAGTGCGCGCGCGACAATGAACGCACACCGTAATCGGACAAAAACTCAGTCTCGTCAAGCATGCGCCGCAGCAAGCTCTTCATGCGGTGGCGGCGCAGCAGGGACAATAAACGGCGGTTACCCCGGCCTGGCTCGTTCCAATGTGACACTAGCGCCGCCAAGTCAGGGCGGTAGTCGAGAAACCATTTCAGCCGCCGCGCAAAGTCCGGCAGTTTGTCTAGCAACTCGGGTTCCAGTATTTCCACCGCATATAGCGGGATCAATCCGACCATAGAGCGTACCTTGAGAGGCATCAATTTGCCGTCCGGAAAACGCAGCACGTCATAGAAAAACTGGTCATCCTCGTCCCATAGACCAATGCCTTGATCACCAATGTTGTTCATTGCTTCCGCGATATACAAAAAGTGCTCGAAGAACTTGGTTGCTATGTCCTCGTAAACCCGGTTGTGCTTCGCGAGTTCTAGCGCGATACGCATCAGATTCAGACAATACATTGCCATCCAACTGGTACCGTCGGCTTGGTTGATGTAACCGCCAGTGGGTAGAGGGGCGCTGCGATCGAAAACACTGATGTTGTCTAAACCAAGGAAGCCGCCTTGGAAAATATTGTGCCCCTCGGCGTCCTTACGGTTGACCCACCAGGTAAAATTAAGAATCAGTTTGTGTAAGGCTCGCTCCAGAAAATCTAGATCACCTTTACCGTTGTTGGCATCGCGCTCTGTCTTATACACTTCCCATACGGCCCAAGCGTGTACTGGCGGATTGACGTCGTCAAATGCCCATTCATAGGCGGGGATTTGTCCATTAGGGTGCATATACCGGACGCGAGTCATAAGAAGCAGCTGATTCTTGGCAAAATCCGGATCGACAATGGACAACGGAACGCAATGGAAGGCCAAATCCCAGACCGCGTACCAGGGGTATTCCCATTTGTCTGGCATAGAGATGATATCGGCGTTATTAAGGTGTTTCCATTGGCTGTTACGACCGTAGTGACGTTCGGACGACGGCGCGGGCATGGCCGGATCACCTTTCAACCATTGTCTTATGTCGTAGTAGTAGAACTGCTTGCTCCAGATCATACCCGCTAGCGCCTGCCGCTGAATCAACTTTGCGTCGTCATCCGCAAGATCCATCTGTAGTTCGGCATAAAATTCATCCGCCTCAGCGCGCCGAGCTTCCAATATCTGATTAAAATCATTGAACGGAAGGGCGTTCGGCTCCTTGGACAAGCGCACGCGAATTTCCACCTTGCCGAGGGCGAGAACTGTGCAGTTGAAATGACCGGTTGCCTTGGTACCGTTTTGCAGCGGATTGACAGCGTGGTGATTGCCGTGGATAACGTACTCGTGAAAGGCATCTTTGCTATGACCTGAGACCGGCAACCCATATAGGCGTGCTACATTGGTGTCATTGTCGCAGAATAATAAATCGGGATTAGCATCAAAATAGCAATAGTATTTTCCTAGCTCCTGGTGCTCAATGACAATGCAGTTCCTTCCATCAACAGAAAGAACCGGGCGGATGTTGTCGTAGCCCCAAGCCCAAGTGTTGCGGAACCACAGTTGTGGCATGATATGCAGCGGCGCGTCTTCGACGCCACGGTTGTGTGCTGTGACCAGCATGAGAATATCATCGACACTAGCCTTGGCATATTCCACGAACACATCGAAGTACCGATTGTCATCGAACACTCCGCTGTCCATCAACTCGAACTCAGGCGCATCTTTGCCACGTTGGCGATTCTCCTTCACTAGTTGGGTATAGGGAAATGCCTGCTGCGGATATTTATACAGCATCTTTAGATAGGAATGGCTTGGTGTGGCATCAAGGTAGTAATAGATTTCCTTGACGTCTTCGCCATGGTTGGCTTCGCTATTTGTCAGACCAAATAGGCGTTCTTTGAGAATCGGGTCATTGCCATTCCACAGCACTAAGCTCAGGCAAAGGAGCTGTTTAGTATCGCTGATACCAGCGATACCATCCTCACCCCAACGGTAGGCGCGACTACGTGCATGGTCGTGGCCGAATGAATCCCAAGCTTCACCGTGAGGACTGTAGTCTTCGCGTACCGTGCCCCACTGGCGTTCACTCAGATAAGGCCCCCAGCGACGCCAATCTTCAGTGTCATTCCTTTGTGCAAGTATGCGTTGCTTTTCTGCGCTGAGTTTTATATCAGTTCCCACGTACTCCTTGTTCAATGGCGCGCCCGGAGCGATTCGAACGCCCGACCCCTTGGTTCGTAGCCAAGTACTCTATCCAACTGAGCTACGGGCGCCGAAGTAGCTGATTAATTTTTTCTTAGAATTTTTCAAAAATTTCTGGATAAAATTATATCAGACTGGCAAACTGTGTACTATTTTTTATGTGTCGTAGAAAAGCCTTAACCAAGGAAGCAAACCTGAAGCTAGTATTTTCTTTGTATGGATAGACCAGAAAACAAGGGATGTGCAATGCCTAAAACTATTTTGATGTTGCTGCTTGCTGTTGTAAGCAGCGGTGCAGCAGCAGAGTGGATTAATGTTTCCACAGACGATAGCGGCTCTACTATCTACGCCGATCCTTCTACTATTCGCAAAGTGGGTAACCGGGTAAAAATGTGGGTTCTATTCGACTATAGGAAAGCTACGTTAGATGCGGGTGACAAAATCATGTCAAAAAAGAAACATGAAGAATATGACTGTAAAGCAAAACGAATTCGATTACTTTATATATCGAAACACTCTGGGAGATTTACTGAAGGTAAGGTGGTCTATCTCAACGATATACCTTACAACAAGTGGATGCCTGTCGTGCCTGGCAGCGTACTCGAAGATCTATGGAGATACGCGTGTAGGTAATGATGGTGAATGACGGCCACTAGTACAAAGCAGCCATTGGCAAGTGATAAACGTTGAATCTGGAAGCTTCAACGCTTGGTCGAGGCATTGGAGTTGACAAATTTGTTGAACGCTGCGTCGAGCGCGGGTAGGTGCACCTTGAGACGCGGATTGGCGCGGTAGGCATCAGCTAGCGACAATACAGTATCGCTAAATTCCTCATCGCCAGTTTGAAATAAGAGGATAATGCGTCCTTCTTTGTCTAGCTCATCGTCCCAGCGTGCTCGCACCACCGACCAGAACGGTGCGGTAGCTTTCCAATAATCAAGTCCTGGGCTGAAATTAAAGCCGGTAATACGCCGGTAGTTGTTGAAGCCAAACTCGCGTACCAGAACGATATCCTCTCCGTCTTCGCGCACGACCTTGGTATTGTCCTGCTCATGTGTCCAGCCCTGCGGTGTGATCGTGTGGCGATTCTCAACGTTGAGTAACTGGTAGTCGCTGCGCGTGGTGTACTCACGTCGTGGCAGCGGGCGCCAAGTACGCTCCGAGGTCCAAGTCGATACCCCGTAACGGTGATTCCAGCGGCCGCTGCCCGCGTAACGCGGTCCATCGTTGACCTCAAATACCAGTTGCGTCCAGGTACCTGGCACAGAGACTGGCTTTCGATGGTGAAGTTCAAAACGCTGGTTACCGACATAAACCCAATGAGAGGGCTGTTCGTAGATCCACTCCTGCCGCCAGTGTTTGATCGTCATGCCGTCCGTTCCGACTAGGATGTGTTGCATCGATATACTCGAGCCGCTATCATTCACCAATACCACTGTCTCGAATCCTCCGGAATGCTTAGGTTTTTTCCTTACGTAACCGGACCTAAGCACTACGGTCTCATTGAAGTTGAAGGTCACCTGGTACTTGCCGAGCATGGCAAGGATAGCTCGACGGTCACAGTCGAATGCAGGTTCGTTATGTGTACAGCCAGCAACGGGGAGTTCGACAGGTGGATAGCTGACGGCTTTATCGCTCTTTGCCATGTAGATCTTATCTGCACACGTGGTAAGCAGAGCGAATATCAACAGCAGGAATATAACTCGGGTAGTTTTAACAGTAACCTCTAGAAATAAAAAATCATTTAGGGAAAATGTATTGATGCCACCGACTAATGCCTTCTAAAGTGGTTCGGTGCGCCTGTTCGAAATCGGACGAGTCGTTGAGAAATCTCAATATTTACGAACAATGGCACAAAAAGATGTGGTGTAGGAAATATCAATGTCTATGTACCGTCGCGTCCTACTTCCAGACGCTAAGCATTAGTTTACGATTTGTACCCTTTATAGGCTATATACTGCTTTTGGATTATAGAAACAGGGACAAAAATTAATGCGCAATCCTATCAGACACAGCCACCGCCCCTAACTCATGCATCGAGTTTATCCATTCTGGATACTGCTCAAACGTTATCCCAGCAGACTCTGCTAACTCGGCGGCATCTATCCAATCCACGGCGCCATTAGCATCCTCGGTTAGAACAAGAGAACGCCCTTTTTTTGCAGAGGAAGATATAAGTAAATTTTCCATACCACCAATATGTGGGTTTTTATTACAATCACAAGTAGAAACAGAAATATTAAATAATTTGGTAACTTTTCAAAATGATACAGAGGGTAAAAGTACATCCTGCACAAACCTAGCTGCCGAATAGTGTTTGCAACACTCTAGTAATCTGTTCAGCGATTTCTTTAAAATTTTACTAACTTCCATTCCATTATTTAAGAATTCTAAGTAAAGTCAGCAGCTATCATGATCTACCACGCAAACGATCCTTTAACTGCCTCACTTCTTGATAAGTTAATCGTACAAATCTGTTACGGAATAAAAAGGATGGTTTATCCATCGATCATGTGTGGCCCATACCAATTCATTACTATCGGCATTGTTGTAAAACTCAACTTTCTTCACGCGTTTTGTTGCAAAATGCTCCTCCAAAAGCAAGTAAAGTAACAAACGCTCCGGGGAAAAGAAGATTGACTTTCATTGTACGTGGTTTTAAGTAATATCAGCATATTCGGAGAAGCAATGCATAACTGCATTGCCACCAGAATATCATTGAAATAGAGTTCATAAATGGATGCTTTTCCACGTTTTGCAAAATTCCTCATTACGTCGATATAAAAGTGCCCTTGTACATTATCAGAATGCACTGCAGTTCCACCAGTTCCTTTCCAGCCCATCATTTCCATGATACCAAAGCGAGTGATAGCCACCTTCATCTCTTCCAATTTGGTCACCTGTCCAATACGAATAGCCAATCCAGCATCCTGAACTTTTCTAAAGCGACTGGCTAGGTTTTTCGAAATTGCCTTGAACGCGTAGCCCAGTACTCATTAAAATTACCACAAAGACTTACACTCATAGTATGCGCATGGGAAAAACAGGGTTCCAGAGAAAATCCTGTAACACACCTGGTAATGGGCTATATAATGGATCCTGGCAAGGGATATCCAAACCTAATGAAAAACTAGGCAAAGAAAAAAAGATTTTGCAAATTTTCAGGGTAACGTAGTATTAAAGGGGTAATTTGCGATTGAGATGACTTAAATATAGACCACTTTGCCGGAGGATAGGGATTTACAATAACCAATCCGTCGATGTCAGCTCCTTGACGATGGATACATAATCTTTCTTCTCCAGTAGTAAAATAGGCCAACATCGGTTCAATGAAGTTACTGTCGAAATAAGGATTAGATGTATACAACTCAGCATTAAGCTTGTCCCAAGTTTCCTTACCAAATTTTCTTATAGGTGCCAAGACCTCCTTCTAAGGGATAAATTATCCAACCCCATTTTTTCGACAGCAACTTCATTTCTCCTCTGTATTGCTGCCATTGCCAGGACATTCAGCACCCACTGCACGTAAGCGCGTTCGCAGCAACTCGATCTCTTCCAGTAACTCCAGAGCAAGTGCTGCTCCAATGAGGTCAATGCCAATATCTCGTTGAAGACGTAAAGCCACGCGGGCACGGCTCAGGCTGATGCCGTTGAAGCGCCAGCACGTCGGTTCGCGACCCAGAGGATCCAACACGCCAACATTTACCAACTCGATAATCTGCTCAGCAGGAACGGTGCAGGCACGGCATAGATCATCCAGTGTCAGTTGGGTTTGCTCTTCTAGTATGCATATGTCAAGTTGTAGCAATGTATTTTCAGTCTTCATCTCCTACACTCCTAATTTGGTGCGTGGATTAAAATTCAATTCCTGCTTCATTTTTCGATAGAAGTCCTTGGCAGCTTCAGTATTAGCTGGCGGCAACGCTATTGCCACTATCACATAGCAATTACCGGGTGGATGACCAGGTAAACCCCGCCCCTTCAGCCTAAGCTTGCTCCCGGACAATGAGCCCTCTGGTATTTTGAGTTCTACAATTCCACCGAGCGTCGGAACCTTCACTGTTGCGCCTAGTGCTGCCTCCCAAGGCGCTACCGGCAAATTAAGATAGAGGTCCCTGCCATCTATTCTGTAAAGTGGATGTGCCTGAAATTCGATCTGGAGATACAGATCTCCCGCTTTGTTTTTTCCAACACCGGCACTGCCCTGTCCGCTGAGGCGAATGTGTTGACCTTCACGGATACCTTTCGGGATACTTACGTTAAGAATTCGTTCCCTAGTGGTGACATGACCTTGCGCGTCCATTACCGGAACTTGGAGGGCAATAGTCCGAGTTGCACCATGATAAGTGTCCTCTAGGTTAATGAGTACCTTGGCATGGTGGTCCTCGCCTCTGGCATTGAAGGTCGTGCGTCCAACCCCGCTCGTTTGAAAACTCCGCCCAAACAAGGATTCAAAGAAATCGCTATGCTCTGCCGCAGCGCTACCCGCTGAACCAGCGCTTCTGAATCCGAAACCAGTGTTCCAGTCAGGCGGTGGACGAAACTCCTGCCCTCCCTTCCAGTTGACTCCCAGTCGATCGTAAGCTACACGTTTCTCTTCATCCCTCAGCACTTCATAAGCCTCTCCTAACTCCTTAAAACGTGCCTCAGCATCAGATTCCTTGCTGACATCTGGATGATATTTCCGAGCAAGTTTCCGGTAGGAACGCTTAATCTCATCTTGGGTTGCGTCACGCGCGACTTCTATGATCTGATAATAGTCTTTGAATTGCATAGGTTTACCCTGTCCAGGGACTTCCCCCTATATATAAAACAGGTTGATCATGATAGTGACCTGAAGAGTCTGCCTGTAGGAACCTATCCCGCCCACAGCTGTACCAGAGTATAGCGCATGGCATGCTTTTCTATTCTGATGCAATAACCGTCAACCCGTATTTTCGTTTAGGCTGACCAATTTTTCAAAAAAAGTATGAAGCAATATGCTCGATACAAGGAGTATGTATAGTAGTAAGGACTTAGCGAAGGCTACCAATTCTAGATGGCTTAAACTTTAAAAATAGAATCCTCATTAAGCAACTCCGTTTGCGTCCCAGATCGTGGAAACGCCCTAGTAAATGCCCTATCAAATTCGGCTGTAGTTCTTGATGAACTACGAATACCAAAAACCTGCCATAGATGCGCACGAAGCTGGTTTGAACTAGTGTTACACGAACGATACGAGGTATATCATAGAGACTTCTAGATCGTACATATAAAAACACATTTCTGTTGATGGCCAATAAAATATGAACGCAACGCTGGCTGTTATTCTTGCCTTTGTAATTCTTATAAATGGATGGCTTCTTATGGCTGGGATAATGTATGGAATTGGGCGACTTCTTTTACTTGATCAGGAGGCCACGGGACTCATGCATTGGATTAATCATTCGCTTATGTTGGTGCTAAGCCCTGGATTTGGTGGCTTTTTGGCAACATATGTCACGCCGAAATTATTCAATAAGGTTAATGCCGACACTATTACAATCGGTATCATTGCTGTGACAATAACACTGGCGACCTTGATCAGTTTGGTATATTTGGTTTTTTTCCTGCAAGAAAAACCTGGCATTCCTGATATTGGTAAATTTGCATTATTTATAGTTCAAGTTTTTACTATTGTTATAGGAGCAAAAATTGGGAAACGATTGCATGTGTTAATTAATGCATAAAGCTATTTTAAAGATTCTTCTTGCCGTTGTAAGTAGTAGTGCGATGTCTTAGTAGATTTCTCATGGAGAGAATGGAGGTAAACATGGAAAACTCATATTTTATCGTTTTGCTTCTTATTTCGTTTAACGTATCAGCTTAAACAAAGCACCCCACGCATCCAAGGACTAACAGTATTGATCATTCGAAACCAGAGTATTTAATTTAGCAATGAAAGCAAATACTATTCATAATCTAGTCGTGTAGTGCTTTGATATTGTAAATTACTCTGTACCTAGATAAGCTAATAGAGCTCTGGCATCTTCTCCAAGCACTTTTTCCGTAGACACGCTGTTGTTGTCAACATTAATATTTACCCGATGACCACCTTAGCGTTGTTGGTTTCTTCTTTCAGCGTACCCGTACCAAGTCTCAGCACGCCACTTTGAGTTTGCCCTCACGAGGGGAAAGTTATCTGTTACGTTATCTATTTCCTCTTTTGCTTCCGCCAACATGTTATCAACCCAAAGCTGTCTTAACTCTCGGAATTCCTCACCCATGGACATTAACCAAGTATTTAAAGTTCTCTTGCTAATGCCGTGACTTTTGGCTATCTGTTCTAGCGTGCGATTCTGGAAAATACGATTTTTCGCATCTTCCAGAATAAGTTGCTTGCGGTCTATGGGAGTTAGGGTCATTGCCTATATGGAAACATGTATATATGATAATAGTATAAATGACATGGGCAGAACCCACATCAAGCCGATGATTGATTTCTACTGAGTGATCTGGATTTGTAAAGCTATGTTAACTATCCGATCCAGATTAGAAATAAAGACACGAATATAATTGCGACCATACCCCATGACCGCAATGGTAAGTCTTGACCTAGATCCAAAACCCCGGATGAAGTTCCAAAGGCAGCCCTGCATGTACGCAGTACAGGGGTCGTTCTCAGTTCTTCA
>SMVB01146221.1_pt1 | contig 12419 bp, 10 predicted proteins | sample 2456461 | NCBI WGS metagenome assembly SMVB01 (sample SAMN11095934, study PRJNA526329) | marine sediment metagenome | biome: Marine sediment; feature: Surficial sediment; material: Deep marine sediment; isolation source: Hadal surficial sediment | place: Pacific Ocean | collected 2014-05 | depth...
ACGCAAATAAAAACATATTCAGAAACACTCCGTATCAGAAAGCAGTGTTTATAATTAAAATTTGTACACCGAACCAATTTTTTGAAATAATAAATAGTATAAACAATAAAACTGAAAAGATCAGGTTTGAAAGCGGTCCGGCAAATGAGACCACTAGCTGTCAGAGATTTTCTAAAATTATTTCTGTTTACCGGAATTGGTTTTGCCCATCCAATAAGTGCAAAACCTGATGTAAAGGAAGCGAGAGGCATAATCACGGATCCAATTAGGTCAATATGCTTGATAGGATTTAATGTTAACCTGCCCAGTTATCTCCAAATTTATTTGCCATTAGTGTATGAAAAAACTCGTGAACCGAAATGGAGAAAAAAAAACGGGCAAAAACATAAGAAAGCTTATGAGTCTATCATTTAATTGAATATCCGGCAAAACTACCCCCTTGGATGAAAATCTTTATGAACTTGTTTTATATAATCCCTGTCGACATGGGTATAAATCTGTGTTGTGGATATATCTGCATGACCTAACATTTCCTGAACGGCTCTTAAATCTGCACCACCTTCTAAAAGATGAGTTGCGAATGAATGTCTGAAAGTATGCGGATGAACATCCTTTTTAATAGCTGCTGCTTTAGTGTATTTGTCAATTATTTTCCAAACTCCCATTCTTGATAGTTTTGTTCCCCGGTTATTTAACAATAAAATGTTTTCGCTTTTCGCTTTTTTTTCTAACAAAGGTCTGCCTTTCAATAGGTAATTTTCAATCCAGGTTATTGCGGACCTGCCAATCGGGACAATCCTTTCTTTGGACCCCTTACCGAAAACCCTTATTACTTCCTCCTTTAAAAATAAATTCGATATTTTCAGATTGATAAGTTCAGATACACGCAGACCGCAAGCATATAATAGCTCGAGCAGGGCTTTGTCCCGTAAACCTAATTTGCTTTTAACATCGGGTTCGGTAAGGATAGAATCAATTTCTTCAATAGTTAATACTACTGGCAAATTTTTTGAAAGTTTTGGAGAACTTAATCTTTCTATGGGGTTTTCCTGAATATATTTGCTTTCAAAAAGATACTTGAAAAAATTTTTAATTGATGAAAAATATCTCGCGGCAGTAGAATTTGAGAGACAAACTTCATTTAATGTTTTAAAGAATTCTATTAAATGAGAAAATGTTATATCTGATGGATCGCTGATGCCTTTTTCACTAAGATAATGTAGAAGTGATGTTATATCATTCTTGTAAGATGAGATTGTATTCCCCGAAAGGTTTCGTTCAAGTTTTAAAAAGGAGAGGTACTCTTTCAGAAAGGATTCCATTATTTATCTTTTTTTTCATTAGCACCTTTTTCCATCTCATCCTGTTTTGGATATCGTATCCTTCTATAATGCTGTCCTAAAAGGATATTCAAAAAAGATTCCTTCATATTAGCAATATCCTGAAAAGTTACAGGTGAATCATCCAACTGCCCATCATCAATCCGTGCACTAAATATACCTTCTATTACATTTTTTACCTTATCATTATCTGGTTCTTCAATTGACCTGGCTGCTGACTCACAGCCATCGGCAAGCATTATAATAGATGCCTCCCTGGAATTAGGTTTTGGACCGGGATACCTGTAGTCATCTATATTTACTTTGTCTTCCCCGTAAAGTTTTTTGGCTTTTTCAAAAAAGTATGTCATAGTGGCTGTGCCGTGATGCATCGGAATAAAATCTATTATTTCTTGCGGCAGATTATTCTCTTTGCCTAATCGGATACCTTCCTTAACATGATTTACAATTAGCTGAACGCTTTCCTCAGGATTTAAATTCTCATGCAAGTTCTGATTATCCAGTTGATTTTCAACATAATTCTGTGGTGTTATAGTTTTTCCAATATCATGATAATAGGCGCCAACACGTGCTAGTAAAGGATTTGCACCCATTTTCTCAGCAGCAGATTCCGCCATTGTTCCCATCGTCATTGAGTGATTAAATGTGCCTGGGGTTTTCCTTGCTAATTCTTTGAGTAAAGGTCTATCAAAATTAGATAATTCGAGCAAAGTAAGATCGGTTGTAATACTGAACATCTTTTCGAAGAAAATTAGTAAACCGTAAGTAAGCACAGGGCTAATCAGCGCATTTGAACCTGCGAATGCAAATTCTACAAGCATTTGATCAACCGGTGCAAAACGCTCCAATCCAAAAGCAATTATAGATAAAAAATATCCCAACAAAATAATCAGGAATGACCGGAATATCTGCGAACGATTTTTAATATCTCTTACGGTATAAACAGATAAACCTCCGGCGATCATATTCATCGCAGCAAAAGTGTAATCATTTCCACGGAGTGCACCTGCTATTAAGGCTAATATAACTGTGCTAAAAAAACCCATTCGTGAATCGAAGATGATAGTAAACAGCATAGATGCAGCAGGAATAAAGATAAGAAATTGAATTGGTGCCTGAACATTTATCTGATTCACCAGATAAGTGATGAAAGAAACAAAAACAAAAATCAGTGAAATTAAAATGAGTTTATTGTTTTCATTAAATATTTTCTTCCTTAATAGTACCAGGTACACTCCAAGCAAGGCAAGCAGCAAAGCAATGTGAAGGAATTTACCCAGAAACTGTAAGACAAGACCCCCCGCAGCTACAGTATCTCCTTTTGCTTCTTTGTAAGATTCTATTTTAAGTTTCGTTTCCTTTGTAATCCTCTCGTGCGTTGCAATTATTCTTTCATTTTCATTTACAATCCCGGAATACTTAGAAACATTATTCTTGGCTTGCTCAATTTCCTCTTCTGTTAATTTGGAGTTATACACCAGATTTGGCACAAGGAAATGTACAGTGTACTCAAGTAATGCACTCTCAATATCATCCGTGTAATTTAATCTTGCTATCAGTCGTGCCGCTTCATCACGGATATTGTTATAAAACCTATAATTATTAATTGTTCTTATTCTATCAACATTTCCGACTCTAACCGCAATGCTATCCCTTGTTTTTTCAGAGGACGTAATACTTAAAATCGCCTTTTTATAAACTCTGATTAACACAAATCTGGCAGTGGCAAATAGCTCTCTAAGTTTAGGACCTTTAGTTTTAACAAGATTTCTTTCTTTTAATCTTATAGATTGAAATTTTGCGAACGATTTAGAACTAAGGAAAGTTGGGTTGGTTGTATCAATTGAATCTTTAACGATATTATTATCAAATACTCCCACTAAATAGCTGTTATAACTATTAAGTGAATCAATACTTTGCTTTTCTATTCCGACATTATCTATAAATACAGGATATACACTTTTTTCAGCCGCATGTAATTCTCTTTGATAAACATCTTTAGCCTTAATAATCGGGAAACTGAATTGAGCAATTAAATCATCAAGCAACCAGATTGTGCCTTCAGTAACATCCGATTCTATTGATTCTCCCTTTGGGAACATCAAAGCGATTAAAAATACGGTGGTAAGCGCGATTATAATTTTATAGAATAGACTTTTGGGTGTAATTTCAATTGGTAGAATAGACATTTTTTAACCTTTTTTTGCACTTAAAAGCATTTCAAAAAATTCTGCGGCACCTTCTTTATCATTTGTTTTTGTCGTAACATGATCAGCCTTTCTTACTAATTCGGGAATCGAATTTGCTACTGCAATTTTGATAGCTTTAGATTCAAACATACTAATATCATTATACCAATCGCCCATTACAACAGCGTGCCGGGGTGGTATTTTTAAATATTTAAGTAATCTTTTCAATCCTTTACCTTTATTTGAGCCGGCTTTTCTTATTTCCAAATAAAACACTCCTTTATATTTTTGTGATCTGAAAAAGGATGTGCTGCAACCAATAGTATATGGAAATGAGAACTTATCCGTTACAAACTTAATTGTATCTCTGTTCTCACCGATAAAAACAATTTCCAAAGTTTTATCTAAATATTTATCGTAGGAATCAACTTGTTTGTACCTGGCACCAAACTTATTTAATGTTTTAGGAATAACCGAATTATGTTCCGTATAATATATTGCATCGGAATGACAGAGTGCAATATTTAATAAATAATTTTCAGCATAGGATATTGCTTTCCTAACATACTTTTCTTTAATGAAAGATTCAAAAATTGTTTTACCGCTGGGGTAATCTACTATTACACTCCCATCAAGCGAAATAATAGGGTTATTTATTTCCAGTTCTTTTGCAATATCTGTAACAGCCGAATGAAGTCTTCCTGTAGAAAACGAAAAAAGAACATCGTACTTGTGCAATTCTCGTATAAGCTTTTTAGATCTCTCACTTATCGAACCATCATTTTTAAGTAATGTCCCATCGAGATCGGAAACTATTATTTTAACATTCTTTAATTTTTCTTTGTCAGTCATATTGCCATTATTTAATAGTTATGCCCCATCCTAACGATGAGAGATTTTTGTAAATGATCAAAATTGAAATCGCAGCTAATACGAACGCAATTGTTACTTCAGTGTACATCCCGAATATCAGACTGCCGATTCCAAATAACATAGAATAAACCAGCACTACTCCAAATATCCAATTTATTAACATCTTTATAAAATTTTGGTCACCTTTAACATCAGGAAGCTGTTTTGCAATTTTATTCCAGAGAAATCCGCCGGGATGAATTTTCCTGTAAAACGATTTTAAAATTTCTTCATCGGTGGGCTTGGTAATAAATGTAACTACAATCCAAACGATTGTTGTTGCAGGCACAAGTATAAGAAGAGTATCGGGAAACTTTATTCCAGAGCCCAAAAGTATAGGATAAACAATAAACGGAGTTACCATGGCAGATATTTCTGACCAAGCATTAATCCTCCACCAAAACCAGCGCAAAATTAAAACCAAGCCAACTCCTGCGCCACATTCCATTATAAACTCCCAGGCACCTGAAATCCTTGTAATAAATAATGTAACTATTATTGAAACAAACATGAGAATTATAGTTGTTACCCTGGATGAAAATACATAATGTTTTTCATCCTTTTTTTTATTTATGAATCTCCTGTACAGATCATTAATGATATAAGAGGTCCCCCAGTTAAGCTGTGTTGCAATAGTACTCATATAAGCCGCAAAAAAAGCTGCTACTAATAAACCCTTTAAACCAATCGGCAAAAAGTCTCTCATTGCATAAATGTAACCCATACCCTTTTCACCCTCCGAAAGCTCCGGGTAAACTATCAAAGCACATATACCAACAATTATCCATGGCCACGGGCGTAATGCATAGTGCGCTACCTGAAAAAACAAGGTGGCAAACAGCGAATGTTTTTCATCTTTAGCGGACATCATTCTCTGCACAATATACCCCCCCCCACCGGGTTCCGCACCCGGATACCAAGATGCCCACCACATTAGTCCAACGTAAGCTAAAAAAGAAGTTATAGTTAAAGCAAATGCGCCTCCAAGTGATTGTACATCTGTAATTGTCGGGAAAAAATTAAACACGAACTCCGGAAGTTTTTCCTGCATCCCCGCAATTCCACCTACAACTGAAGAGTTAGCCACAATTATTGCTAAAATTATACTTCCAGTCATGGCAATAATAAATTGGAACGCATCTGTAACCACAACGCCCCACAGCCCGGATAATGCTGAGTAAAAGGCAACTATTAACATACAGGCAAAGACGTAAAAATACACCTGGTCTTCACTTATATCAAATAAACCGACCAGAATTGTTGCAAGAGCTTTATTCACCCAGCCCATTATTATTACATTCATTATCAGACCAAGATAAACAGCGCGGAAACCCCTTAAAAATTTTGCCGACTTTCCTGAATATCGAATTTCAGCAAACTCTACTTCGGTCATAATCCCTGCCCTGCGCCAAAGCCTGGCAAAGAAAAACACAGTTAAAATTCCACCAAATGCAAAATTCCACCATATCCAGTTACCCGCAATACCGTTTTGGGCAACCAACTCTGCTACTGCCAATGGGGTATCTGCAGCAAATGTTGTTGCAACCATGGAAAGCCCTGCAAGGTACCAGGGCAGGTTTCTGCCGGAAAGAAAAAACTCATTTGTACTTTTGCCAGCGCGGCGTGAGTAGTATACTGCAATTCCTAATGAAAAGACGAAATAGGCGATAACTACCAGATAATCGAGAAATTCCAAGAATGATTCGTTTGACTATTTTAAAATTGTTCTTGGCATAATATATGAAATACATAACTTATTTTAGAATAAAAACATATAAAATATATTACTAAAACTTATATTTCACTGAAAATTTTAACTGTTTGATTGATAATAATCTTAAAAATATTATGAACCTGTTAAGTTAAATGCATTGTGATTTTACAATTTTAAATACAAATAAAGAATGAATATTTATATAATCGTCGCAATATCGTTAGTTGTTTTTATTACTCTTATACTAGTCATAAAGAATAGAGCAGAATCAAAACATAAATTAAGTTATAAAGATATGGCGGTGTTCGATAAAATTATGGGTGAGAATTCTGAGAAAGGAATTAGAACGAAAGAGATCAGATTAAATAATAATGAACTACCTGAAAACATTGCAAAAAATATTATTTCAAGTAAGGAAAAGGAAAATGGAAGAGAGAGCGTTCCATCCTCCCATAAAGATGATCACCGGGTAGATGCATCGGGTACCGAAACGATTTCGGCTACCTCTGTTAAGACAGACAATCAAAACTATGAAATGGGATTGTTACTATTAGAAAAGAAAAGATTTAACCAGGCTATTGATTATTTCAGTAAAGCTATCGAACTAAATCCTGCTGATGGTGCTCCATATTATTACAGGGGTATGGCAAAGAATAAACTTAATTTATTAAATGATGCAATTGAAGATTACACTGATGCAATGTTACGAAAACTAAACATTGTTGATGTTTTTTACAGAAGAGGATATTGTAAGTTTAAATTGGCTGATAATTGTGGCGCATTAAAAGATTTTACAAAATATGTTTCTATTGATAAACATAATCCGGAAGCATATTATTATAAAGGATTACTAGAGTACGAGGCGGAAAATTATTCTGTTGTGATAGAGGACTTAAATAAAGCTATTGAGCTAAACCCAAATCACGAATCCGCTTATTTTAAAAGAGGCATGGCTAAAGAAAAAACAGGCGATAAGAACGGTTGCTGCAATGATTTAAAAACCGCCGTAGATAAAGGTAACCTAGAGGCATATCATTATCAAAAAAAGTTCTGTGGCTAAGAAATTATTCTCCTGATTGAAATTGTGAAATTAATAGACCGACAATCATAGTTACTGTAACACCAATTATTGTGTACCAGGTCCATCCAATATTTGAGAAAAATATCACTAAAATCATAACAACAATACCAGTAGCAAATCCTGCCAATGCGCTAATTTGCTTCACTCTTTTAAATAACAATCCAAGCAAAAAGGTACCCAACAAACCACCGTATGTAAAAGAAGCAATACTAAGAGCAATTTCAACAACTGCAAGTGAGCTTCCCATAAACATCATTGCTGAAAGTGTTAAAAGTATTGCCCAAAATATTGTAAGCTTGCGGGAAATGCTTAATTTTTTTTTGTCATCAATACTCTTTCCGAAAAATGGAAGGTAAATATCCATCATAGCTGAAGACGATAATGAACTCATTGATCCGGCAAGAGTTGACATTGCCGCAGCAAATAAACCAGCGATAATTATTCCGGTTATACCCGGCGGAAGTGCCTCAATAATGAATTTGGGAAAAATTTCATCAGGTCTAATATCCAGAGATCCATAATAAGCATAAAGCATAACGCCCAGAATTAGAAATATTGCAAACTGAAAGATCACAATAATTCCGCTGCCGATAATTGCTTTTTGTGCTCCCCTCAGATTTTTTGTAGCAAATAATCTTTGCACTATCAATTGGTCTGTGCCATGCGAAGCCATAGATAGAAAGGCTCCACCTATGATTCCTCCAAGAAGAGTATATGGATCGCTGAAGAATCCCGCAATACCATCATCAACACCAAAATTAATAATTGAAAATTTATTTCCTGCTGAAGAAGCACGCACTACAGTTGCCCATCCATCCGGTAAAAGATTTAACAAGTAAACTGCCGCAAGTATAGCGCTGCCCAAATATAAGAACATTAAGATCACATCAACTTTAATTATTCCTCGCAACCCCCCTGTATAAGTATATATCAGCGAAATTATAGCTATGATGATGATCGCAATAATCGGATCAATATTTAAAATGAGGTATAATGGAATTGCTGTTGCAAATAATCTAACTCCGTCTGCTGCGGTTCGTGTGAAAATAAATACTATTGAAGCAAATGTTCTTGTTTTCGCTCCAAAACGATTTTCTAAATAACTGTAGGCTGTCTTCAGTTCACCTTTGTAATATGCCGGAAGAAAATATTTTGCTACTATTAACCTCCCGATAAAGTATCCAAATGTAACTTGTAAAAAATTAAGATTAGTAAGGTATGCCAGACCCGGTATTGAAATAAATGTGAGAGTACTTGTTTCAGCAGCAACTATGGAAAAACAAACTGCCCACCAGGGAACTTGCTGAGATCCCAAAAAATAATCTGTGGTCGATTTTTGCTTTCCCCCGGAAATAGAGCCAATTATGACTATACCAATTAGAAAAGTAAAAATTATTACATAGTCAATCGTGCTTGCTTCCAAATCTTATCTCTCAATTGGAATAATTATTAAATTGATGATGATATAAAAAAAGCATCCTTATGAATACCGGATGCTTCTAAATAATTTTATATATTCTGCAAAGTATGCTGCAGTTAAAATTATATTGATTTCACTACTAATTTATTTTTTGTAATTGTTCGAATGCTTCGTCAACAGTATTGCACACAGGTAATACCCTGTCTAATTGTGTGATTTGAATTAGCGAATAAACTTTTTCGGAAGGAGCTGCTAATCTCATATGACCATCATTAATATTAAGTATCCTGTTAGCAACCAGGATTGCACTCAACCCTGAGCTGTCGCAACTTTCTACATCACTCAGATCAAGTATGAATTTATTGGCGCCCTCTACTTTTAAAAGTAAAGTAAATTCTCCTTTTAACAACCCTGATATATTGGTATCGAGACGTTTCTCATTTAATTTGAATATGGTAATGTTGTCCTTACGTTTTATTTCAAAGTCCATTATAAAATCCTATAACATTTTAAGACAATTTAATAAATTTTTATAAGATATTTTCAGATTAGTTTCATTATTTGATATCTGAATATTATATGTTTTGTCGGAGAGTCTTTTTGTAAACCCGATTCTAATCTTTGCAGATATTTTCCCGGTTATATAGGAATAAAATAGCTGTTCCTTCCTGTTCAGATCAAGTATTACATCAAATTTATTCTTCAATAATTTTAAAATCATCCTTTTAGAGGGAAGATTTATTTTATTTATATCATTCAAACCATGCCCAAATGCTTTACTCCTATAATGCATAGGTAATAAACTTATACGATAATCAAACGTAAGAATAAAAATTTCTTTGTTTAATTCTTCAAGAAAAGTTAGAACATCCAGAGAATATCTAAAATCCTGTTCGTCTTCTGGCATGAGTACAAGAAATGCATATGAATCGTTAATTACGGTGGAAAATGATTGCTCGTCAAATCCATGTTTGTCTAATGTATAATTAACAAAAAAATTTGCTGCCTTTTCTTTTAACATAGATGGCTATTTCGTTTTAATATTTTTAAAATGATTATACAGATCATTTTCGCTTAATAATTTAATATTTAATTTTTTTGCTTTTGTTAGTTTCGATCCTGCTTTTTCTCCTGCAATAACATAGTCGGTGTTTTTACTAACGCTGCTTGTAATCTCTCCACCAAACCGCATAATTTTTTCGCCTGCTTCTGTTCTTGTATACTTTTTTAATGTGCCGGTTAGAACAAAAGTTTTTCCACTAAAAAAATTATCAGGAATAAAAGAAGTTTCTTGTTCTTGCAATCGTAAGTTCAGCCCAAAAGACCTTAATTTTTCAATTGTATCCCGGTTAGCCGGGTTTCTGAAAAATTGAATCACACTTTTTGCTATACTTTCACCAATATCTTCAATTGTCACTAATTTTTCATCGGTGGCATTAATTAAATAATCAATTGATTTTAAATTATATGCGAGTTTTCTAGCCACACCCGCGCCAACATACCTAATGCCTATTGCAAATAAAACCTTATCAAACGGCCTTTTCTTACTATTCTCAATTGCTTTAAAAAGGTTAGCTATGCTTTTACTACCTAATCTATCAATAGATACTAATTCATCTCTTTTATTATTAAGGTTGTAAATATCCGCAAAAGTTTTTAAATATCCTCTATCAACAAAAATATCTATAATTGCTTCTCCCAGTCCCTCTATATCCATTGCCCCGCGAGCGGCAAAGTGTTCTATTCTTCCTTTCATCTGCGCCGGGCATTCAAAGTTTTCACAATATAATACAACTTCATCCGGCGGATTAAATAGTGGGGTTTTACAAACAGGACAAATTTTTGGCGGTTGAATTTTTTTACTGTCACTTTTTCTTTCACTCATTACAACAGAAACTACTTTCGGAATTACATCTCCGCCTTTTTCAATTATTACCCTGTCTCCTTTTCTAATATCTTTTCTACAAATTTCATCAATGTTGTGCAACGTAGCTCTTTTAATTGTTGAACCAGAAAGCAAAACCGGGTCGAGTTCTGCAACAGGTGTTACAGCCCCTGTTCTTCCAACCTGCCAAACAATTTTTATTATTTTTGTATAAGCCTGCTTAGCCTGAAACTTGAAGGCAACAGCCCATTTAGGTGATTTAGCTATATTACCCAAAATATTCTGTTGTGCAATTGAATTTACCTTTATAACCGCGCCATCAATCTCGTATTCTAATTCATCACGCATTGATTCAAATTTATGACAAGTTTCAATTACCTCTTCCATGCTGCTGCATTTATTATACTTGCCGTTAACTTTAAAACCAAGTTTATTTAGCATTACAAGATTTTCTTCATGACTTTTTAACTCATCATCTATACTTATTAGATTATAAACAAAATTATTAAGCGGTCTTTTTGCAACTTCCTTCGGGTCCTTCATTTTTAAGGTGCCTGCTGCAGAGTTCCTCGGATTTGCAAACAGCTTCTCTCCTATTTTCTCTCTTTCCCTGTTAAGATTTACAAAATCTTTTATGTTCATGAAGATTTCACCGCGTACTTCAATATCTTTTAATTTATACAAACCGGATTTAACTTCATTTAACTTAAGCGGAATTGTTTTCATTGTTCTTACATTGTTCGTTATCTCTTCACCAAAAACACCATCACCTCTTGTAGCTGCAGTTTTAAGAATACCATCAACATAATTTAAAGTAACCGAAGCCCCGTCTATCTTGAACTCAACAATATATTCAACTTTTTCATTCTCCGGTAATGCATCTTTAACCCTTCGGTTAAAATCATAAAGCTCTTCTTCGTTATAAGTATTTGCCAAACTTAGTATAGGAATTTTATGTTCAACGCGTTTGGATTCTTCCGTCAAATCTTTTCCTACTCTCTGTGTGGGAGAATCGGGTGTGATTAATTTGGGGTGTTCTGTCTCAAGCTTTTCCAAATCTTTTACAAGATTATCATATTCCTCATCACCAATTACAGTTTCAGTGAGAATATAATATTTATAATCATGTTCCCTTATTTTTTTACGCAGCGATTCAATCTTTTTTTCAATTTGAGACGGCATCTATTCCTGATTTATTTGAGGCGGGATATAAATTCTTTCCAGCCCGTTTTTATCAAGTTTGTAATACCTAACTGCACCCCTCTTTTTTTTGAATTCGATTTTTTCATTATTTATTTTCAAATCTATAACACCCGAGTTACCCAGGGTAAATTTAAAGTTACTCTTTGCTTTAAACGATTGGGATGTTTTCGGAAAGAGTAAAAATTCTCTTGAAGTTTTATTATCCATAACTACAAAGACCCATGCGGAATCCGCAGAATCATTATTAGTTAAAGTTAATGTTAGTTCTTCAATATCTTTTGGTGAACTTTCTTTGGGAATCTGATCGACTTTTTCATTTACGAATCTTTTGGGTGTATCCTGTAAAACCTCATCGAAGGGTTTTTCTACTACTATATTATTTCCTTTATCTTTAACAAATAAAAAGTAGATAAGAACCACACCAATTACTGCAACCAATGCGCTTACTAAATATACCAGCGGGTTTTTCTTTATGATTGATTTAGAACTTCTATTATTTTTTGCACTCCCATTTGAATAAGAGTATAATGTTTTCTTTTTATCTTCTTGCTCTTCTGGTTTCTTATCTTGTGATTCCTGAACTTTTGTCTCTGTTTCCGCTATTTCTGAATCGATTGTTTCATCTTCTTTACCGGGTAATGTTTTCCCATCTTTTGCCAAAAGATACCTTTGCAG
>SMVB01014436.1_pt1 | contig 12417 bp, 13 predicted proteins | sample 2456461 | NCBI WGS metagenome assembly SMVB01 (sample SAMN11095934, study PRJNA526329) | marine sediment metagenome | biome: Marine sediment; feature: Surficial sediment; material: Deep marine sediment; isolation source: Hadal surficial sediment | place: Pacific Ocean | collected 2014-05 | depth...
AGAAAACCGTCTTTTAGCTTTGGATAAAAAGAAAGCACTTGCACGACTTGGTTTGGGGGAGGATCTTGCTGACCTTGTAAAGACATCAAATCTCAATCGAAATGATGAAACTGATTCGCCCGAGCCAGAAGATGAACTATTACCGAATGCCGAGTTGGCCGACTTGGGTGCTGACGAAGATGAGACTTTCGATGAGGGGTTATTTTTCAGACGTGGAGTGGATGAGGGGAGTGAGTCCGAAAGGCTTGATACCTTTCGATCTTGATGAGTTGGGTTCAGCAAATCGACCACGCGCCCTTGCTGGGGAAGTAGTCGTCCGGCAGAACAGGGTGGTCCGCAAACCCAAGACCAGAACCGGTTTCAAGATGCAAGCGGGACAGCCCGTGAGAATGAGCCCCGGTGAGCAGAGAGACAAAGAGAGAGCGGGAGTCAAGGGTGCCCGCGTTCGTAAGGGACATTCCGCTTCTATAGCACATAAAAGAGAGAGATCCCTAAATAAAAGAAAGACTATGGGAATCTAACCACATGAAACTACTTACAGAACAAATCAACGATGTTACTTACATTGTCGAAGATGCCAAAGGTGGCGGCAAGAACGTGTACATTGAGGGCACTTTCTTGCAAGCCGACATCAAGAACCGCAATGGCCGCATGTATCCGAGAGAAATCCTAGATGCAGAAGTCAACCGGTACGTCAAAGAGTTTGTAGACAGAAAACGAGCATTCGGTGAGTTGGGACATCCTGAGGGACCCATCATCAATCTCGAACGAGTTTCCCACCTGATTGAAAGCCTCAAGCGAGAAGGCACCAATTACATTGGTCGCGCCAAGATCATGGACACACCGTTCGGAAAGATCGTGAAGTCGCTCATCGCCGAGGGTGCCCAATTGGGAGTATCATCACGCGGCATGGGCAGCTTGCAACAGCAACGAAACGGTTTGAACGTCGTCCGTGACGATTTCCACCTAGCAACCGCTGCTGATATCGTTGCCGACCCGTCAGCACCCGATGCCTTCGTGAGAGGTATCATGGAAAACAAAGATTGGGTCTATGAGAATGGTGCATTCAAAGTCCGAGACTTAGAAGAATATAAACAGGAAGTACGCAGAGCGAGTAGGTCGCAGCTTGAGTCCAAGATCGAAGAATCGTTTGAACGATTCATGAGCGGGTTCTAAAACACTGAATCCATAAATAAATGATGATTCAACCTGTGATTTAATCCAGATTTTCCGGGAGAGTAAAAGTATGACACGCAAAGGTCTAAGAACACGTCTAGAGCAAGCCGAGAACACGGCACGCATCGCTGCCCAAGCGGCCGCTTCTGCGGTCCTAGAAGCTGCCAGTGACGAAGAGGAAGATGAGGATGAGATGGAAGAGTCTATCCAGCCTGGTGATGATGGACGTCCCAAGACCCTCAAGGGTCGGGCAGTTCCAGCAGCAGGTGGTCCTTCCAAAGATGTAAAGCTCGGTTCTGAAGGACCTGATGCTCTTGCAAAGAGTCGCGTTCAAGAGAATCTTCACAATGACGACGAAGAGGAAGACGATGACGAGATGGAAGAGTCTCGCAGCCGTAACCCGCTTGGTCGCCATCTCTACGAAGATGATGACTCGGACGAAGATGATGACTCGGACGAAGACAAGGACGACGATGAAGATGACGATGATATGACCGAAGCCGCTGCTGACGATCAACTAACTCGCACAGACGATTCAACTCGCTCCGACGCACAGCGTAAGCGAACCAGCGGGGAATATTCGGGTGACATTGGTAACGAGATTACTATGAATTCTCACCCCAAGGTTCCTGTTGGTACAGCAGTTGTTGAAGCACAGATGGCTGGTGAGGGTGCAAAGAGTCAGACTCAAACTACCCCCGGTCGTCCCGAGGATCAACTAACCGATGCTGATAACGATACTGGCCAAGACGGTAAGCGTGCTGGTCAACGTGGTCCTAAGGGTACTGGTGGTAAGCCCTCCAGTGGCGCTCTTGATGCTGCTCAATCAGCGAAAGAACGACCAATCGACCCTTCCGCAGTTGGTATGGACAAGACTGTTGCTGAGGCAACAGCCGCTCTATTCAACGGTGAGGATCTTACTGAAGAATTCAAGAACAAGGCATCCACGATTTTCCAGGCTGCCTTGAGTGAAGTTATGCAGCGACATGCTGCCAACATGACCGAGACTTACAACGGTTATCTCGATGAGAAGGTTGCTGAGATTCAAGAGAGCTTCCAAGCTCAACACAATACGCTCGTTGAGCGTGTTGACGATTATCTTGGCTATGTTGTTGAGCAATGGGTCAACGAGAACAAGCTCGCTATTGAGCGTGGTCTGACTTCTGAGATTTCACAGTCATTCATGGCTGGTCTACACGGTCTATTCAAGGAGCACAACATTGATCTTCCTGAAGATCGTATTGATGCTTTCGAGGAATCGCAGACGCGAATCACTGATCTTGAATCACAACTTGGTGAGCAGATCAATTCGAACGTCGAGCTTCGCAAGGAGTTGGGCGCCAAGACGGTAACTGAAGTATTCGATGAAGTTGCAGACGGTCTAGCTGACACTGACCGCGAACGACTTCGCACTCTCGCAGAGGGTGTTGAGTTCGATACCGAAGATCAATTCCGGGAGAAGGTCGGGATTCTGAAAGAGTCCTACTTCCCTGGTCAGATTGTAGCAAACTTCGACGACGTTGATGGCGTTGACGAATCCAATGAACCGAGTGCGAATGAGGTTCAGTTGGACGAACAAATGTCCTCATTCGTCGCTGCGACGGGACGTATGGCTGGACACAAATCCGCAACGGGTCGGTTCCGCCAAAAGCAATTGAACGGCTAATCCAACGGGAGTCGAAAGCCTTAGATTTATAAGTATCTGTAGTAGCTTGCATTGGTAGGCGACTAGGACAACCACAAAGGGAGAAATCCATAATGGATCTTAATGGAAGAACACTAACAGAGGCGCTCCAGAACAAGTGGGCACCGATTGTTGAACACCCGGATCTGCCGAGAATCGACGATCCGTACCGCAAGGCTGTAACGACTATTCTTCTGGAAAACCAGCAAGAGTATCTCGCAGAAGCGGCCCCGACAAATCAATCCGACGGCGCTGGAGTACAAAATTGGGATCCCATCCTGATTAGCCTCGTTCGTCGTGCCATGCCTAACCTTATCGCTTTCGATATTGCTGGCGTGCAGCCAATGACAGGTCCAACTGGACTTATCTTTGCGATGCGTTCGCACTACACGACACAGACTGGTGATGAAGCTCTCGGTGTAAACGAAGCTGATTCGACGTTCTCTGGTGACTCAGCAGGCTCTCCTGATGCCGTTCCCACCGGTGGTCCTTTGAATCCTCCATTCTCCACCGATCCGTTTGCTGGTGCGTTCAACACTGGTATCGCTATGGATCTTGGTCAAGGTGAAGCTCTTGGTGATGGCGTTAGCGGTGACTTCCAAGAGATGGCATTCTCCATCGAAAAGACAACTGTTACTGCTCGCACTCGCGCCCTGAAGGCCGAGTACACGACAGAACTACAGCAAGACTTGAGAGCTGTCCACGGTCTAGACGCCGAGACAGAGCTTGCGAATATTCTCTCAAGTGAAATTCTCGCTGAGATCAACCGTGAAGTCGTTCGAACGATTTACATTATTGCTAAGCTCGGTGCTCAGAAGGACACTACCACTAAAGGTACGTTCGACCTGAACACTGACTCCAATGGTCGTTGGTCTGTTGAGAAGTTCAAGGGACTTCTGTTCCAAATTGAGCGTGAAGCTAACCAGATTGCGAAAGAAACTCGTCGAGGCAAGGGCAATTGGGTCCTCTGCTCAAGCGATGTTGCTTCTGCTCTCTCGATGGCTGGTATTCTTGACCATGCTCCTGCAATGTCAACTAACTTGAACGTCGATGACACGGGCAACACCTTCGCTGGTGTTCTGCAAGGTCGCACGCGAGTCTATATTGACCCGTACTTCCAAGCAACAAACTTCGACCGTGAGTTCTTCTGCGTTGGTTACAAGGGTGCAAGTCCCTATGATGCTGGTCTGTTCTACACCCCGTATGTGCCGCTACAGATGGTGCGTGCCGTTGGTGAGCAGACCTTCCAGCCGAAGATCGGTTTCAAGACTCGATACGGTCTTGTCAGCAACCCATTCGTGGGTACGGATCTCTCAACGGGTCCAGCTGGAACGCCGCGAATCAATCAATACTACCGTATTGTGGACGTTCGTAACCTACTATAATCCTAGTGACGAGTGTCCTAGCTCCGAAACTACTAAACCCCCTGCTTGCAGGGGGTTTTTTGTTGTCTAAATATAGAGAGGAGACTACGCATGGGTCAAGTACCAGGACAACCTACCAACACCAATCCCTTACAACCTACCGGGTTTCGCTTTGCCATTCAGCGATTGCCGAACATTACGTTCTTTGGTCAAGGTGCAAACCTTCCGGGGTTGACGTTTAGTTCCATCGCCTACGAAACGCCGATGTCAGCAACTATTCCTATTCCTGGTGACAGTGTTGAGTTCGAGGATCTGTCTCTCAAGTTCATCGTGGGTGAAAATATGGCAGATTGGATCGAAGTGTATAGCTGGATCCTGGCATTGTCTCGCGTCAAAGCATTGGATCTCGATACCGTGAGAGATCAAGCGGCAACCGTCTCCGATGCAACGCTGTTTATTCTGACTAGTAACCGCAATGTCAACATCAGAGTATTCTTTCGGGACTTATTCCCAACGAATCTGAGCGGGTTGGATTTTGACGCGACGGTGACAGACATTGAACCAATCCTAGGAGAGGCCACCTTCAAGTTCTGCTACTACGATGTTGAAGTCGTAGGAGAAGATGAGATGACTGTTCAGTTGTCGGAATTCTGTCCAACTCAGCTTCCACCACCATAATCTACTTGACTTTGCGTGTAGATGGTGTATACTTTAGTGTATGAAGTTAGAATATTACCAAACGATGTGGGGAGAAGATGCTCCCATCAATCAGTCCGATCTTGCAGTAGAGTCCTCAACGGTTCCTGTACTGCACAGCAAGTGGTTGAATCACTACACGGATGAGAAGCTGTTGCTGCGACGTGTTGCGGCCGATTACAAGCGGCTCTACAGATTGAAGTGGGAATATTACACGGGCAAACTCTCGCAGGAAGAGATGAAAGAGCATGATTGGGAACCAATCGACCACAAGATTCTCAAAGCTGATATACAAATATATTTGGATGCTGATGACCAGTTGACGGTGCAGGTACATAAGCTAGAATTTCAGAAAGCAAAAGTGGAATTTCTGGAGAAGGTGCTGAACGCGATCATCGGTCGTCAGTGGAACATTAAAGGTGCCATTGATTGGAGGAAATTTACTAATGGGGAATGAACCTACGCCAACGGGGGTGCTACGAGAGTTGCCTTTCACGCTGACAGATGATACGAAACGAACCTACTTGCGTCGGTGTTATACTTACGCAAAGAAGCACAGCCCTGACCCTTCGACTCAGAACGGTGCTTGTCTGGTTGCACCGAACCAGGGAATTGTTTGCTTCGGTGCGAACCATTTCCCCAAGGGAGTCGAGTATACACCCGAACGCATGGAACGACCATTGAAATATACGTTCGTTGCTCACGCTGAGACTAATGCAATTTTCGCAGCTTGTCGAATGGGTATACGAACCGAAGGCCTCATCATGGTTTGTCCGTGGTTTGCCTGTTGCGAGTGCGGCAAGGCGATCATCCAAGCGGGTATTACCAGAGTAATTGGTCACAAGAAAATCTTCGACAACACACCTGAACGATGGAAGACTTCGATTGACGCGGCCTTTCAGATGTTCAAGGAAGCTGGCGTCGAGACTGAGCTTCTGGAGGGCGATTTGGGAGGCGATTCCGTTCGCTTGAATGGGGAAACCTTTCAGCCGTAACCCATGGCTGATCTTATACTAGAGCCCATCGACTCGGTGTATTGCCGAGTTTGGTGTCCTGACCGTGGCGTGTCGCAGGAACTCTGCGACTACTTCACGTTTAAGGTTCCAGGCGCTCAGTTTATGCCTTCATACCGCAGCAAGATGTGGGATGGTAAGATCAGACTGTATAGTATCCATGACCACAAACTCTTTCGTGGTTTGCTTGACTACGTTTTCAGATTCGCTGAGGAGCGAGACTACACGATTGAGTTCAGAGATGGTAAAAAATCTTGGGTGAAAGATCAAGTGGTCAGCAATCAAGACGTGACCAACTTCTTCGACAAGGTTTTGAAACCGCACTCGCAAGGCAAACGATTGACTCCCAGGGAGCATCAGATTGAGGGTGTAGGTCATGCGTTGAGAAAGAAACGATGCCTACTTGTCTCCCCGACCGCATCGGGCAAGTCGTTAATTATCTACGCTCTGGTTCGTTACCATCTCGACACGTTGCCCAAGAATCGTAAGGTTCTAATCATCGTGCCGACGACATCGCTCGTCTCCCAGATGTGTTCTGACTTTGCTGACTATTCATCTGAGGATCCTAATTGGAACGCCGAAGATCATTGTCATATGGTCTTTGCTGGTCGGGATAAGATGTCTGAGAAGCGAGTCATCGTTTCAACCTGGCAGTCAATCTACAAGCAACCCCTGTCCTACTTCAAGCATTTCGGTGCGGTGTTCGGTGACGAATGCCACCTGTTCAAAGCTGCATCGCTCAAGTCAATTATGACCAAGTTGAAGAAGTGCGAGTACCGAGTGGGCCTCACTGGCACACTTGATGGAACACTGACTCACAAGCTGGTCATCGAAGGTCTGTTTGGTTCTGTAAAGAAAGTGGTCAGCACCAAAGAGTTGATGGACAAAGACCTGCTGGCGAAGCTGAGCATTGATTGTATTCTGCTCAAGTATCCAGAGGCAACTCGTAAGCTGTGCAAGGCACTGACATATCATGAGGAGATCGACTTCCTCGTTTCTCATAAATGGCGAAACGAGTTCATTCGTGACCTGACACTTCGGCTCAAGGGTAACACTTTGGTTCTCTATCGACTAGTTGAGAAGCATGGTAAAAACTTGCACCGAATCATTGAGAAATCTGCTGCAACGGGCCGCAAGGTGTTCTTTGTACACGGTGGAACCGAAGTCACGCAGCGAGAAGAAATTCGACGCATCACAGAGAAGCAAGAGAACGCCATTATCGTTGCATCGTATGGTACATTTTCAACCGGTATCAATATCAAGCGATTACATAATATCATTTTTGCTTCTCCTTCGAAATCAAGAATCCGAATTCTCCAGAGTCTCGGTAGGGCGTTGCGAAAGGGTGATCGAAAAGACCTAGCGACTCTATACGATGTAGCAGACGACCTACACTGGAAGAAGCGAAAAAATTATACCCTCAAGCATTTCATCGACCGAATTTTGCTATACAATGGCGAAGAATTTAAATACCGAACGGTGAAGATCAACGTCCCCGGGCCCTAAATATAGGACATAACGAGGAGATCCATGGAAATACCAGAAAACTATCGGTTGTTCAAGTTCAAAAACGGCGAAGATGTCATTGCCGAGACTTTCAAGAGTCCCGATGATGATAAGCATTTTATACTGCGACGACCAATGCAAATTCAAATTATGCTGGGGCCTGATAGGAACGGCAATCCAATTCCAACAAAATTGATTATGACCGAATGGTTGGCGTTCAGTCAAAATGATGTAGCTGTGGTTCCGCGAGACAACATTTTGTGCGAAGGAACTCCTACAAAGATGATCGTCAAGGTCTATGATAGTGAGAAGAAACGCATCGACAAAATGCGTGAAAATATGGATATGGATGCAGCCCCGCTGAATGAATTAGAAAAGACAGACGAGCAGATCGCCTTGGAGAAGAAGGCCGCCCAGCGTAAGATCCAGAAGAAAATGAAGATGGTTTTTATGCAGATGAGCTTAGCTACTCTCTTGAAGTTGCTTGAGAGTTTGGGTTTAGACATCGAAGAAGAACCCTGGAAATCTGTGATTGACGCGGCTGAGTCTGAGGACGGAGACGAGGACGAAGAAGATTTTGAGTCCGAGCCCGAGAATTTAGATGGTCGTTTGGATATAATGCCTGATGTGGATGGTGACGGCCACGTTGATCCCTACGGCAACCGTTACCCCGATCCCGATTCCGACCCTTCCGACAACTAGAGTTATCAGAATTTGCTTGACTCCGAGCTGTTCTGGTTGTATACTTTAGGTAGTATAGTGAGATGGTGATTGTTCCATGGCTAAGAAAAAGACCGTGACCAAATCGGTTACGAAGAAGAAAACTCGACGCAAGAAGAAAAAGAACGCGGCCCATTACGTGGACAACGAGGAATTCCTTGTTGCTATGGTAGCTTGGAAAGTAACGGTGGCTGATGCGGAAGCATCAGGCGACCAGAAGCCAGGCGTGACCGAGTATATCGGTAAGTGTTTTCTTGATATCGCAACGCACCTGTCATACCGACCAAACTTCATCGGCTATTCATACCGCGAGGAGATGATCTCTGACGGTATTGAAAACTGTCTGATGTACTGCTCTAATTTCGATCATGAGAAATCGTCGAACCCGTTCTCTTACTTCACGCAGATTATCTACTATGCATTTCTGCGTCGAATCCAAAAAGAGAAGAAACAGCAGTACATTAAGTTTCGTTGCATCGAAGCTGCACATCACAGACAAGACTTTGTGAATTGGGCTAGAGATAACAACATGGTTGACCGCGATTCCACGGATGCTGTTCGGGATTACTGTCGGTTGACTTCGATAGACATTGCCAATTTCGATGCAAAGACCAAGCCCAAGACTCGAAAGAAGAAGGCGGTCACGAAAAAGAAGAAAACCAAACGGGGCACCCTTGACGGCGCGTTTGACGAGACAGATAAATGAAAATTGCTGTCATAACGGACACACATTTCGGCGCTCGAAATGATGCTGAAATCTTTTCTGAGTATTTCTACCGGTTCATCGACGGAGTTTTTCTGCCCTACCTGGAGACGCATGACATCAAGACGGTGCTGCATCTCGGTGACTTGGTTGATCGTCGAAAGTATATTAACTTCAAGACTCTGCAACGCCTGAGAACGCGGTTCATGAAAGCCCTGCAAGACAGAGGCATTGAGGTTCATTTTGTTCTGGGCAACCATGACGTGTTTTTCAAAAATACTTCTGAGTTGAATTCTGTAACTGAGCTATTCGCAGGACTAGACAACTTGACCATCTATTCTGAACCTACCATCATTGAGTTTGACGGACTCGAACTCGGATTGGTGCCTTGGATCAACAGAAGTAACTATGATGATGCGATCAAGTTTCTGGAGACAGCAACGTCCGAAATTATCATGGGGCATTTCGAGATTAAAGGCTTTGAGGTTATCAAAGGTATTCGGTTCGAGAGTGGGCTGACGGCAGATATGTTCAAGCGATTCGAAGCTGTGTACTCCGGTCACTTTCACCACAAGCAAGAGAAGGGGAACATCACCTATCTCGGCAGCCCGTTTCAGATCACATTTTCTGATTTGGGTTCGACCAAAGGATTCCACGTGTTCGATACAGAAACACGGGAGATGGAGTTCATTGAGAACCCCTGTTCGATGTTCCATAAATTTCTGTATGACGACTTGAAGAATGACTACGACACCACTAAGGATCGAAGTCAATATAAAAACACATACGTCAAGATCGTCGTGGTCAACAAGACCAAACCTTACATCTTCGAACGTTTCATAGACGCTTTCTATGATGCAGGTGTTGCTAATCTTTCCATCATCGAGGACTTCGGTGTAGACGATGGACTTGTTGAGGTTCTGGATCTTGAGTTGGATACTATGACGTTGATTTCAAATGAGATCGACAGCATGGAACATCTTGAGAAACCAGAGAAATTGAAAACTTTGATTCAATCGTTGTATGTGGAGGCTTTAGATTCGTAATGCCATATGTTGATAGTAACAAACGCAAAAAGTTTGATTCGTTTATCCTTGCCCTCGTTTCTGTATTGAAGAAAGAGAAGCATGATAACGGCGATTTGAATTATTGCATTAGTAAGCTGGTACATGAGTGGCTCATTCTGCACCCCGATGGGTTGCGTTATGATGCTGCATCCGACGCTCACAAAGCGATGGTCTGTGCCGCAGCCGAATTCTACCGTGTAGTGGTCGCACCCTATGAGGATTTAAAGAGCAAGCAGAATGGGCCAGTCTCCGTGTTAGACGATCCTAGTATTGCTATGGAAGCTAAGACTCCTAGATGATAATTTTCAAGAAGATCCGATGGCGGAATTTTCTTTCGACTGGAAACAACTTTACAGAAATAGACTTTCAGAGATCAAAGACAACATTGATCGCTGGAGAAAACGGTGCAGGTAAGTCCACGGTTCTGGACGCTCTCTGTTTCGGTTTGTTTGGTAAGACCTTTCGGCGGATCAATCTACCCCAACTGGTAAACTCTATTAACGAACAAGATATGGTCGTTGAAATTGAGTTTACTATCGGTCGGAAAGAATTCCTGATTCGTCGTGGACTGCTGCCTCGTCTGTTCGAAATCCACATTGACGGCCAGTTGCTCAACCAAGACTCTAAGTCCCGCGATTACCAGAAGTATCTTGAGGGTAGTATCCTCAAGCTGAATTACAAGTCGTTTACTCAAGTTGTTATCTTAGGTTCGTCCACGTTTGTTCCATTCATGCAGTTGACCGCTGCTGACCGACGTGCTATCATCGAGGATCTTCTAGACATTCAAATCTTCTCTACCATGAACGTGATATTGAAACAACGCATCTTCGAATTGAAAGACGACATGCAATCTGTAGAGTACAAGATCGAGCTGGCGAAAGAGAAGATTGGTATGCACCGAACATACATTAAGAAGATCAAGGAAAAGAGCAAAGAGAACATCGACAAAAAGAAAGCCGAAGTTATCGAGGCAAGCGATCAGGTAAAGGCCATTCAGGTTGATATCGACGAGTTGCAAGAGCAGATTGGATCCTTGCTTAGTGAGATCAAAGACAAAGAAACGGTTGAGGATAAGTTGGAGTATTGGGAGGATCTTGAGAAGAAGATCAACCGCAATAGTCATCGAACGAAAGAGGAAATCAAATTCTTCGAGGAGACGGACAATTGCCCGACCTGCAAACAGCCCATCGACGAGGCTTTCAAGAGTAATACTCTAGATACGAAGGCAGAAAAGGTCGCTGAATTTGAGAAGGCGTTGAGTGCCATCGCAGCCGAAGTGCAGATGACTGAGGAAAGGTTGTCTGATATTACTGCCGTATTGCATGACATTCGCAGCCAAGAAACTGACGTGTCAGAAAAGAACACGTCGATTTCTGCGATCACTCAATACGTTTCGAAGGTGCAAGACGAAATCACTGAGTTGCTTGGTGAGGAGAGTATCACGGAAGCTGAAAAGTTGAAGCTGCAAACTTTGCGTGAGGATCTGACGACGTTAAAGAAGCGACGACATGACTTGATCGACGACCGACATTATTATGAAGTCGCGTACAACCTGTTGCGAGACTCAGGAATCAAAGCGAAGATCGTCAAGCATTATCTGCCGGTGATGAACAAGCTAATCAACAAGCATCTTGCAGCAATGGACTTCTTCGTTCAGTTTGCTCTAGACGAAAACTTCAAAGAGCAGATCAAGTCCCGACACCGTGACGATTTCTCTTATGGTTCTTTCAGTGAAGGTGAGAAGTTGCGTATCGACCTGGCATTGTTGTTCACCTGGCGAGAGATCGCCCGAATGAAAAACAGTGCTAATACAAACCTTCTGATACTTGACGAAGTGTTTGATAGCAGCTTAGACTCTGCTGGTACGGAAGAATTCCTAAAGCTACTACACAGTTTGGTGGGTAAGACAAACGTATTCGTCATCACCCACAAAGCGGACATCTTGACTGACAAGTTTGACGCACAGATTCGATTCGAGAAGAACAAAAATTTCTCTCGTATCGCTACATGATGAGGATATTATGGACTTTATGAACACCTATACTCATGGGGATGCGTTCCCTTTGATGGCCCAGATCCCTGACAAGACTGTTGATCTTGTCTTTACCAGCCTACCCGACCTGAGCCAAACAGAATTCGACAAATCAGAAGCAGGCATTGCCGGCTACCGAACCTTGCAGAAGAAAGCAATGGTGGAGTTTGCCCGTGTCGTGAAAGACGACGGGTTCGTGGTTATCTGCCAGACCGACCGCAAGGTTAACGGTGGTGTGCTGTGCAACCACTTGTGGTACATCACTTGCTTGATGAACGAGCAAATGAAACTCAAAGACTATAAGATCGTGGCCCGCAATAGCATTGACCACCGGTCCATGTACTACTTCGGGTTTCAGCATTTCATCTGCATGACCCGCAAGGGTACGTTCACCCGCAAGGGCGAATACCTTCGTGACCTGATCGTTGATAAGCAAGAGAGAGTCCTCAATCAGTA
>SMVB01277010.1_pt1 | contig 12416 bp, 8 predicted proteins | sample 2456461 | NCBI WGS metagenome assembly SMVB01 (sample SAMN11095934, study PRJNA526329) | marine sediment metagenome | biome: Marine sediment; feature: Surficial sediment; material: Deep marine sediment; isolation source: Hadal surficial sediment | place: Pacific Ocean | collected 2014-05 | depth 0-1...
ATAAATCGGTCACCTCGATGATGACGCCCGTCGTGTCCGCGTTGTACGCCTCGATATCAAATGCATTCAGAATCGGCTCAACGTTCGAGTTACGAACCGCCTGATAAATGGGGTCTTCCTCGTCGGCTACGTTGGTGTATCCGACGATTCGCAATAATATCTTATCGCCCTGGCGCACCCACCGGAGCGTCTGGGTGTTGGCTTTTGTACCGCCCCAGCTGAAATTAGTCGCCGTTTTTGCGATTCGCGTTACCATCAGGAATTCGCGGCCCAATTGATCGTCGGGAATCTCGTAGTAATATTTGGTGTCGTCTCGATATACGATGAAAACGCCTTCGTCTTTATCAAAATCATCTTTGATGACATCGTCGAAAGCTTTCGGACCATCATATTTGTCATTTTCTTCGGACTTACTCTTATCGTCAGTTTTGGACGAATCCTGTGCGCCTTTGGATGAGGCGCAGCCGGTGACAAGCGCGAGAATAAGCGGGAGCGCCATCAAGACGCGGAAATTTCGATACATATTGAGTTGAGTGTTTCGACCAGAATGACGTCCGCTCAACGAGATCGTCAGCAGTTCGCACGTGCGATTTATGGTATGGAGAAATGTCTTCCGGGAGACGCAAGGTAAAACGCACGTATTCGGGGGTCAATTCCGATCGCGGGATCACTGAACAAGAATTCCGCGGGTGGAAATGAGTCTGTCTGACTGGGTTCGAATATCCGCGGAGTATAAAAAGGCAGTGTACAAATTCCGGGTGCCCGGCGGGGCACCGCTCGCCGCTCGCTGAAGAATCGGGTCATCAACCAGATAGCGGTATTCGTGGTGCCCTTGTTTCATAAGTACATAACCCTCGTACCACTTTTTATCGGGTAACCATTCCAGTGCATTTTCGAGGTCGCGCTCCCAATTATTAAATGTACCCGTCACAATTACATTTCCCCGCGCACGCACTTCATTAATCGGCACATACCGGAAATAGACACGCACGTACTCCGAGCCAACATGTGGATTAATGTATTCCGTAACAGCCCCCGCTATGACGATTTGCCCGTTTAAAAATGGACCGAATCCACTTCCCGGAAAACGGGCGTAATCAGGCTCCAGGGCAACTTCAGGTGGGTTAACCGACCGATTCATGTATTCAATACGTCCGCCGACCCGGACCGCAGAAAGATCCAGGAAGAAGGGAGGTGGTACAAGCTGGAACGCATCATAGGGCTCCAGATAAAACGCCAAACCAGGTTGAACACCAAGGCTCGCTCGCGTACTGCACTTAGCCGTGGCGTACTGATCGTTGCGTACAAAACACATGGCGTAGTCAAACATGTTGACCCCTTCACGATCGGGTTGAAACCGCCCGAGCGGCTGAATTCCAGAATAAGGCTGCCCGGGTATAAGGACGTTATCGAGCGTCAGGGTTATGGCGAGTTGTTGCTCAGCTACAAAAAACGGCCGTTCAAATAGAATCGCCTCCTCATCACCGAATTCTGTGATTCGCAAAATATAATTCCCGCTCATCGTGAACTCGATGTCTCGTGTCGGGAACTCGTAACTGTAATGCAGATAGGGCACATCGGTAGCTTGCGACAGATCATAACGTATCAACTCATCGCGCTGGTAGGACCGCATGTATTCAATCGGCATCAAATCGCGGCGCCAATTCCTGTTGGCATGATAAAAATAATCCGATAGCGTTTGCCCCGGAGAGGACAGCAGATCAAAGGCGAGTGTGAGCGTCTCAGGAGTGTTCATGGCAATAAGTGGCGGCGCGGCTTCATTGCCTGTTCGGTACAATTGCACACTTCCGATTTCACTGGCTTCCCTCGCGAGCACCAGTTCATCGATGGACTCTACGCGGACAGGGCGTGAATTGGTGCCATCCGTTGCCTCGTCAGTCGAAGCGCATCCGGAGAGGCCGGCGATAATCAGTGCATTGCAAAGGAATACATTACCGCGTCGTGTTAAGGCCAGTAGAGCCGTCACTCCCGATATCATAATATTCTGGGTCATAATACTGGTTGGTCCACGTCACTTTGGACAAAAAATCGTTGATGAGCGTTTCGGCTGAACCGTCCCCGACGCGGGTGGCTGCGGCGAGAGCCGCCGATCCGTACAAGAAGGCTGCGTCTACATCTCCGGCCATGAATGCAAAACGAGCTGCCCGAAAAACCAGTGTACGCCTCGTTTCTTCCGAGAGTTCTTTGGCAGCAAGATCGCGAGCGAAAACCGCTGTCTGCACGGCCAGTGAGGCAGCTGCAATTTCGTTTCCCGCCGCACGTTCAAAACGGGATGCCCAATAAAGGCGGGCAACATTCAGAACGCCGGACTCGACAAGTTCAGAATTGAGCTCTTGCAAGGCACCAATGTCCCGCGCTTTTGTTGAATCCGACGCAATAGAAACAAGCACCTTTACGAGCGAACTGTCGCCCGTACTACGGCTTCTAAGCTCCAGTGAAGCGCGCGCATTTGGTGCGTAGACCGGGTAACTGTTTCGAAGTGAAAGAAACGCACGCGACGCCGCTGAGGATCGCCCGATCAGCGAGAGAGCGTCCGCAAAAAGAAGCCTGTCTGCAATCGAGAGGGAGTCCGAGGAAAGACCCTCGTACTTCCGTACGACGGATTCGACCCGGCCGTCTGCAAGTGCAAGCCTCGACATCCCTTTGTCTGCCAGAGTCCCCGCCTGCGGATGAGCTTGAAGCGCGACATATACAGACCTCACACCAGTAGAATCGCCTTCAGCCAGCTGCGCGGCAGCGAGTGTCAGGTCCCGGACATATGGTGGAGTCCAATGCGGGCAGTTTTTCTCAAAAAGTGACGGGGTACCAAACCGTCGGGTCGCACTAAAAGCGGCAGATACATGAAGCACCGGTAACGCCGCCAGAAAATCGGTCCATTCGGCCGCAAGGGCAGTCGTGGAGCGTGCGTAGACGTCCACGAAATCTCCGCTGGCATACACCTGTTTAAACCGGGCCACTCCGTATTCACTTATCAACCAATGCACAAACGCGCCACTCACTTCGTACGAGACCCCCGCCCTCCCCGTCCAGAATCCAAATGGAGAGAGTGTGCCAGCTACCGATTCGGCAAGTTGTTCAGGCTCCTGGACATCGAACAATACAGAGGCCGCCACTCGGTCGTTCGATCGAACGGCTCCACCGGGTGCTTCCAGCGATACAGCCAACCCTTCGATAAGCCCCGCGACTGGAGATAGCCGCAGAACGGGCATTCCGAATTCGCGTGAAAAAACATGAACCAGCTCGTGCGAAAAAACTCCGTCAGTCTGTGAGGCGAGAATATGAATCTGCGGCGTGGCAAGCCATACAGGAGCAATACTGGTGAATCTAGTCCCCGTTAATCGCGCCCTCGTATCTGCATCCGGGTACAGATATGATTGAATCCGAGCCGACACACTGTCGTTGAGCTGGCTCGCCAGTTGATCGTATCGATACTCGTGCTCAATTTCCCATTGTCTTAATTCAGGCTCGGATAAACTGGCCGCATCGTAATAGATATCAAAATGCTCGGTCTTAAGGTGCCCGGAGAATGCAGACCGGAGAAAAGACTCAGACGTGTTTATACCAAGAGGTGACGAAAACCCGTAAACAACACCAATCGTAACACCTGCAACAATTACGAGTTTAGCAGCTCGCCGGCTCACCGCAGGGCGTTGTGTTATTTTCATCGACGCAACGCCCATCAATAATGCGGCCCACAAAATTGTCAGTCCCCTGAACCAGAACAGTCCGGGCCTAACCGCAAGTTCCTCATCGTAGATCGGGCCCAGGACGCCACCAAAAACATGATTGTAGGAGTAAAATTGCGGATGAAACCCGAGATCATAGACCACACCGGCGACTGCGATAAGTAGCCCGATAACGATGAGCCACAACACAGATCGACGGTAAGCGACCAGCACAAGCGCTATGGAAACGGCGAAGATGCAGGTTACGACAGGAAAAAGCGGGACGAACACAAGGCCGCGAATAATATCACAGTTCGGGGCCCATAACATTGCGATGAGCAGAACCGCGACCGGTAACGATATCCAGAGTAGTCGTCCAATCAGTATACGAGCCACCAGTTGAGGCCGGATCCGAGACGCAAAATCAAATTGATTTAACGCCACTGAACCGCTCACAAAAAAAACAACAAACGCGAGCGCCGCCATGGACTCCACGTGGAGTCGATTCAGCAGTGGAATAAAAATACAGACGACGCTAAAAATACCGTAAACAAGAAGCTCCCGGGGGTAGGATTGCTCCCTGTGACCGCGCGTCCGTCGTGAACGGCTGCGAAAGAACGGGTTATAAAATCGTGTACGTGATACCAACTCCGAATGTCTCCCTGAATTGTGCTTTGTCGCTCACATCGGCATCAAATAAAATGGTCCAGTCAAATGTCATCCGCATCCATCCGTTCACGCGCATGGTGATGGTATTATCCCAGCGTGTATCTGGTTTCTCCAGCTGGTCAAACGCCGCAAATAACCCCAGGGACGTTTCGTATTTAATATTCTCTGCAACATCGATCTTCATCCGAGTGATAGCGTCAAGCCCCACTTCGACCCGGACCTCTTCGTCAAGCTCGTTGCCGTACAACGTTCGAAGATCTTCCTCGAGTATGATGGTCTGTTTGGATGCCAATCCTAAGTGCTGAGAGAACCAATCGTTGGGCGTCCAGCTCATACCGATTGACTCTAGAAAAATCCCGGGCGACATAAACTGGGAAACCAGGACAGGCAAATCCCGGCTCTCTTCAAATGGGTTCTTATCGTAGTTATACCCTCTGGCGAACTGCGATCGGAATGAAACGCCAGCGGTCGGATGAATGACGCCGGTTGAGGTATCGTTTTCCCGCGACCAGGCTGCCAACAAGTAAATCTCATCCTTCGCTTTTCGAATTTCGAGGGTATCCTGTTTGATTAATCCGTAGGACAAATTCACTTCATAATGCTGAGACCAGGAGGATGTGGTTTGGTCCCACACGCCTGTCAGGCCCACATTTCCAGCCAGGGAATTCGTTCCTCCCTCCACCCAGTTGTCGAAGCCGACTTGGGCACCGGATAAATCAAATACCAGGCTCGATACCCAGGCATGGGACGAGTCTGCGTCCTGTGCTGCGGCTGTCCCGATGGTTGCGCTGAATGCGATTATCGCAATCCCGGCGAAGACTTTTCTACGCATCACATTATAGATTCGGAGCGAATAGCTCATTTCTCCACCCCGTTGCCCTTAAAAAAAAGAGGCCAGACGCGAACGCTTGGCCTCTCAATAAAGTCATGTTCGCTTACGAACTAGCCATTCTTGGATGCCTGAACTTCGACGCGAATTTCCTGTGCCACTTTTTTCAACTCCTGCATGCCTTTCCGAACACGAGTACCAGCAGCCTTGTTGCCTTTGTCGTAAAATTTCGAAAAGTCGTCTGCCATGTCGTCTACGAAGCTTTTGAGCTCGGCGTATCTGCTCATTATTTTCCTCCTGATGTGGATGTCGTGAAGTGAAACGAGGAAAAAAAATACACCTCGTCTTAAGAACGGTAGTCAAGCTACATCGAACTTTTAGCCGTGTCAAGCGACAAACGTTCAAAACAACTCAATAAAGGCACTTTTTCTTTCCACAATTTTTGTTATAACGCCAGTACTGCGACTCGCCCGGTGAACAATCTGGAAGGTGTCGTTACGTAGATTTGGATCTCAGACAGGGCTGGTTCGGCCCGAAATACTGAGGCCGGAATGCATGGAGGCTCCACAATTTCACCTGGCACGTTTGATTTTCCGGAATCGATGAGGAGTCCCGCTGTCGACGTTTTACGAACCAGTAATACTATGTCTACATTAGGGATAGATGAATTTCGCTCAGAAACTTGATAAAGAGCTAAACCAGCCCTCAATGGATCAATATCAACAACATTCAATGCATCGTCCCGACCGCTTGTCATTATTATCGTTACCACACCTGATGCTGTGAAAGCAAGCAATGATGCCAGTCGATCTGCCTGAAGATGGCCGTCTTTGGACACAAAGAGTTGTTTCCTGTCAGAGCCCAGGACCATCGTTGAGGATATTCCTTCGTCGCTGATTTTCTGTACAATTTTTTTTCCTCGCGAACGCATTGAAAGTTCGTACGCAAGCCTCGCATTATCATCCGGTATTTTAATTGCGCCACCAGTCTCTGTTTCGCGAAGATTCACTTCGGTAGCCCCTGACACAAACCCATACCGGGCTTCACGCTCGCCAGCTCCGACCATCAACACGCACGATTCCTGCGCCGTCACCAGGCGCGCGACCAGCGAATCCCAGAACATGAGATCTTCTTCCAGACTTCTGTGGATGCAAATTATTTTCACGATTTCAGAGCGCGTACTTTAGAAATTTGAGGACCAGAATGTTAGCAACCTTCTCCCGGAATGAACGCACATATCGAGATTCATTCCGATCTTAAAGTACTTCCCATTGTTCATTCCCGTCGTCCCGCTTGACCAGATTTATTATGTCGTCATTTTGCCATCTGCATTGCCACACCCAGTATTCCCTCCTCGACGGAGCTGCCCGAATAAAAAGGCTCATCGCTAAGGCGGGCGAACTTGAAATGCCGGCGATTGCGATCACTGACCACGGAAATCTGTTCGGGGTTCCTGAATTTTATACGACCACACGTAAGGCTGGCATATCGCCCATTATCGGCTGTGAATTCTATATCACACCGGTCGCCATGGACGACCGGACCGACAGAACCCGGTATCATCAGGTTCTGCTCGCGAAAAATAAGGCCGGTTATCAAAATCTGATCAAGCTGTCCTCGATCTCGTACACAAAAGGGTATTATTACAAACCTCGAATAGACCGAGAAATCCTCCGAGCGCACAGCGAAGGATTGATCGCCACAACGTGTTGTCTGCAGGGTGAAGTGTTACAGGCAATCCTGAAAAAAGGCGAGCAGGCTGCTCGCGCAGTTTTTGAGTCGTACCTGGAGATTTTCGGAGACGACTATTATATAGAGATCCAGTGCCACAACATCCCGGACCAGGACACTTGCAACGAAGTTTTACTCCGCTGGTCAAAGGAATATAATGTAAAAGTGGTGGCAACCAACGATGTCCATTATGTGGACCAGAAAGATTCCGCTGCGCAGGATGTTCTTTTGTGTCTGCAAACCGGGAAAGATCTTGCGGATCCGAATCGAATGCGATTTGAGAACGACCAATTTTTCCTTAAGAGTTTGTCGGAGATGGAACTTGCGCTGCGCGATGTGCCGGATGACATGGTCCGAGAGGCGATCGAAACCACCAATATTATCGCCGAGAAGTGCAAGTTGGAGCTTCCAATGGGGCATCTTTTAATTCCGCATTACCCTCTTCCCGATGAATTCAAGGACGATACCGACGGTTATTTGCGCCATCTCACGTTCGATCGAGCCCGAGAACGACTGGGAGAGATGTCACTCGAAGCAGAAGAGCGACTGAACTATGAATTGGGAATCGTGAAACAGATGGGGTATGCGGGATATTTCCTGATTGTCCAGGATTTCACGACTGCAGCTCGCGAGTTGGGCGTGAGTGTTGGACCCGGGCGTGGCTCTGCCGCCGGCTCGCTCATTGCTTTTTGTCTCGCTATCACCAATGTTGATCCGCTCAAATATGACTTACTCTTTGAGCGATTTCTGAACCCGGAGCGGGTCTCGATGCCTGACATCGATATTGATTTTGATGATCGCGGACGGTCTAAAGTGATTGACTACGTAGTCAAAAAATATGGCCGCGAAAACGTGTGTCAGATTATCACGTTTGGTACGATGGGTGCGCGTTCCGTTATTCGGGACGTTTCCCGTGTTCTGAGTATTCCGCTGCACGAGGCCGACCGTATCGCCAAGCTGATCCCCGAAGGCCCCGGCGTGTCTCTGGAATCCGCTATGGAAGACGTTCCGGAATTTCGAAAATTACTCCAGAGTCCGGATGAGAATATCCGAAATCTGATGCATTATGCGCGCGTTCTGGAAGGCTCTGCGCGACACACTGGTGTACACGCCGCCGGCGTGATAATCGCTCCCGGAGACGTGAGCAATTATGTACCCATTTCCATCGCAAAAGGAAAAGCCGGAGCCGACGACGTTGTAATAACGCAATATGACGGCAAATGGGTTGAGTCATTCGGTTTGCTGAAGATGGACTTCCTAGGGCTCAAAACCCTCAGCGTCATTGATGACGCCGTGGCCCTCATCAAGGAAATGAGAGGGATTGAAATCGTACTCGATGATATTCCATTCGACGATGAGCTGACCTATTCCCTGTTTCAGAACGCCGACACCATCGCCATTTTTCAGTTTGAATCGACCGGAATGCAGGAATGGCTTCGGAAATTGCAACCAACATGCATCAACGACCTGATCGCTATGAACGCGCTGTATCGACCGGGCCCGATGGATAATATTCCGACGTATATCGCGCGGAAACACGGAAGAGAAGAGGTCACGTATCCACACGAAATGCTCAAACCAATTCTTGAGCCTACGTTTGGAATTCCAGTTTATCAGGAACAGGTCATGCAGATGGCTCAGGTGATGGGAGGATATACGCTCGGCGGCGCGGACATTCTGAGGCGGGCCATGGGCAAGAAGAAAGAATCAGAAATGGCGGAGCAGCGGGTCGTGTTCGTAGAGGGTGCGGCCGAGCGGGATGTCGACGAGAAGACCGCGAACGAAGTCTTCGACCTTATGGCAAAGTTTGCCGGGTACGGATTTAACAAATCACATGCTGCTGCATATTCGATTGTGGCATACCACACTGCGTATCTAAAGGCTCATTATCCTGCTGAATTTCTCGCGGCAGCGATGACGAACGAAATGAACGATACGAAAAAGCTCTCAGTCGTTCTGGAGGATGCAAAACACCTGGGAATTACGCTTCTCCCGCCATCAGTAAACAAAAGCCAGGCGCATTTTACCGTCGAATCCGGAAAGATCAGATTTGGACTGTGTGCCATTAAGGGAGTCGGTTCGAATGCGATCGCGAACATTATCGATGTCCGCAACAAGGGCGAGAAATTTATGTCACTGTATCAGTTGACGAAATCGATCGACTCCAGAATTGTGAATAAAAAGGCTGTCGATAGCATGGCGCGAGCCGGAGCGCTTGATGAATTGGAGGGCCACAGGGCGCAGCTGGTGGAAGCCGTGGAAGCCGCCATACAGTACGGACAGAAAAGCCAGGCGGATGCGATGGCCGGAAAATTGTCCTTGTTCGGCGAAGCTGGAGGCGACGGGGCGGCGGCTCTGGAACCCAGACTGCCGACCGTAGAACCGTGGCCAAGCAATAGGATTCTTCGTGAGGAACGAGACACCGTCGGAGTGTATGTGTCAGGGCATCCCCTCGAAGCATATTTACCGGAAGTTCAGGCTTTTGCATCCACCCAGATTTCCGACGCACACGAACTGCTGAAAGAGACCCCCGCGGACGAGGGAGGAAATTCTTACTGGGCTAACAAGCCGAAATACAACTTCTGCGGGATCATCACCGAGGTTAATCATCGGACGAATAAGTCAGGCCGGCCCTATGCTTTTTGCCAGTTTGAAGACTTTTCGGGTCACGCGGAATTGGTCTGTTTTTCCAAAATCTACGACAAAGTGCGATCGAATCTTGTTGTTGATGAGATCGTCCTGGTAAAGGGATCCATTGAGATGCGGGGATCCCAACTAAAGGTGATAGCGCAGGATATCACACCAATGTGGAAAGTGCGCTCTGAGATGGTAAAGTCCTTGATTTTACGAATCGACGCAGATCGGTTTTCGCACGTTGAACTGGACGCGTTATCGGCGCTTCTCGAGCACAACCGCGGCGGATGCAAGTTGATTTTTGAGTTGATCTCGCGCGAGGCCCCGGAGCCCCAACGAATCATGAGTCGAACGAAAGTGATCGACCCGACCGATGATCTGATGACCGGTATCAAGGCTATCTTCGGGCCACGCGCTATAATCGTCAAAGGAGATGCTTGAGAAGTCTGGTACCGGCGAATCGGTCCCGTTGCAACCCACCCTGCGACTTGCCGTAACGTGGCAATATGACTGAAAAAGGCCCGGTACTACGACCATACCGCCACGACAGCCTTCCCGACCAGGATCAGTTCCCACCCCGGATATCGGCAAATACATTTTTACATGCAGCGATCAGAGACAGACGGGAAAAACACACCTTACGCCAATGCTGCTGGTGGATGGATATTTCGATTGTTGTCCATCGCATTTTTCTCGTTTCTCATTTCCGGCTGCACGGAAATTGATGATTTAAGAGATGCCTATCGGCCACGCAATATGCGTGAAGCCTACGAGATCGGTCTCGAATCCTCTGGCCTCGGCGATACCGAAATGGTCAGTCTCTGGCATCAGGCGGGTTCGTATGCACTGAATAACCCGGTAATCCCCTCCTCTGCACATCGCGAGCGAGGCTTCTCAGATCCTGTACTTCCGGGAGCGTCCGGTTTCGAAATATACTTGAATCGAGGTGAACGGCTGGTCGCTGAAACTGCCTTTCTGGCTCCGGCGTCAGGTAAAATTTTTTTAGATCTGTTTCTCGACATGGAGGCGCAGTCTCTTGGGCTGAGGCAGGTGGCGGCATCGGACTCGTCGCAACATCTCACGTTCGACGCGAATCGAACTGGGCGATATGTGCTCCGTTTGCAGCCGGAATTGCTTGTCAGCGGCGAATATCAAGTTGAGTTTCGAAAAACATCGTCGGTTATTTTCCCGGTCGCCGGAAAAAACAGCAGCGCCATCCAGAGCCGATTCGGTGAGCCCCGGGATGGCGGCCGCAGAAGCCACCACGGAGTAGATATATTCGCCAGCCGAAGAACCCCGGTAATAGCGGCGGTAAGCGGTACCGTGTCCCGCGTTCAAAACGGAGGCCTGGGCGGTAAAACAGTCTGGTTGAGGGATGCCAGGTCCGGTTCCAGTTTTTATTACGCTCACCTCGATGAACAATTCGTGCGGCGAGGCCAGCGTGTATTGCAGGGAGATACGCTAGGACTCGTCGGAAACACCGGAAACGCCCGGACGACACCACCCCATTTGCATTTCGGGATTTACTCTAACGGTCCGATTGATCCTTATCCTTATGTGCATTCTCCTTCTCCAAAATGGTCTCGCCTCGACGTGACCGAATCAAATATCGGAACGTGGATGCGTACCAACGTTCGAGGAGCCGTTTTAAGGAGCTCGCCAAACGATCGATCAAGCCGGCTCGCCACACTCAACCGGTTTACGAGCGTACGCGCAATAGCGGGTAGCGGCTCCTTCTACCGCGTTGTTTTGCCAGATGGAGCAACCGGGTATATATCGGACACAATGCTTGAATCGGCTCTTCTACCGATTGGTGAGATCGTTCTGACAGAATCGCGGGCGTTGCAATCGGATCCTACCGTTGCGAGCGCATCCGTCGGCGTCCAACTGGCAGGAAACAGAATACTGGTCAATGGGCGGTTTGGTGATTTTCTTCGTGTTCAGACAGAATCCGGCCAAACGGGTTGGCTCCAGGACGCGCCGTAAAAGAAACCTCCTTTCTGCAGCGGTTGTTAGTAAGTGGATCTGTACACAATCGGTATCCGTATTGATTTCGTTTTTCAGACAACTGCCCACCAATTTATTTACCGGATTGATCCGATTTTACCAGGCGGTCATTTCTCCCTGGTTTCCAGCCTCATGTCGATTCACACCTACGTGTTCTCAATACGCCATACAGGCTATCCGAGAGTACGGAGCGTTCCGGGGCGGCCTTATGGCATTGAAAAGAATCGGACGCTGTCACCCTTGGGGCGGTGGTGGTTACGATCCTCCGGTTCAACTGATTCAAAAAGAAGAGGACGCATCGAAAGCGCCATTATGACACCTTCGAAAAGTACCGATCAACATCGCAGCTCCGCAGATACGATTTCAGCGGATTGTGCGATTATCACATGCAGTGATACGCGGACTGAGCTCACAGACACCAGTGGCAAACAGATTCGTACTCAGCTCGAAGATTCCGGGCACCAGGTCATTCGTTATCAAATTGTGCCCGATGACATCGATCTTGTTCGATCTCTTGTCGAAAAACTGGTCGCAGATCAGGTCGACGTGATTTTACTTAACGGCGGGACCGGAATCGCGCGGCGTGACGTAACCTACGACGTCATCGAATCGATGCTGCACAAAACACTCCCGGGGTTCGGTGAGATTTTCAGGATGTTGTCATACGAAGAAGTTGGAGCGGCAGCCATGTTATCCCGGGCGATAGCAGGTACTATTGACGGAACTCTGATATTTTCGATGCCAGGCTCTTCGAATGCTGTTCGCCTGGCAATGAGCAGGCTGATTGTGCCCGAACTCAAACACCTGGTCTGGGAATTGCGCCGATAAGCACGCCGAGAGATCCGCTGTTGAAATTATTC
>SMVB01347540.1_pt1 | contig 12415 bp, 9 predicted proteins | sample 2456461 | NCBI WGS metagenome assembly SMVB01 (sample SAMN11095934, study PRJNA526329) | marine sediment metagenome | biome: Marine sediment; feature: Surficial sediment; material: Deep marine sediment; isolation source: Hadal surficial sediment | place: Pacific Ocean | collected 2014-05 | depth 0-1...
GATGGCGCTGTGCGTTTTGAGGGAAGCTACACGGACGATTCGTTCACAGAGCTACGCCCCACCGCGTCGCGCAATCGTCACCAGGATTCCTATTCGATTTTTAACGCGCGGTTCAACTTCTTGAATAACGACATGGATCTGAACATGACGCTGTTTATTGAAAACATATTCGATGAACGCGGCGACTTGTTTATCGGCGGCGGTTCCGGAGGACAACCGACCAGTAAAGTAACCAATCGCCCACGGACCATCGGTATCCGGATCACCAAGGGCTTCGGTCGCAACTAGCGGCCAAGTCGGCGTGTCAAAGCGACTTGGTATGATCCAGTAGAGGACAGTCGCCGTCATGCGGCGACTGTCTTCTTTTTATTGATCGCGTCTCGCGATCACATCGGAGTTGATGTTTCGATTAAGCAAACCCGACAACACGATCATTAAGGGTAGCAACATGCGTCAAACAAAGCATCGTGGTCCGTTTCAATCAGTCCTGGTCACCACGATATTTCTTGCCGGCCTGATTAGCATTAACGCGACAGCGGCGGATTACTTCAGACTTCCGGAATTTTCTGTGCCTCAAGGCACAACCATAATCCACGCAGGCACATTACTTGCCGTTCCAGGCGAAGCGCCGGGCACCAGGCAAAGTATTATCGTGCGCAGCGGCAAAATTGTAGAGATTCGAGAGGGTTACACCCAAGCGGCGGACATTCACGCTGAGGGCGAGGTTCGGATCATCGACCTGTCCGACCGATTTGTGATGCCGGGTTTCATCGATCTGCATGTACACCTTTCGGGTCAGGCAGGCACCGGCTCGCGGCTGGATGCAGTCAGAATGACCGATGCCGATATCGCATTGACCGCCCAGATGTACGCCCGGCGAACCTTGCTGGGAGGCTTTACCACGGTGCGCGATCTGGGCTCCCGGGGAACCGCCATATTCGCGCTCCGTGACGCCATCAAGGCGGGTAAAATTGCCGGGCCAAAGATCATCGCCGCCGGTGAATCCATCACGCCGACAGGCGGACACGGAGACGTGCACGGGTTTCGCCAGGAGGTGCTGGATGTGTTGCCCTCAACGGGTGTTTGTGACGGCGCTGATGATTGCCGCGCTGCCGTACGCCGCCAGGTAAAACGTGGTGCAGACGTGATCAAGGTAACCGCAACGGGTGGCGTGTTGAGCGAGACTGCCACCGGCACCGGCCAACAATTCACCGATGAAGAATTACAGGTAATTGCCGATACCGCACACGCACTCGGCCGCAAAGTAACCGCTCATGCACATGATAAAGCCGGTATAGAAGCAGCATTGCGTGCTGGTTTCGACTCAATCGAACATGCCATGTGGGCCGATAAAGGCACCATGAAGCTCTTCAAGGAAACCGGTGCATGGATGATTCCCACGGTCTATCCAATCACCGCCGTCGGTGATACACCCGAAAAAATGAAACAGGGGCCGTTCAAGGACATGCCGCCGCCGATCATGGCGAAACTGTTACGACTCGGCAGGCAACCCAAGGATATGACCCGTCTTGCCCACAGCATGGGCGTCAAGATTGCGCTGGGTACAGACTCCGGCGTATCGCCCCACGGCGAAAATGCCAATGAATTTATCGAATACGTCAATGCCGGCATGTCAGAAATGGAAGCGTTGATGACGGGCACGGTCAACGCGGCAGAGGCCGGTGGCATCTCCGACCGTGCCGGTTCAATTGAGCCGGGCAAGGCGGCCGATATCGTAGCGATGGCGCAAAGCCCGCTCGAGAATATAAGTGCGGTACTCCGTGTGCAATTTATCATGCGGGATGGCGTCGTATTCAAGCAGTCGGACTAGGGGCCTTTGAACGTGACATGATCTACTGCGGAAAATCCAATCGGCTCTTTAACCGGAAAGCTTAATTATGAATGCCGTAACCTTCACCCGAATTCTTAGCGTATCCGTTGTTGCCGCAGCTTTTACTTGTATGTTGGGTGCCTCTGCCGACGGTCTATTGATCGAAAATGTGACATTGATCGATGGAACCGGGCGCCCACCCGTCGCCCGGGCCAGTGTGTTGATCGAAGGTGAGCGGATTCGCCTGATTTCACGACACTCAATTGATCCACCGGCCAATACGCAGCGCATTGATGGCACAGGCAAGTACCTGATTCCTGGCCTGATGGATTTACACATTCATTTGCAAGGTGGTGTCGAGGTCACTCCGGAAGGCTTGTTGGCGACAAACGACAATAATTCCAAGGGCATTCGTGCTTTGCATAGCTATCTGTATGCAGGGGTCACATCCGTCTACGATGCCGGTAACGTACCAGACTACATCCTGGCGCTGAGAGACGAGGAGCGCAGTGGCAAATTGCTCAGCCCGCGTATATTTGCCACCGGTGGAATTGTGACCTATCCGGGCAGCCATGGCAGCAATGACTTCAGCACCCTGGTTGAAAGCTGGCCGGAGGCGATACCCGCACTGGATGCACACATCGAGCGTGGGCCGGATATTCTGAAGCTCACGTTCGAGGAACGCGGTTGGGGGGCGCGGCCAATGATCCCCATCTTGCCCTTGGACCTGATGCAACGGATTATCCATTATTACAACGATCACGGCATCCGCACGACAGTCCACACATCAAGCGAATACCGGGCGCGACAAGCCATATTCGCGGGTATAGATACGCTGGCCCACCCGATTATCCAGGGGCCGGTCAGCGACGACTTCGCAAGATTGATGGGCGCCAAGAAAATCCCGATGGTAACGACGTTAACGATTGGTGATAACTACAGCCGGCTGGCTGAGCATCCGGAGTATCTGGATGAGCCACTCTATCAGGCAATCCTGACGAATGATGAAATAAAGACTCTCAAGACAGAAAAACGTAAGGAATACCAAGAGAGAAAATGGACTTGGTGGATGCAAATCATGACCACGATCGCACAAGATAATGTACGCAAAATACATGAGGCCGGTGGCATATTGGTCGCAGGTACGGACCAGACATCGGGACCGGCTTTGCACCGTGAACTCGAGCTGTTAGCTGATGCCGGGATTCCCCCATCCGACATCATTCGCATTGCAACGCTAAATGGGGCGATTTTTCTCGGCAAAGAAAGGGAACTGGGCTCAATCGAGGAAGGCAAGATTGCCGACCTGGTGTTATTGGCAGCAGATCCCACGACGAACATCAACCATACCAAGCAAATCGTTCAGGTCATTAAGGGTGGCCAGTTGATCAATCGGTCCGAACTGAATTTGCCGATCAACGAGTGATTCAAACGTAAAACTTCAGATACAGGAAATAGGCGGAAAAAGCAGCCATCCAAATCACACCGATGGCGCTCAGCGCCAGCAAGCCCCGGCCTGGCCGGGAAATTGACGGAAATTGCGAGCTGGTCATAACGCGATGATTCAACCACGCAATGATCGGAGCGAACAGGAATAAAATGGTAGACGCAACATCGATGACGAGTTTCAGCGATGTCACAAACAAGTACAAAATGAGTATCGAGCCCACCACCAGTATGATTAACGTAGATCTGTACACTGTTTTATTGATCGACGCTGTTTTCAATTCGTCCGAGGGCGACTCCTGCCCGGTATATATTTTAAGCAATGCTACCGCGGCGCGTGGATATCCATCCAGACCTGCCAACACCGTTGAGAACATCACCGCAACCGCGACAATCCCGATCAGCGCGCCGCTCCATTCACCGAGAGATTGTTTGTATAAGTCAATTAATTGGGCTGCAAAGCCTGCCGCGCTGGATTCAAACTGTATTCCTGAGTTGTGCATGACTCCGGCGCCCAGCAACACAAAGCACATGGCAAGCACAAAGGCTCCGACATAGCCGATATGAAAATCCAGCAGAGATTCACTCAACGTCGGTCGATAACCGCTGTCCTGCGCCTTGGCCACGGACCACAAAGAATGCCAGACCGATATATCGACCGAGGAGGGCATCATACCGAGCAACGCAACAATGAAGAACACATCTGTGCTGACCATTCCCCTGGGCATGATCGTTATGGATACCGCCCAGTCTATTTTTGGTATAACCAGCGCAGTGGCAACCAGCGTGGCGATGGCAAGGACCACCATAAGCACCTTGACCAGTCGTTCCAGCAGGTGATAACCACCGGCGATCAGAATCAAGGTGCAAGTTGCCAGGATGATAATCGATATGCCCAGCGTACCCATCTGCAATCCGAACGCGACCTTGGCCAGGCCAGCCGTAATAAGCGTAACGGCTGGAAGCGCGGCGAACATAGTGCCCAGCGCAATGACGATGTAGATCGCAACCGCCCATTTCCCCTGGTTTCTGTACCCGTGCAGAAGAGAATTACCGGTGATGCACGCATATTGTGCGCCAAACCGGAACGCCGGGTATTTTGCGACATAGGTGATCAGGATCAGAAACACCAGAGCCAAGCCGTAATTTGCGCCGGCCCGTGTCGACTGCACCAGGTGAGATGCACCCACCGCGGTTGCCGCATACAAAATGCCCGGACCAATCGCTTTCAATATACTGCCCTGTTTCCCCGTCACAATTGGTTCTTCCGAAGTGCGGCTTCGCCCACTGGTATACGGTAACAAAGAGTGCTGACCGCATCAACGAAGAAACCAGATCTCGATGAATAAAACACCGAGCAGCATGACGCAGGCACTAAGCGAGTTAAAGTGTCTCTTGGGCGACAGACTGAGCACCAACTTGACGGTGCGCGATCATCATTCACGCGATGAATCATGGCATGAGGGGCGGCCTCCCGACGCCGTTTGCTTTGTGAGCGGTATAAACGAAGTTTCCAGGACAATGGAAATTTGTTCCAGGCACAAGATTCCCGTCATCCCTTTTGGTGCCGGTACCGGCTTGGAGGGCGGCACTGTCGCACATAAAGGCGGCATATGCATCAACGTTTCAAATATGAATTCCATTATTCAGGTCAATTTAGAGGATATGGATTGCGTCGTGCAGCCAGGAGTCACGCGCAAGCAACTAAACCGCTATTTGCACGACAGTGGACTGTTTTTCCCGATTGATCCGGGCGCCGATGCCTCTCTTGGCGGAATGGCGGCTACCCGCGCATCAGGCACCAACGCCGTGCGTTATGGGACCATGCGGGAAAACGTATTATCGCTCAAAGTAGTCATGGCCAACGGCAGCATCGTCACTACAGGCCATCGCGCCAGAAAGTCCGCGGCAGGATACGACCTGACTCATCTATTTATTGGATCCGAAGGAACACTGGGAATAATCGTAGAACTAAGCTTACGCCTGCACGGCAGGCCTGAGGCAATTTCGTCCGCAAGGGTTTACTTCGACGATATTGACGGCGCTGTCAATACAGCGATTCAGACCATACAGTACGGAATCCCGATCGCGCGGGTGGAACTTCTCGATGCGGCGCAAATGAGAGCAATCAACCAGTATTCCAAGACCCGTTATGCGGAAAAGATTGCGCTGTTTCTTGAGTTTCACGGCAGCCATGCGTCCGTAAAAGAACAGGCGCAAACCGTTGGTGAAATCTGCGCTGATCTTGGAGGTTCCGAATTCGAATGGACGACCTATGAAGAACAACGCCGCGAAATGTGGGACGCTCGTCACTCAGCCGCTTATGCCGTCATGGCGGTCAAACCTTCTGCAAAAGTATATGTAACCGACGTCTGTGTACCGCTATCGAGGCTGGCGGATTGTATTCGCGAAACCCGCGAGGATGTTGAGATAAGCACCAATGTGCCAACATTTCTGCTTGGACATATCGGCGACGGAAACTTTCACTATGTCTTTCTTGTCGATCCCGATGATCCGTCGGAATTTGAACGGATACTGCAACTGAGTGAGAGAATGGTGCAGCGGGCTATCCGCATGGGCGGTACCTGTACCGGCGAACATGGTATCGGGCTGGGCAAGCAGAAATATTTGCAGCTTGAATTCGGGGAAACAGGAGTCGAGTTGATGCGGACACTAAAGCTTGCGATGGACCCTCACAATCTAATGAATCCCGGCAAGCTGGTGCCGGCCGGACCCTAGTGGACTAGTAGCTAAAGGGAGCCTTGAAAACAAACTTCTGCACATGAAATACATAGCAAATCAATAGGAGGAATTATTATGAAATGGCCGGCGAATAGAATTACACAGAGCTCACCAAAGAGCTTCGGAATGTACGAAGAGGCCATGGTGCTCATGGCTCAGGGCAAGGACCTGATTCATCTGGAGGTAGGCCGGCCGAACTTCGATACGCCTTCGCACATCAAAGAAGCCGCCAAAAAAGCGCTTGATGACGGTATCGTGCATTACGGCGAATTTGCCGGAGAGTTCAAACTTCGTGAGGCGATCTCGGGCAAACTCAAATCGTTGAATAAACTCAATGCCTCACCTGACGAAATCCTCGTGACCAACGGCATTACTCATGCTGCCTATGTAGTATTCATGGCCGCATTGGATGAGGGGGATGAGGTTATTCTGTTGGAGCCCTATTATCCCCAGCATATTAATAAGATCGAGCTGGCGGGCGGCAAGGTTGTCACCGCGCCTCTGGATAAGGAGAGCGGTTTTCAGATCGATCGAGCTGCGATTGAATCGCGTATTACTGATAAAACACGAATTATTTGTATTGTTAACCCGGCGAATCCAACCGGCAGGGTTTACAGCCGTGAGGAACTCGATATCATTGCCGATTTAGCCATAGAACATGATTTGCTGGTGATAAGCGATGAGGTATACGAACAGATTACGTACGATGGCCATCAACATATCAGCATCGCTTCTCTACCCGGAATGTGGCAGCGCACATTCAGCATGTTTGCCTTCACCAAGGCGTTTGCAATGGATGGATGGCGTTTGGGTTACGTAGCATGCAGGAAGGAATTCATGCCTGCATTGCTGAAGATCAGTGTGAATGATGTTGCTCATGTAAACGTGTTTATTCAGCACGGTGCGTACGCCGCGATAACCGGCCCACAAGACTGTCTCGCTGAAATGCTGCGGGAGGACGACAGGCGTAGAAAACTGGTGGTCCAGCGACTGAATGCCATAAAGGGGGTCGTCTGCCCCCCACCAGAGGGAACCATTTACGCCTTTCCCGACATCAGTGCATTGGGCAAGCCATCGAAGCAGGTTGCGCAGGAAATATTGGCAGAGACCTATGTTGTTACAGAAGATGGTACGTTCTACGGACCAGCCGGCGAAGGGCATCTGCGAATTTGCTTTGGCGCCGAGCCGTACGAAGTCATTGATCAAGCCATGGACCGCCTGCAGGCGTATTTCGAAAAATGAGGCAATTAATCATGCGATCATTCCGATTTTCAAAATCAATAATTACTGGACAGATTGCCATACTGATATTCGTGATGGTGAGTCTTCCGGGGCAGGCGGCAGCCGTAGAACCGGTTTACGACCCACAGCTTTATCAAAACTTGGAATGGCGCAATATTGGCCCGCATCGAGGAGGTCGGGTAACGGCGGTTGCCGGCCATGTCGATCAAACCTTCACTTTTTATATGGGGGCCACAGGCGGTGGTGTGTGGAAGACAAAGAATGGCGGGGTTACATGGAAAAACATATCAGACGGGTATTTCAATACCGGAACGATAGGCGGTATTGCGGTAGCAGCGTCGGATTCAAACGTGATCTATGTAGGGACTGGCGAATCACCCATACGCGGGGTCACAACTTCTCATGGTGACGGTGTCTACAAATCAACCGATGCCGGCAAGACCTGGAAACATATCGGCCTGGAATTAACCCGCCAGATCGCCAAAGTCGTCATTCATCCCTATGACGCAGATATTGTGTACGTGGCGGCACAGGGTAGTCCCTGGGCCGCAACGGACGAGAGGGGTATCTATCGCAGCACCGACGGAGGCATGAATTGGCAACGGGTGCTGTTCGTGGATAAGAATACGGGCGCGAGTTTTCTGACCCTGGATCCGAATAATCCAAGGGTGCTTTATGCTTCCATGTGGGATCATCGTCGGAAGCCCTGGACTGTAACCAGTGGGGGTCCCGGTAGCGGTCTTTATAAAACCACTGACGGTGGTGATAGCTGGGTCGAACTGACCAACGGCTTGCCAGCTCTTATGGGTAATACCGCCGCTGCTGTGTCACCGGCAAATCCGGATCGGGTTTATGCCATGATCGAGGCTGAAGAGGGGGGCGTGTTCCGCTCCGATGACGCTGGAGAAACATGGAAACGCGTTAATAGCGATAACGGAATCCGCGACAGAGGTTGGTATTACACCCACATTTTCGCCGATCCTCAGGATGAGAATACCGTTTACGTATTGGCTAACTCCACCGTAAAGTCAACCGATGGCGGTATCACCTTCGCGGAAATCCAAGTCCCTCATGGAGATACCCACGATTTCTGGATCAACCCTGAACACACGAATTGGATGATCCACGGCAATGATGGTGGCGCGAATATTTCTTATGACGGTGGTCAGAGTTGGTCCACCAATATGAATCAACCTACGGCTCAACTCTATCGAGTGATTACCGACAATCTGTTTCCTTACAATCTCTATGCAGGCCAACAGGATAACTCGACGGTGCGCATCCCATCGCGCACATTGGACAGTGGTATAGGGCAGGCGGACTGGGGTCCGGTAGCTGGTGGCGAGAGCGCCCAAATTGGCTTCGATGCAGATAATCCAGTGCTGATCTATGGCTCCAGTATCCTCGGCACAATCACCGTGATCAATGAGATGACCGGTGAGCGGCGCAGTATTGAAGCCTATCCTTATTTTTCGGGCTTCCGGCCAATCCGTGAGTTAAGCCTGCGTTTCAACTGGAATGCCCCGGTAGTCGTTTCTACTCATGATTCCAGTGTGGTTTATCACGCTGCGAATAAAGTGCTCAGGTCAACGGATCAAGGTCAGAGTTGGGATGCAATCAGCCCTGATCTCACACGCAACGAAGTAGCGAAACAAGGCACTACCGGTGGCCCGATCAGTATCGAGGGTGCGGGTGGTGAACATTACGGAACGATATTGTATCTTGCTGAATCACCCCATGATGCGAGTACGCTCTGGACCGGTTCGGATGACGGGTTTGTGTTTATCACTCAGGATGGAGGCGCCAGCTGGCAGAACGTAACACCGAAAGATCTGCCGGAGTCTCAAATCAATATGATTGAAGTATCGCCGCACGATCCTGCTACTGCCTACATTGCGGTTACTCGGTACAAGTTTAATGATTTTACTCCGCATATTTATAAAACGGACGATTACGGCAAACATTGGAAGCGAATTGTCAATGGAATAGATGCGGAGGCATTCGTCCGGGTGGTGCGGGAAGACCCCGGTCGAAAAGGCCTTTTATATGCCGGTACTGAAGCGGGAATGTACGTGTCGTTCAATGACGGACGCGTTTGGCAGTCACTGCAACTCAATCTGCCGCGAGTGCCCATTACCGATCTGCGAGTTCAAGATGATGATCTGGTGGCGTCAACCCAGGGCCGAGCATTCTGGATCCTGGATGACGTCACGCCTTTGCAGCAGCTTGATGAAGACAGCGCAAACGCGGACCTGCATCTATTCAAACCAAAGCCTACTTACCATATCTTCGCCGCCGGATGGGGTTCAAAACCCGGCAAGAACCCACCGAACGGAGTGGTATTTCGTTATCTGATAAAGGAACCTTCCGCTACAGGTAACGAGTTGCTCAAGTTGGAAATACTCAATTCAGAAGGAGCGCTTATTCGAACTTTTACCAATGCTGCGGCAGAAGAGGAAATAAAGGTTCTGGTTAAAGGTGTTCAGGGGGATCGCCCGCCTCCCCCGCTGCCGGCGAAGGCAGGCATGAACAGCTACGTGTGGGACTTCAAAGTCGAGCGATTGACACCGGTAAACAACGTGATTCGCTATGTCAGTGCGGAGGCATATCGAGTGGCGCCGGGGACCTATAGCGCACGTCTTACCCAAAATGACCAGTCGGTCACACAGACTTTTGCAGTGATACCGGACCCGCGACGGGCGCCTGTTTCTGCCGAGGCCTGGGCTCATCAACAGCAGCTTTTGGCCAATATCTGGCGTGATGTGAATGATGTGCATCAGTCTGCCAACCGGGCAAGGTCGATCACTGCTCAGATAAAACAACTGATGGAGTTGACCAGTAATCACCAGAGGTCAGAGGATATCGCCACACAGGGCGCTACGCTTGTTGCTTTGTTGGAAGAATGGGAAATTCATGAACCGCAAGCGGAGTTGCCGGGAGGCATCCAGGACTTTGTCAGCATTCCCAATCGATTGCTGAGCACACAATATCTCTATCTGAAGAGCGCAGTGGATCAGGATCCTCCGGTCACAAAGGGCGCCGAAATCCGGTATGCTGAGATCAGCAAACAATGGGCTGGTATCAAAGATGAGCTGAACCAGATCGAAGCTGGAGGCCTGGCCGATTTTAATCAGCTGCTCAGCGATCTGGGCATTGGTCACATCATCGTTCCATGAATAGGTTTTTATGAAATCCAACAGCTGGCAATTTGATGCCCATGGAGCACCGGGCGAAGTACTGTACTGGCGCGAACAGGAGCTACCCGAGCCCGGGCCCGGACAGGCCTGGGTGAAAATCAGTGCGATCGGTATAAACCTTGCGGATTTGAACCGTGTGCTGGGCCAGCATTTTCCAGTCGGTAAATTCCCCAGCTGCGTGGGGGGAGAAGCGGTTGGTGAGATCGTTGCCCTGGGTCCGCCGGCCAACTCTGGACTTGAACCCGTAAACCGATTGAACCTGGAAATTGGAACGCGGGTAGGTACGCTCTCAGGGCGAATCAATCATGTCGCCATGGGCGTATATCGAGACATCGGCTTGTACGATCAAGTATGCCTGGCGCCAGTCCCCGATTCTTACTCCGATGAAGAAGGCGCAGCCTTATGGACCGCAATGATTACCATGGGTGGGGCGATGGAGATGGGTGGTTTGACCGCTGATACGGGTGACGGAAAGCAGGTACTAATCACCGCTGGTAGCAGTGGCATGGGAGGATTGGCGCTTAAGCTCGCACGGCATTGGGGTGCCACCACCATCGCTACAACGCGCAAGGCGGAGAAAGCGGTAGGACTTGGCAAATTGGCTGATCATGTGATTGTTTGTTCGGACAGCGCTGGCCTGGTGGAAGGCGTGCAACAGGCGACCAATGGACATGGGGCAGATTTGATACTCGATCCGGTGGGCGCAACCTTCTACCCCGGATTATTGGCAGCAGTCGCCCGTGGTGGAGACATTGTTAGCTACGAGTGCATAAGCGGTAGGCAGGCAAACATCTCCATTATGGAGATGATGATGAAAGATGTGAGCTTTCACGGGTTCACCACTTTTCGCCCAATCAATAATCCGGTGATGCTCAACCGATTGATTGAAATTGGTTTGAATAATGCGCAAGCACTGCGTCCCGTGATTTCCAAAACCTTTGATTTATCTGATTCGCCGGAGGCACTGGAAGCAATTGGACGATCTGAACATATAGGGAAGATGGTGATCAAAACCTGAACACCAATCTCAGAAATCGAAGCCGCCCGGGTCGAGATCAATCAGCAAGATCTGTAGCAAAATTTAAACTGCAGACCCTGGAGAGAGCACACGCCTGTGCATGGCATGGTGGCTGTTTTCACCTTCATGCGGCGGGAACAGGTGATAATCGGCGCGTAAGTCATGGCGTACATTTGACGCCAGTGCTGCGTTCAAATCCTCAATACTATCGAACACAATTTCATTGCCGAGAAAACTGTGCGATCGCGTGACATGGTTGGCATCCTGCCAATCAATGGGGACATAACACAAGATATTCCGGATACGGGGAAAGTGCGCCATGATTGGCGGATGATGGTCGAAATAGTGTTCGTTGAATTCCTTTTCCTTTTCGATCGGGGGGTAGTAACGCACAACGAAAGAGATCGGTGCACGGTGGGTTGAAGTTGAGCCGTCAAGTAGCGGGAAGTGCCGGACGGTGAATGCCTCCGCAGTGACCTGAAAATCACCGTCTTTGGGCATTGCAGTCAGAGCATCAGCCACCAATGCGTCCGCCATTGCAGCTTCCAACTGATCTCGTGTAGCGAAATCCGCCTGTACGATGAGCAGCTTGTTGGCTTCGCAGCCGAGATAGGGGTCCACGGCGGATTGCGGGGTGTATGCTTCGATGCGATTCCCCTCGTCGCTATTGCCCAGCGCCGGACCGAAAACCTCATCGGCCCAAACCTGCAGTTTTTCATATTGTCCCGCTGGCCCGTCTACATGTAAAAAATACGCTATGGTCATGGGTTGCATCTATTTGGGACACTACACTAAGAGTCCGCCCCTACACGGCTATTGGCGCCCTGATTGCTGGGTGACATCGATAATTGACCAGCTCGAAGTCCTCGTAACAAAAATCGAACAGATCTTTTCTTGCCGGATTCAGTTTCATCACCGGCAACGGCAAGGGCTTACGGC
>SMVB01271960.1_pt1 | contig 12414 bp, 11 predicted proteins | sample 2456461 | NCBI WGS metagenome assembly SMVB01 (sample SAMN11095934, study PRJNA526329) | marine sediment metagenome | biome: Marine sediment; feature: Surficial sediment; material: Deep marine sediment; isolation source: Hadal surficial sediment | place: Pacific Ocean | collected 2014-05 | depth...
AGGTGTGCCGACTTGACTGGGTGAGGAGCTTGTCCCGGAATTTTCACCACCTTGACGGACGTGACCGACCACCTCAAAATGCGAAAATGACGTCTTCCCCCACATCGGAACCAAGCCGGTGCGCGAGATCGACCAGTCCGACGTGCTGCGGATCCTCCTCGCGGCCTTGATGCCGCTGCGCAGGCGCCAGGTATCAACAGCTTCACATTCGATAGGATCCTGGACGGGCTGCAGCGAAGGAGCGTATGACTGCTGTCCGTCATGATACTCCAAACTCCCCGCTTGATCCTTGAGCCGATTGCTGAGGCCCACTTCGAAGATCTCGCACGCTTGCGGTCGGACCCGGTGGTGATGGCGGAGATGATGGGCGGCGCGGAGACGCGCGAGGAGACCTGCGCCACCTTCGCCGCCTACCAGGAAAGCTGGGCGCGGGTAGTGGGTCAGTTTGAATTTTTAGAACCGTCTTTGCCGATTCAGTGACCAAATTGACGGAGGGTCCCTCGTCAACTTGTTTAGGGTGCCTCGTGCTTCACTGAAATCGGATAAACTAAAGATTGTTTGGTCGGACGACCTTGTCTGCGGTAGGCTGACGCGAGGCAAGCCAAATCGGAACTGCCGGGATGAAAAAGGTTTTCGCTATCTGAAGGAGATGAGCGAGGCATGACTGGGGCAAAGGGGATTGCCTGTCCAGTTTGCGGGGCGCGGTCCATTTCTTGGTGGTCGAGGCTGTGGTCGTCGTCATTTTCCCAACAGAATGTCCAGAATGCCATTCTAAAGTGGCTGTAGCAGGTTTTTTGACTTGGGTGCACGCCACTTGGTTTTCGTTACTACCACTTTGGATTCTCGGTTTTCTGGCGATTTATTACGGTACATGGGTGCCATTGTATCTGTTTTTCCTAGTATGGATTGCAATTGCGTGGGCTGTAGTTAGATTTTCACCACTGACGGAAATCAAAAAGAAAAAGAAAAAATAGGCGCTCCGCAGATGGGAAACGCAGGTTTGTGTGGCCGAGATTCCGATGAAGACAGCACTGAAAATTCACCTCTTCAGGTATGACGGTTTTCTTCGACCGCATGACAGGCGACCAGAGATGATCCGTCATTTTGCAACAGGGGAGCCTGTGTGCGGCAGCGGTCGTTGGCAAGTGGGCAGCGAGGATGGAACGCACAGCCGCTTGGTGGATCAATTGAATTAGGCACCTCGCCGTACACCGGTTTTCTTTTCCGTCCGGTCATGTCCATATCCGGAACGGTATCAAGCAGAAGCCGGGTATAAGGATGCTTGGGATTGCGGAACAGCTCCTTGGCGGTGGCCACCTCGCATAACTTGCCAAGATACATAACGCCGATTTTATCGGAGACATGATAGACAACAGCCAGATTATGGCTGATGAACAAATAGGTCAGTTCCAATTTGCGTTGCAGGTCCTTCATCAGATTCAGGATCTGCGCCTGCACCGAAACATCCAGGGCTGATGTTGGCTCATCGCAGATCAAAAAATCCGGCTCACTCGATAGTGCCCTTGCAATCGAAATTCTCTGGCGCTGGCCGCCTGAGAACTCGTGCGGGAACTTGTCGCTGTCAGCCGGTGACAATCCGACTTGTTCCAATAGCTCACCGACCCGCTCATCAATTTCCTTGGCCGATTTGACAATTTTGAAAACGCGGATCGGTTCGGACACAATATCGCGAACACGCCAGCGCGGGTTGAGGCTGGCATAGGGATCTTGGAAGATCATCTGCCAGCGCCGCCGCAGCGAGCCCGATTGCTTACGGGTGATGGCATCGGCGATATTTGCGCCGTCGAAGATGATCTTGCCGCCCGAAGGTTTGTGGAGGCCGACGATGAGTTTGGCCACCGTCGACTTGCCACACCCGGACTCACCAACCAGCGAGAAGGTCTCACCCTTGTGAATGTCAAAGGAGACACCGTCCACGGCTTTCAAAATCTGCCGCGGCTGGTTCTCCACGAGCCGGGCCAACCATGGCTTCGAGACGTCGAAATGTTTGGCGAGTTCTTGCACCTCAAGGAGCGCCGGGCCCGTTGCGGACGGTCGCGTATGCTCACGCATCCGCCGTCTCCTTGTCGTACAGCCAGCACGCCGCAAGGCTAGACTCGTCAGTCGCCATCAGATCAGGCCGGTCTTTAAAACATCTGTCATGTGCATGGGGGCATCGCAGATTGAAGGCGCACCCTTGAGGAATCTCCGTTAATCGCGGCATCGATCCATCGATCTGTTGAAGTCGTTCCACATCATGCCCTAATACAGGAATGGATCCCATCAGCCCTTGGGTATAGGGGTGTTTGGGATGTTTGATCACATCGCGAACCCGGCCGATTTCGACGATGCGTCCTACATACATGACAGCGACCCGATCGGCAGTCTCGGCAATAACGCCCATGTCGTGGGTGATCAGCATTACGGCTGTTTTGTGCTCTTCACAAAGGCGTTTGATGAGGGCAATGATCTGGGCCTGTGTAGATACGTCGAGCGCCGTCGTTGGTTCGTCTGCTACAATAAGCGTTGGATTGGCACACAGTGCCAAGGCGATAACCACACGCTGACGCATGCCACCGGAGAACTCATGCGGATATGAATCGATTCGCTTTTCAGCTGCCGGGATCCCAACTTCGGTCAGCAACTCGATGGCCCGCGTTCGAGCTTCGGCCGCGGTCATATCTGTATGCACCTTGATTGTTTCGGTAAGTTGCTTGCTGATCGTGTAAAGCGGGTTGAGACTGGTCAGCGGATCCTGGAAAATAGCGCCGATTTTCTTGCCGCGAATGCGGCGCATTTGTTCGTAGGGAAGGTTGTCGATACGGACCCCTTCCAACCAAATTTCCCCGGCAGCAACCCTGCTGGGAGGCTCAAGAAGGCCAATAATCGAGGCCCCGGTCAGGGATTTTCCGGCACCTGACTCACCAACGACGCCAAGAACCTCCCCCGGCTCAATTGAGAATGAAACGTCATCGATGGCGAGCAGCGTGCCGCGCCGAGTCGGTATTTCAACGCGAAGGTTCTTGACTTCAAGCAGGCTCATCTTACACGCCTAACGAAGCTTGGGGTTAAGTGCGTCGCGGAGCCAATCACCCAACAGGTTGACGGCAATAACCAAGATCACCAGGAACAACGCCGGAAACAAGGTGATCCACCATTCGCCGGAAAACAGGTAATTGTTTCCAACGCGTATGAGCGTGCCGAGGGACGGCGTCGTTGGCGGAACGCCGACGCCGAGAAACGAGAGCGTCGCTTCGGTGATAATGGCGAGGGCGAGACCGAGCGTTGCCAGGACCAAAACCGGCCCCAGGACATTGGGGAGCACATGACGGAACATGATCACAACCGGATGAACGCCGATTACCCGGGCTGCGGAAACATACTCCATGTTCCGTTCCACGAGGGCCGAACCGCGGGTAACCCGGGCATAGCGAGGCCATTCCGAAATACCAATGGCCAGGATCAAGACGTAAATCGCCATCACATCGCGCATATCCACGGGCAACATTATCCGGGCAATGCCATCGATCATCAACACGACAAGGATCGCCGGGATGGCCAGCTGAACATCAGCCAGCCGCATGACAGCGGTCTCCAGCCAGCCACCTACGTATCCCGCCAGCAGGCCAAGGCTGACGCCGACCACAACCGAGAAGATGACGGCGGAAAAGCCGACAATTAGGGACACCCGACTGCCGTACATGATGGTCGAGAGAATATCGCGGCCCTGGTCGTCCGTGCCGAGAAGAAATCTGGTCGTTCCCTCACTCGTCCACGCGGGCGACGTAAACGCGTCCATCAAATCCAGAGACCCAGGATCAAATGGGTTGTGCGGTGCAAGCCAAGGGGCGAACCCTGCGGCGATGAAAATAATAGTCGTAATGACAGCCGATATGATCGTGACTGGAGATCGGCTGAAACTGTAGAAGACGTCACTATCCAAGATCCGGTGCACGAGACCGCGAGGTCTCGTCTCGCCAAGTTGATTGTCGGCCATGTCCTTTACTCCTGATTGCCTGCGGCCACGGCCTTGTCGGCACGCAACCGGGGATCGACAACGAAGTACAGAATATCGACTAACAAGTTGATGGAAACGAAAAATACAGCAACCAATACCAGGTATGCCGCCATCACGGGGATGTCGGCAAAGCCGACCGCCTGGATGAACAAAAAGCCCATGCCGGGCCATTGAAACACGGTCTCGGTGATGATCGAGAAAGCGAGCAAAGAACCGACATTGAGGCCAATGATCGTGATCACCGGCACCAGCGTATTCTTGAAGGCATGACCAAAATTGATCATCCGATTGGGCAGCCCGCGGGCGCGGGCGAATTTAATGTAATCGGTCCGCATGACTTCCAGCATCTCAGCGCGGACCAAGCGAAGGATAATCGTCATCTGAAAGAGGGCCAAGGTCACGGAAGGCATAACGATCGCCTTCCGCCCCGAGACTGTGAGAAAACCAGTCGACCACCAACCCATTTGGGTGGTCTCGCCCCGGCCGAACGACGGCAACACGCCCAGGATAACGGAGAACAAATAAATCAACAAAATTCCGATAACGAAGGTGGGCAACGAAACCCCCACCAAAGACACGGTCAGAATTAGGCGGCTGACCCAGGAATCACGATTTATTCCCGTGTAAACGCCCAACGGAATTCCGAGAAATATAGCGAGGGCCGCCGAGGTTAAAACGAGTTCGAGGGTTGCCGGCATACGCTCTGAAATGAGCTCCGAGACGGGTCGCTGAATTCGGTACGAAATCCCGAACTCACCTTGCACCGCGTTGCCCATGAAGCGGCCGAACTGGACAATGAACGGATCGTTGAGGCCCAAATTATCGCGCATGGCCTCGCGCTCCGCAAACGTCGCTTCCTGGCCGACCATGTTGTCAACCGGGTCGCCAACGAAGTTAAAGAGCATGAAGGAAACCAGGGCGACGGCGACCATGACCGCCAACGCCTGAAACGCCCTTTGAATGACATACGCTATCATGATCGCTGGGCCAGACGTAAAAACCCCCCGAACCCAAGCGCGGCCTGCGTCCGGGGGTTACTTGTGTGCATCATCGCCTTTTATTTTTTGAACTTGGTGTAGATGAAGCGCACTCCATCGTCGGCAACGATGGGGATATCGATCTTGTCGCTCATTGCCCACACGATGACCTGATGGTGCAACGGCAGGTAGTTGACGTTTTCACGCAACCTTTTCCAAACCTTCGCAATCATCTCATCGCGTTTCGGGAAATCGACTTCTTTTTCGATCTTCAAGATCAAATCGTTGATTTCGGGATCGTCAAAGCCGGTTCCGTTCCAGCCTTTGTCTGCGCCTTTGACCAGGTAATTAAACACATAGTGGGAATCGAGCGTGGAGACACCCCAGCCCAGCATGTAAAAATCAGTTTCCCGGTTCTTGATCTTTGGAAAGTGGATCGTCTTAGGGATCGCCGATAGCGTCACCTTGATACCTATCTTGGCAAGCATACCGACGACCGCCTGACAAATGCCTTCGTCATTGATGTAGCGGTTGTTCGGGCAGTCGAGTTGGATGGAGAACCCATCCGCGTACCCGGCCTCCGCCATAAGCTTCCTGGCAGCGTCAGGGTCGTACGGACGGCGCATGTTCAGCTCTTCGGTATAGCCGTGAACGGCCGGCGGTGTGATCAAACCGGCAGGCACCGCGTAACCGCGCATCACTTTCGTCTTGATCGCTTCAATGTTTATGGCCTGATACATAGCCTGACGGACACGCTGGTCAGCGAGCGGGTTCTTGCCTTTGATATTTGACGACAGCAACTCCGTAACGCCCTGGTTCATACCCAGGAATATCGTCCGGACCTGAGCTGTCTGTACAAGATGCAGGCCCGGGGTGTTCTTGATTCGATTCAGGTCCTGCAGCGGTGGATCGAGGATGAAGTCGAGTTCACCCGACAACAGCGCGGCCACACGGGTTGCTGGATTGGCGATCGGTGTATAGATGATCCTGTCAACTTCGTGAGGATACTCCTTTAGGCCCCACCAGTCCTGGTTCTTAACCAGGATGGTCTTGATGTCTGGTTCACGCAATTCCAGCTTGAATGGCCCTGTGCCCATGGCATGGCGCACGGCATAGCTCTCTTCTTTGGCAGCCCGGTCCTGTGGTTCGGTGACACCGTGTTCTTCCGACCACGCCTTCGACATAATGAAGACGTTTGTCAACTGGTTCGTCAAAATCGGGTTCGGGTCGTAGGTGATGATCTGAACCGTGTGAGGATCGATAATCTTAACTTCCCGGATGGAACTGACGTCGCCTTTCAAATCCGATGTCGGCGAAAGCGCACGCTCGATGGAAAACTTCACGTCTGTGGCGCTGAAATCCGATCCGTCGTGAAACTTGACGCCCTTGCGCAAGGCGAATTCCCAAGTGGTCGGGTTAACCAACTTAAAGCCCGTGGCCAACCACGGCGTAAGCTTCATGTCTTTGTCGTTGTAATAAAGAACGTCGTATACTTTGCGCGACGCTGAATGGGTCGGGGACTCATTCGCCCCATGAGGGTCCGAGGTCAGCGCATCGCCCTGACTGGCCCAGCGAATAACGTTTTCGGCAGAAGCCGGTGTTGCCATCAAGGCTGCCACCGTGACTGCCACGGCAAAGGCTGACGATAGTCTGATTTTCATGGCTGTGTCTCCTCCCAGAAACCTTGTACAACCGATATTCGATTACAAAAAATCGAATACGAAATCGGCATTTTTTGGCTGGCTTGAGTAATTTTGGCTGGCTTGAGTAATTTTGGCTGGCTTGAGTAATTTTGGCTGGCTTGAGTAATTTTGTATGCAGGCAACCTCAGAGTCAACGTCTAACTGGGGAACCTGCAGGGCGAACGCTTTTAAGCTGGGATGGGCTCTTGGATGAGGTCGAGCATGAACTCGTCCTGCCATGCGGCGCGTTTGAACTTACCGCGCATGATCACCCTGATGTTCAAGCACCATCCGTACGGCACGCGTGCGCACTTCCGGTGAATATCTTGCTGAGGTCTTCGTCATGGCTCCACCTTCTCAAGGTTTGGAGCCTCCGACAAACCCGGGGCGGTTCAGTCAGGTCACTAGTGGATAGAACGAGACGGATGAATCCCTCGCGACATTTGATCAACAGATTGAAGATAATACAAAATCTATGGCCATGCTGTGACGGTCGCAGGGTTCGTTTTGTTGGATTCTATCCACTAGCATAGCGGCGGCCGGACCGCGCATACTCGCGGCGAGTGGTTTTATTCCAGGGCATGTGCATCTCCGTCCGGTGTTGCAACGGGACAGAATCACAAACCAATGAAACCACTCAACTCTTTTCGGGTTGGGCTCTGAGAGATGGGCTGCAACGCCCATGATCATCTCAGCCAGGAGGCGGACTCTCCAACCTGCCCCTCGCGCCGCGCCAGCGGCTTCGTTCGGTTCCAAAAATTAATAGGTCCTGACCCTAGATTTCAGTTTGGTCCAATCCCAAAGGCGGTATGAAGTTTTCGACCCCCACACGGTAAATTCGACAGTGTCCGGGCCCACGCCGTCTGCTCCACCAGCAAATGAGATCGGCGTGCCGTTACAATCGAGCCGGGCGAGAAAATGGGTCTCACACAAGGTGTTGTCCGCTGGATAACGAACCGAGGCATCGACGAGTGCCGCCGGCCCAAACAGTTTTTCGATGAGAAACACATAGTGAGACCCGACTTCGCGGACAAACCCGCCTTGCTTGCACAGGCTGAGCCAAGACGCACCTTCCTGCCATCCGCGCGGCCACTTGGAAAAATGAAGCTGGGCGTCAACCCCGGTCACATCGCCAACCGATCCATCTTCCAATTTCGCCTGGATCATGTTGACCGCTTGAGCGTCGGCAAACGGGAAATTGACGGCATTGAGCACGCCCGAAGCTTCGACTTGTTAAACCAGCGACCTGCTTTCGGAGATATTGATGCCCAGAGGCTTCTCACAAAATACCGTTTTCCCGGCCACCGCCGCAGTTGTTGTATATTCACGGTGTGACTGAGGTGGGCTGGCGATATAGACAACGTCAATTGCCGGGTCCGTGATAACCTCTTGTGCCGTCGAGCCAATCTTCAGTCCTGGATATTGCTGTTCAAGAGCGAGGCAGGCGTCGGCGTTGGAATCCCAGGCCAAGGTAATATCGAAACCGCCATGGGCCGTCATATTGGCCAACATGCGGTGCCCCATGGCACCCAGTCTGATAAATGCGACTGCAGGCTTCACGTCCTCAGGTCCTTCCGCATTCCAGTATGGTTTCGATGAGTTTCTGAACCGCGAATCCGTCCGCTGCATTCGGCATGGTTACTGGCGCGCCGCTGAAATGGGCGGCGGCGCCATCAAGATTTCGTTGCCGATCGTTGCTGCCGATATCCTCGATGTCAGTAAACTCTTCGGTCCAGCCGCCACCATTGCTGGAACTGATCCGGCCACCGCTGTGAAGGCGATAGGACATCTTGGAACCCCAGATCGTGTATTCGGTTCCAACTGGACCGGCACCGCCGATTGCAGCCTTGATGAACAATGGAACGCCACCGAAATCGAGTTCGGCGGTCAGTGAGGTTTCGGCCGTGATGCCATCATCGGGATAGGTCACATGGGCGCGGGTAACGGTGCCGTCGCCAAACAGACGGCGGGTCAGATACAGCCAATGGGACAGCATCTCACGCGTGAATCCGCCCTGTTCGCGCCCAGCCAACCATGTTGCCGTTTTCTGGAAGTCCCGCGGCCAATCGGTCAAGTGGATAAACACATCGACGCCGGCAACGTTGCCTACTGCGCCATCATGAAGCTGCTGTTCGATATGGGCGCTGCCCAGGGCATTGCCATGATTGAAGTTGATAGCGTTGGGGAGGCCGGCGTTTTCAATGCGCTCCAGCAAATCCTCACTCTCGGCAACATCGACTCCGAACGGCTTTTCGCAAAGCATCGGAACCCCGGCCTTGATTGCCGCAAGGAAATACTCCCGGTGCGTGTTCGGTGGACTGGCTACATAAAGCAGGTCGATAGCGTCGTCGTTGATCAAGTCACCAGCATCGAACGCGATGTGCAGATCGGGATTATAAGTTCGTACAGCCTTGCAAGTATTGCTGTTCGGATCCCACACAACCGACACGACAAACCTGTCGTGCTTGAGCATATCGGCGAGCATCATCTGGCCCATGCCGCCGAGGCCAATGATACCAACGTTGAATGGGTCCATAAATTTTCCCGCGGTGACCGTTGAATACGTCAGCTTCCAAGATCCAGGATAGACCAGTATCTGCCATTGAGGCTCCGCATGATCTGATCGTGAAATCCCGCCAGGCATGCTCGCATCGCCGTATATCGCGACCGGCGCTGGCAAAGCGCCACCAATCGGCGCGCGCTATCCAATGCCTTCGGTGATATCGCCGCGTCGTAGCCGACCGCAAGCTCCAACAAGCGATCGGACTCGGCGTTAGGCACGCGTCCCGACATCGGCAATCGGTTGGCCATTCGAACGGTGATCCGCGCGATGGCCATGTTATCGGCATTGCTGTCGGCCCAGACTTGACCAAGCCGTCTGATGCCAGAAACAGCTTCAGCGATATCGGCCCTAGTTTGCGGCGCCGAGCCATCTTCGGCAGGTTGTGGAACGAGAGCGATCGCACGATCGAAATCGACCGAAACGGACCGCAATCCTTTTTGTTCCAGGACCTGTTTTGCAACGGAAAAGCGAATAGCGGTCTGGCCGCGGCGGCTCGCCACCTTTAGAAGACTTGAGTCAAGGGTGATTGCCCGTCCGCCTGTCGAATAACCCGATAAGGCAACCGAATCAAGATCGCCTGCAAACACCTTGTATGTGGTTCCGGGCTGAGGCAGGTGCCGGTCCGGTTGCAAACAGATTGCTGAAAACTCAACCTCACAAGTTGTGTCGTCACAAACAAGCTCCAGCGGCTCGCCCACAGGCACGACGGCAAGGATTTGCGGGTCGGCGTACACCTCGCGCACATCCGCCATGACGATGACAACTCCCAACAGACCTAAGATAGATAAACGTGTCATGAAAGCCTTCCTCATGTCGCTCAGTGGAACGGGTGATCTCAGAATAACACGATCAAGTTCTGAAACCACGGAGTTTAGATGGCCTTCGGGTCCAAACGGAAAGAGCGGCGGCGGAGCACTTCCAGATTCGCGACATCCGTTGCTAGCGAATGGATGGTTGCATTCGAACAATGACGCGCCGACAACGAGATCAATCGGACCAGCCAGATTGGGCGCTCTCCGCGGCCGGTGTAGGGCATACTTCGAGCTTTGCAGCGGAAAAAGGATTGGAGACCCGCCTTGGGGTGCGATACGCTGCCACAACGGCATTTTAGCAGGGAATGTCAGAGTACCAATCGAATCCCCGCCACAGAAGAGGCCTCATATGAAACTGATTGACCGCATCGAAGACTATGCAGAGGAGCTGACCGCCATCCGCCGCGATCTGCACGCCCATCCGGAGCTTGGCTTCGAGGAGGTGCGCACCTCCGGTGTCGTCGCCAGCCTACTCGAAAGCTGGGGAATCGAGATCCACCGGAACATCGGCAAAACCGGCGTTGTCGGGGTGCTGGAGGGCATGCGGCCCGGCAAGACCATCGGATTGCGCGCCGATATGGATGCTCTGCCGATCGAGGAGCAGACCAACCTCCCCTTCAGCTCCACCAATCCGGGCGTGATGCATGCCTGCGGCCATGACGGGCACACGACGATGCTGCTCGGCGCCGCCCGCTATCTGGCCGAGACCCGGGATTTCGCGGGCAAGGCGGTGTTCATCTTTCAGCCCGCCGAGGAGGGCCTCGGCGGCGCCCGCGCTATGCTGGCCGACGGGTTGTTCGAGCGCTTTCCCTGCGACGAGGTCTACGGCCTGCACAACCGTCCCGGCGCACCGCAGAACGAAGTCCGCGTGGTACCCGGCGTCGCCATGGCGGGAGCGGATTTCTTCGACATCAAGGTGACCGGCCAGGGCAGCCATGGGGCGCGACCGCAGGAATCGCGCGATCCGATCGTCGCCGCGACGGCGCTGGTGCAGGCGCTGCAATCAGTGGTCAGCCGCAATATCGACCCGCTAGACGCGGTGGTGGTCTCGGTTACCCAGATCCACAGCGGCTCCGCCTACAACGTCATTCCGGGCGAGGCCGTGATTTCCGGCACGGTGCGGATGTTCACCGACGCGGCGCGCCAGCACATCCGCGAGCGGATCCGTGGGATCGCTGCCGGCGTCGCTGCCACCTACGGGATCGAGGCCGAGGTGGACATTCGCGAAATCTTCGGCGTGCTGGAGAACGACGAGGTTCTTTCTCACGGTTTTGCCAGTCTGGCGCGCGGGGTGGCCGGTGAGGAAAATATCGTGGTCGGCGGTAAGCCCACCACCGGCAGCGAGGACTTCGCCGATATGCTCCGCGCGGTGCCGGGCGCCTACTTCACCATCGGGCACGAGGGAACGGCGATGCTCCACAACGCCGCTTTTACATTCGACGATTCAATACTGCCGCTTGGCTCGACCCTGCTCTCCCGGATCGTTGAGACGCGGGCTGCCTCCTGAGCCACCATGTCGCATAGCCCCGTAGTTGCGTCTTCAAAAGCCCGGGGCCCTCGCGCACGGCATCGAGTGAGGCTGCCACCGCTATCCATTTGATCTGGAGACACCTCGGGGACGATTAGTATTCAGCAACGCACTGAGCGTCTTCGTGAAACTCGCGGCCTTGGCGTTGTCCTAAGGATCATCGAGCTCCGGAGTTTCACTGTTGACCTAGCGCAATGACGTAACCGACGAAGAACCGACCTTCGGGCCAGTTCAGCCCTCAACGTCGGCAAAGCGGCGAATAATCTCCCTACGGGACCGCATCGCCGAGCGCGTCGCCACGCGTGGCAACGCTCCCGACCCGCAGCCGATGCCCGAAGCGGCGCAGATGGCGCTCGCCCGCCGGCTCTGCGAGATCTCGGGCTATGACTGGTCGGTGGGGCGGCTGGACCGGTCCGAGCACCCTTTCTCTTCTGCTTTCGGAGCCAAGGATGCTACCAGTGGGGCGATTCAGTGGAAGTGCTCGAGCCGGAGGCGCTGAGGGAGATGGTCGAGGGGTATCGGCGGAGCGACTTCTACCCGGCAGTTCCGTAACGGGGCGCGGCGCGCGCCCCAGATTCAGGCAAGGGCCGCGACTCAGTCCGTCGCCTTGAAACTCAAACAACTTCGACCTGGAACACCACCCTCCGAGAGCTTAGCCTTCACCACCGAATCGCCAAACGGGGAATGTCGGTTTAGGAAGCACAGTGATGCTGGCAGTAGTGATGCGATATGTTTTGCATGACGAATATAAGCCCGGAACCGATTGCAAGCTAGGCGGCGCGCGGGCCGTTGCTCTTCGCCTCGTTCACGAACTCCACGAAACTAATCCGGGGG